>Ga0105054_10004323_pt1 | contig 21332 bp, 6 predicted proteins | sample BON02_FD_78091 | JGI IMG/M metagenome (GOLD analysis project Ga0105054, IMG submission 78091) | Freshwater microbial communities from Lake Bonney liftoff mats and glacier meltwater in Antarctica - BON-02 (megahit assembly) | ecosystem: Environmental > Aquatic > Freshwater > Ice > Glacier...
AAAAGGGGGGGGGGGGGGGGGGGGGAGGGGAAAAAAGGGAGGAGGGGGGGGGGAGGGGGGGGGGGGGGGGGGGCGGGGGGGGGCCGGGGGGGGGGGGGTGGGGTGGGGGGGGGGGGGGGGGTGGGGGGGGGGGGGGGGGGGGGGAGGGGGGGGGCGCCTTCTGCGTAAAACGCGAGCAGCGGGGCAGGCTGAGGGGGCGGGCGCAGATGTCGCCAGCAAAATCCCTCTCGCTTGTCGGCTCAGCCGACGACGAGCGACTTGCCCGCGCCCGCGCCGTCCGTGCCGCCGCGCGCGACGCCCGCGCCGTCGTCGCCCGCGCCCGCCGCCGCCGCCCGCTCCAGCGCCGCCGCCCGCCCCCCGGCCGCCGCCCGCCCCCCGGCCGCCGCCGCCGCCGCGCCCCTGGCCGCCAGCGCGCGGTTGCGCGCCGCGTCGGCCAGGCCGTTCGCGCGGGCCCAGGCCACTGCCTCGGCGTACCCGAGCCGCTCGACCTCCCGGCGGTCGGCCACGCGCCCGAGCGACAGCGTGAAGGCGTCCCACTCGTGCCGGGTGAAGCGCCCCGTGCCGTTTCCCGACCACAGGCCCGGGGCCACGTCGGCCTCGCGGATGGGCGCGGTGAGGCCCATGACCGACTCGCCGCGGGGCACGGCGCTGACGCGCAGGCAGTGGCGGACGCCCGTGGGGCAGGGCAGCGGCGTGGTGAGCATGCCGTCGAATACGACGCGGCCGCGGAAGGTCGACAGCGCCCGGGGGGCGGAGAAGCCCGGGATGAAGCTGGAGGCGCGGGCGGCCGCGATGCCGTCCTCGACGGACGTAAACTCCGAGACGAGCCACGTCTTGGATGCGCGCGCGCGGACGGCGCGGGCGACGGCGGCGGCGCGCTGCTGCTGCTCGGCGGCCGCGTCGCCGCCGCCGCCGTCCTCTGCGCCGTCGCCGCCGGCCGCTCCGGCCGCCCCCTCGGCCGTCGCGTTGCTGGGCCGCCCCGCGCCTCCCGACTCGCGGAGGAGCCGCGTCCGCCGCTCCAGCTGCATCTGCCGCTGCACCGACGCCTCCAGCTCGCACCGCGAGGGCGGCGCCAGCGACATGGCCACGAACGCGCGCCCGTTGGCGCGCCGCAGCACGGTCGCGTTGACGCCGCCGCCGCCCGCCGCCCCCTCCGGCAGCATCGGCCCGGGCAGCAGCGTGAGCGCCTTGCCCAGCGCGCCCTCGATGGCCCGGTCCAGCGTCCCGAAGCACGACCGGCCCGTGGCCGCGCAGTCGTCGACCAGGTGGTCGGCCATGGCGCGCGCGCACGTCTCGTAGGGGCAGTGGAGCGCCGAAGCGAGAGCGATGATGGCTCCGCCGCTACTGCCGGCAAATTTCGTCGATTTTTGGTCGATCAGCCCCAGGTCGCGCATCGCGGCCAGCGCGCCGACGAAGAAAAAGGCCAGGAAGCCGCTCCCGGAGAGGCCGACGCCCAGGGCGTCGTAGCCGCCCGCGGCGAGGGCCTGGGCGGCCGGGTGCATGGCGGCGAGGTCCATTCTTTTTGCGGGGTTTTCGCTCTTGGCGGGGTGGGCGCGCCGCGGAGCGGGCGGGGAGGGCGGCGACTTGCCGCGCGCGCTTGTTTTCTTCTTCTTTTAGCTGGCAAAGGTCTGGGCGGAGCTGCGGCGCGTGCGCCCTCTAGTGGCACAATCAAGTGCAATGATTCAAGGAAGAGTCGCTCGGACTTGGTGAAAGGGGGGGGCGGGGAGGGGAACGGGGGCGGGCGGTCCGTCCGCGGATGAGGAACTGAAAAAAACGGGCCTCCTGCCGCTTCCGCGAGTTTCGCTTTTGAAACCAGGGCGACGCGGATTATTTCAACGGCGCGCGCGAGCCGAAAGAGCACTGGCTTCGAGATTGGCCAATCGCCGCGGCGCCTTGGTGGCCCGTGGAGGGGTCGGAGAGGGGGGAGGGAGGGAGCGGAGCGGCTGGAGGAAGAGGGCTGCCCTTTCGGTGGTGAGAGTGATTTCTTTATGCGTGCCCGAACGGTCCGGCGTCTGCGCGGGTGCCGTGGCGTCAATGGGATCGTCTAAAAAATGGGAGAGCCTGGGGTAAAGGAGGGGGGAAAAGGGAGCTGGTAGCAAGAGGGGTGGGGACTGAAGGGAGGTGGTCTTTGATGCGGCGACGGGCGAGCCGGGGCGACGGCGGCCGGCGAGGGGGGTTTGCAGGCGGCCGGCGAGGGGGGTCTCATGCGGCTGTTGCTGCGGCTGCTGCTGGTTCATACACACACACACATCGCGATCGTGCTCGTCGTCGTCATCATCATCATCCAATCAGCCCTCGAGTACGCTCTTCACACCGTCGCTTTTGCGCAATCAGCGCGCAAACCAAACCCCCATCAGGCGGCCCCTTCCTCCCGTCAGCCAAAGCACCGGCTCGCGCATCCACGCCCAACGCGATTGCACATCGATCTCGCGCCCAACATCGTCGCGCTTGGGGGCGGGGGGACTCTGGTTGGGCGCGCGGGACGGAGAAAGGAGAGAAGGAGAGACCCCTCCCCTCCCTCCCCCCTCCCTCCCCGCTCCCTCCCCTTGCTTCCCCACGCGCCGACCAAAAGAGGAAGGCGAGCAGGAGACGAAAGGGCGCCGTGTAGCGCACACCTCCTCCTTCCCACCCCGCCCTGAGCATGCTGCACCAGAGCAGCCGGACGGCGGCGGCCGCCGTGCGCCCCACGCGCGCCCGCGCCGCCGCCGCCGCCGCCGCCCCGTCGCCGCCGCCGACGCCGCGCCCGCTCCGCCGGCAAAGGGCGGCGCCGCCCCTGCCGCCGCCTCGCAGCGCCGCCGCCGCCGCCGCCTCGGTCCCCTTTCCCTCGGGCGGCGACGACGGCGCCGGCACCAGCACCAGCACCAGCACCAGCACCAGCAGCGGCGGCGGCGGGGCCGAGAAAGAGCGGGCGGGCGCGACAACACCACCGCCGCCGGCCGACGCGAGCGCCGGCGCCCGCGGCCGCGACCTCGGCGGGGGCGTCTACGCCGGCCTCCGCCCTCCCGCCGTCGGCCTGGCCCTGCTGGCCGCCCGCCTGCGCGCGTTGCTCTTCGCCGCGTGGACCTTCACCCTGGCCGTCCCCCTCTTTGCGGCCATGGCCCTGATGACCCCGCTCGTCCTGCTGGCCGACCGGTCGCGCCGCCTGGCGCTGCATTTCGTCAACAATCTTTGGGCGGTCGCCAGCACGGCGCCTTTCTTTCGCGTGACGGTGGAGGGGCTGGAGAACCTGCCGCCCAACGCGTCGCCCGCGGTCTACGTGGCCAACCACGCCTCGTTCATGGACATCTTTGCGCTGTTCCACCTGGCGCGCGCGTTCAAGTTTGTCAGCAAGACGTCGAATTTTCTCATTCCGGTCGTCGGCTGGTCGATGTTTCTCACAGGGCACGTCGGCCTCGAGCGGCTGGACCGGCGGTCGCAGCTGAAATGCCTGGGCCGGTGCGTGGAGCTGCTGGGGTCGGGCGCGTCGATCCTCTTCTTCCCCGAGGGGACGCGCAGCAAGGACGGCCGGACGCACGGCTTCAAAAAGGGCGCGTTTTCGGTGGCGGCGAGGGCGGGCGTGCCCGTCGTTCCGGTCACTCTTCTGGGGACGGCGGGGGTCATGCCCAACGGGCGCGAGGGGGAGATGTACGGCGGGCGCGTGCGCATCGTGGTGCACCCGCCCGTGCCGCCGCAGAGGGATGCGGGGGCGATGGCCGAGGCGGCGCGGCGGGCGGTCGCGTCGGCGCTGCCGGCCGACCTGGTGGCGGCGGCGGCGGCGGGGGAGGGCGGCGAGGCCGGCGGCGGGTGAGAGAGAGAGACCGCAGCAGAAGAAGAGGAAAGAAGAAGGACAACACAACCACCTCGTCTTGTTTGTTTGACAAGCACCCTTCGGAGATGTACTTTTGCAACTGACCCACGAACGAAAAGGAAAAAAGGTCGCGCGCTTGCCGCATGGCGGGGAAGGGCGGCAGAGGGCGGCACAGAGCGGCGCTCTTCCCGGCGGCGCGCGCGCGGCCCCGGTCCTCTGCAACTGATGCCTGAAGCGCCAAGCCTCCAGTCTCTCCCTCACCTCACAACCGCTTCCGCATTATTGTTCTGCAACTCACACGCACACGCACAGCCCAGCATTGACGCCGTCCTGCCTCGAGGGAGAATCGGGGCGGAACAAAAAGGAGTGTCGTCGTCAAACTCGTCCGCCCCCCAATCCTCTCCGGGCCGAATCGAGCGCGCCCGCCCACTTTCATCCGGCATCCAACCTCTTGCGCGAGGGCGCGCCGACGACGCCCCGCGGAGAAGGGGAGAGAGCGGCATCTCGCCCCGAGGAGAGAGAGGAAGAAGAGAGGAGAGCAGGCAGGAGCCGAGCAGATATTGGGAGCCCTCCTTCTTCCGCCAATTGCCGACACACCCGACGACCCCCCCCATGGACGCCATCGCACCCGGCGCCGGGGGCCTCGACATGGGCGAGGACGACGACGATGACGACATCCCCCTCGTCGGAGGCGCCGCAGCAAGGGGCCCCGGGCGCGCCGCAAACAACGCCAACAACGCCACCCACCGCATCGCGCTCCGGCCGCCGCCGCCGCCGCCGCCCGGGGGCGCCGCCGCCGCGCCGCCGCCGCGCCAGGCCACGCGCCGCTGGCCCGCGCTTGGGCGCGCGCCGCCCTCGGTCACGCTGCAGGACATGGCCGGCGACGAGTCGTACGAGCTCGACCTGGCCGCGTACCCGGCGGTGCTGCGCGGGCGGGTGGGGGGCAGGGGCGGCGGCGCGTTCGGCGCGAGCAGCGGCGACGACGACGACGGCGGCGGCGGCGGCGGGCAGGCGGGCGGCCGGGCGGGCGAGGCGTCCTCCTCCTGGCAGCAGCCGCTGCTGCGGCCGCCGTTCACGCCGGCCCCTGGCACGTCGGCCGGCCCCGACCTGGGAGCGGCCGCCGCGGCCGCCGCGCGCGCCACCACCGCCCGCGCCGCCGCCGCCGCCGCGATGGCCGCCTCGGCCGCCAGGCCGGGGGCGCTGGTGCCGTCCGCCTCCTGTCGCCGGGGCGGCGGCGGCGGCGGGGGCCAGGCGCCGCCGCCGCCGCCGCCGTTCACGCCCGCGCCCTCCCTGGCCGACGACCACCCGGGCACGCGCGGCGCGGCGGCGATGATGGCCGCGGACGACGCCTTTCTCGACGAGTTGGCGCCGGGGCCGTCGCGCCAGCACCAGCACCAGCACCAGTACAGGCGGCACCCCGTCGGCGGCCGCGCCGCGCCTCGCCCGCCGCCGCCGCCGCCATTGCGCAACGGCGGCGCCTCCCTGCCCCTGGCGTTGCCGGCCAGCCCCTTGGCGGGGCCCCCGCGCTGCCCCGCCAGCGCCCCGGTCACCCCGGGGGCGCGCGCCGGCGACGGCGGCGTCCTCCTTCCCGCGGCGCCCGAGCCGGGGGGGCGCTCGTCGCCGTCGAGGGGCGGGGGCGGCGATGGCGACGAGGCCGCCGCCGCCGCCGACGGCGCCGCCGCCGCCGATGCCGACGGCGCTCCCGGCCCGCCCTCACCCGAGGCGGCCTCCCTCACGCCGCTCAACACCAGCGAGCGGCCCAAGCACGAGGATGACGAGGAGGGCGAAGAAGTGGACGAGGAGGAGCGGCGCCGCCGCCGGCACCGCCGCCGCCGCCGCCGCCGCCGCCACCGCCGCTGGCTCGCGCGCTGCTGCTCGCCGCCGCCGCCGCCGCCGCCGCCCCCCGCCGCCGAGCAGTTTGCCTGGCGGCCGCGCCTCGCGGCCGTGCAGGGCGCCCGCCCGGCGCCCTCGCTCATGCCGATGGACACGGCCACGTCCGCCACGGCCGACTTCTACGACCGGCACCAGAACGACGTGGCCGTGTTCAACGTGGCGCTCGTGGCGGACGCGTCGCTGGCCGCCCGCTTTGCGGCGGCGCCGGGCGGCGGTGGCGGCGGCGGCGGCGGCTTCGGCGGCCGCTGCCTCTCGGGCGCGGGCGGCAGCGCCGGCTCGGCCGGCAGCGGCGGCCACGCGGGCGCGGGCGACGCCGCGACCCCCGAGGCGGCGCGGCCCGTGCCCGTCGCGGCCGTCGACCTGGCCGTCAACAGCGAGTGGTTCCAGCTGCTGCTCGAGCACCGCACGACCATGCTCGGCGAGGAGGCGGCGGCGGCGGCGGCGGCGGCAGACGCCGCGGCGGCCGGCGGGGGCGGCACGGCGGCGGCGCAGGCGGGGGCGGCGGAGCGGGCGCGGGCCGCGCTTGCGCGCGAGGAGCGGCGGCGGCGGCACCGCCGCCGCCAGGCCCGTCGCGCCGCGCGCATCCAGAACAAGCGGGAGGAGGACGAAGGCAAGCCGCAAGAGCAGCGGCAGCAGCGGCGGCAGCCGCAGCCACACTTTAAGGCGACGGCCGCGGACGGCGGCGGCGCCAGCAGCCGCCCGCTCTCGCCCGCCCCCCTCGCTCGCCAACAGAGCGTGGGCGGCGCGTCGTCCGTCTTTGCGAGCGCGGCGCCGAGCGTCACGGGGCGTGCGGGCAGCGCCGGTACCGACGGCGGCGGGCCCTTTGCCGACGCGGCAGCCGCGGCTGCGGCGGCCGCCGGCGTGGCGTCGGACGACTGTGAGGACGAGGTGGACGGGAGCGACGGCGGCAGCGAGAGCGGGAGGGGGAGCGAGAGCGGGAGCGCGAGCGACGGCGACGACGACGACGACGACGACGACGACGACGACGACGACGACGACGACGACGACGACGACGACGACGAGAGCGACGCCTCGTCCTGCCTCTCCGACGGCTCGTCCGCCTCTTCCACGTCGGACGCGGCCGAGGTCGCCCAGCTGCAGCTGAACCTACAGCAGCAGCAGCAAATGCAGCAGCAAATGCAGCAGCAGCAGCAGCAGCGGCGGCGCGCCCCGCTCCTCACGCTGCCCGTGCCGTGCGCTGTGCCCCGATCGGCGCTCGCGGCGCTCGTCCGCGCCTTCTACAGCCGCGTCCTCCCCCTGTCCCCCGACAACGTCGAGGCCGTCTACCGCGCCGCCGACGCCATGCAGTCCCCGCCCGCCCTCGCCGCCTGCGAGGCCTACCTGCGGGCCACGTGCGTCGCGCCGGGCGCCAACCCGGCTTGGGCCTGCGCGTCCTACGACCTGGCGGCCGACCTGGCGCGCGGGCAGCTGGCCGCCCACCTGGCCTTGCACCACGCGACGGCGGCGCAGCGGGACGCGGCCGCCAGCCGCGAGGCCCTGTGCCACGTGCTCGAGCGGGACCCGGCCTACCGGCGCAGCGCGCGGGCGCAGCTGCGCCTGCTGCGCGCGGGGCACGCGGCCGCGTGGGGCGGGCACGGCCCCGAGGTGCTGCTGCTGCACGTGCTCGTCGAGGTCTCCGGCGCGTTGTGCCGTCACGACCTCGCCGCGGCGCTCGACGCGGGCGTCGCCTGGGCGTCGCTCTCGGGCGACGAGGTGCTCGTGCTGGTCGAGTGGGCGCTGCAGCTGGACCCGGACTCGGCGCTGGCGCCGCTGCTGCGCGACCGGCTGCTCAGGGCCGTGGCGGCGCAGGGCGCCTACGGCGGCGGCGGCGGCGCACACGGCGGGCTGCTGGCGGGCGCCGGCGGCAGCGGCGGCAGCGCGTCCTACTACTACCCGCCGGCGGCGGCGGCGCCTCCCGCGGGTGGCGCTGCGGCGGCGATGGGCGGCGCGGGCGGCGCGGGCGGCGCGGGCGCGGGATTCGTGTGGGCGGGGGACGGCGCTGGCGGCGGCGGCGCTGGCAACCTTTATGGCGCCGGCGCGACCGCGGCTGAGATGGTGCGATTTCAGCAGCAGCAGCAGCTCCAGCACGGGTACGCGCACCAGTACGCCCCCTTTGCGCACGGCGACGCCGCGGCGGGCGGCGCCGGCCCTCACCACGCGCACGCGCAGGGCCTCGCCTCGCCGCTCCTCTCGCGCGCGAGCGGCCACGGAAACGCGGGCGGGGCCGCGGGCGGCGGCGCCGCCGCCGCCGCCGGCGGCGGCTCGCTGGGCCCGTCGCCGCAGCACAGCCACAACAGCCTGGTCGAGCAGCTCATCCAAGTGCCGCCGCTCCTGCCTCCCTCGGCCCGCCGCTACCTCGTGTGGCGCGCCGAGGTCGGGGCGGCGGGCGGGTACCTCGGCGGGGACGGGGGCGGCGGCGGCGGCTTTGTTTTCAACGTCGGCAACAACGGCGGCGGCGGCGCGCTCGGCGGCGGCAACGGCAACGGCAACGGCATTGGCATTGGCCGCGGCAACGGCGCTGACGCCCCCTTGGCCTTTGGACCCGCTCCAAACCCACCGGGCGACCGCCACCCCCACCACAACCAGCAGCCCCAGCACGGCGGCGGCGGCGGCGGCGGCGGCGGCGGCGGCGGCGGCGGCGGCGGCGGCGGCGGCGGCGCCGGCCGCAGCGCCCAGCAGCAGCGCCTCATGTCGCCGTCGGCGCTGGCCGTCGCCTCTGGCCGCCGCCTGTACCTGTGCATGGAGCGCGCCTCGGCCGCCGAGTGGGGCCTCTTCCTCGTGCCCCCGCCCAACGTGGAGCTCGGCGTGCGCCGCATGACCCTCTTCTGCCTGGGCCCCTCGCTGCACAAGCGCTTCCGCGCGCTCGACGTGGCCGTGGCGTCGCCCGACCAGGCCGGCCGGCTCGGCGCGGGGTTTGGCTCCAAGACGCTCGTGTCGGACTGGCTGGCCGCGGGCATGGCCAAGGCGCAGTGGGGGGACGGGGGCGCGGGCGGGCGCACGCTGACGGTCGGCGTGGTGGTCACGACGGCGCCCTAGGACGGCAGAGACAAAGGGGGGAGCGGGGGGGGGGGGGGGGGGGGGGTGGGGGGGGGGGGGGGGGGGGGATGGGGGGGGGGGGGGGGGGGGGGGGGGGGGGGGGGGTTGTTCGGAGGCGAGCGCCGGGCCCCGGGCGGGGCTTTTGCGCCTCGGGGTGCACGAAACAAATAGAAAAATGGGAGGTGTTGTCTCTTGCTGCTCTTTGGATGCGCGCTGTTTTGGCTTGTCTCTCTAAGCCCGGATCTGTGCTGTGCCGAAGTAGCAACTGATATTGTCGTCGTCTTTGTTGCTGGAACGTGCGCACGCGCGCAAAACGCGCTTTTGGGTGGCCGGCGGCGGGGCTGGGGGCGTGTCGGAAAAAAACTCGCGCGTCGTCGCAGAGTCGCAACCGCTGGCGTCGTCGTCGTCTTTTCTTTGCTCTCTCCTTTCTCTTTCTCTCTCTTGCTCTCCCTCAGTCCCCCAAGTCCAGGCCCCAGCGCGCAAACACCCGCGCCGCCATCCCCAGGTCGACCTGGTCCGCGGCCAGCTTCAGGCTCGCGTCAAACAGGCTGAGGCGGATGGCGTCGCCGTCGGCCTTGGCGCGCGCGGCGTCCGCGGCCGCCTCGTACAGGTCGCGCGGGCGCGCGGGCGGCCCCGAAGAGCCGCCGCCGCTGGTCTCCTCGTCGTCGTCGTCCTGCCAGGCCGACGTCCCGGTCGTGGCGGCGGTCCCCCCGCCGCCGCCCCCCTCCTCGCTGCCGCCGCCGCCCTCGTCCATGGGCACCGCCGGCGCCGGCGCCGCCTCGTCGCCGCGCTGGAAGGCGGCGAGTTCCGCGAGCATCTCGGGCGGCATCTCGACGGCCGCGGCCTGGGAGGCCGTCAGCTGCCGGTAGTAGTGGCCGGGGGGGCCGGAAGAGGAGGGCGAGGGAGGTCCGGCCGCCTGAGGGAGCGCCTTGTCGACGCCGCCGCCGCCGCCGCCGTGCGCGCCGGTCGCCGCCGCCGTCGCCGCCGTCGCCGCCGTCGGCGCCGCGGGCAAAGAGGGAGAAGGGCCACCCCCGCTCGCGCCTGTCGCGGCCGCGACCGCCTCGAACGCGGGCGAGGATGACGGACCGGCGCCGGCGCCCGCGTCCGGCGGCGGCGGCGCCGCCTCCTCGGCCGCCGTCGCCGCCGCCGCATTCGCCCCTGCCTCTGCCTCGCGCCGCCCGGCCGCGCGCTCCTCGGCCTCGAGCGTGTCCCAGGCCTGCAGCGTCCGCAGGGCCTGCTGCGCGCGCTCCGCAGAGGCGGCGGCGGCGGCGCGCGCGGCCGGCCGCCTGTCCTCGAGTGCGCGCTCGCGCGCCTGCCACTCGGCCAGCAGCTCCTCCACGCCGGCCACGTGCGCCAGGCGGGCGCCCTTGTGCGCCTCCTCCGTCTCAAACTGCCAGGGCGCTGGCACCGCCTCGGGTCCCCCCCCGAGAAAGGCGCGCGCGGGCGCCGGCGGCAGCGGCCCGCCCGCCAGCTGCTCGAGCGCCTCGGCGTCCGGGCGGCCGCCGGCGCCGCGGCCAAACTCCCGTGCCAGCAGCCTCTCGCGCCTCTCCTCGCGCCGCGCGCTCGCCATGGCGCGCCGGAGCGTCGCCTCGGCCCCCTCGACGCGGCGCAGCTCGGCCGCGGCGAGCGCCCCGGGGCTCGGCGGCGGCGGCAGGTCGCGCGCCTCGCGCGCCTCGAGGCGCCGGATGGAGTCGGTGATGATCTCCAAGGAGGCCCACTTGGACGGGCGGCGGGGGGGCGGGGGCGCGGGAGGGGGCGCGGCGGCGTCGCCGGCGGCCCTCGGCTGCGGCGGCGGCGGCGGCGGCGGCGCGGGCGGGACGATGATGCTGCTTCTGCCGCCGTTCTCCGCCACGTCCGCCCACCCGGCGTCCTCGAGCGAGGGCCCGCCGAGCGCCGCGGCGGCGGCGGCCATGCGGCGGCCGAGGGCGCGCGGGTAGTTGAATCCGACTTGAGACGCGGGAGGGGCCAGGAGGCAGGCCACGACGTTGCCGGCCCCGGTGGTGGTGCTGTTGCCGCCGCCCCCGCCGCCGCCGCCGCCGCCGCCCCCGCCACTGCCGCCGCCCCCCTCGCCGCTGCCGCCGCCGCCGCCGCCGCCGCCGCCGCCGACGCCGCCCAGGCTGCTCCGGCGGCGGAAGAGCTCCTCGTACTCGGCGCGGAGGAGGTCGGCCTCGCGGCGCAACATGTCGACCTGCGCGTCGAGCGCGCGGATCCGCACGCGCGGGACCGCGCGTGCCGCCGACGCCGCCGCAGCAGCGGCGGCAGCAGCAGAGCCGCCAGCCGCCCCCGCTGCCGCCGCCGGTTGGCGCTCGCGCGCCGCCGCGCCCGGCCGCCGCGCCGCCTCCTCGTGCTCGGCGCGCTCGAGGACTGCGCGCCGCGCCAGCTCCTCCGCGCGCTCGGCCGCCCCGCGCGCGATCCAGAGCATGCGGCCCGCGTCCAGCAGGGGCAGCACCTCGCGCGTGCTCGGCAGCAGCGACTCGATCAGGCCCGCGGCCGACGGCGCGTGCCGCGCGATGCTCTCGAGCGCGCGCGCCGAAACGAGCGAGTCGTTGCCGAGGGGGCGGCCCTCGTCGTCCTCGGCCTGGCGGCCGATGTCGATGGCGGCGCGCAGCATGCCGAGGAGCTCGTCGAGCGTGAGGGCGTCATCGCCGCCGCCGCCGCCGCCAGCAGCAGCAGCAGCAGCGGCAGCACCACCGGCAGGGGCATCCGCACCAGGAGCGGCCGCGGGCGCAGAGGGGCCCGCGCCGTCGCCGCCGCCGCCGCCGCTGCCGCCGGCAGCGCCCCCGCCGCCGACGCCGCCCGCAGCCGCCGCCGCCGCGGGGGTCGGGCCCGCGCGGCCGACGCCCGCCGCCGCCGCCGCCGCCAGGGCCATGCGCCGCTCGGGCGCAAAGGCCATGCCCGGGTCGGCCGCGTACCCGGCCTCACGCAGCTGCTCGAACGTCAGGTGCTTGACCAGGTTTATCGCCTCCTTGACCGTGCGCACAGGGCGCGCGACCGCGTCGGCGGCCGCCGTCACGCCGCCCGCGCGGCTGTCGGGCCAAAACCCGACGGGCCGCTCGGCCTCGCGCCAGAAGCTGCCCGTGCGCGGGTCGGCCTCGAGGCGCTCGGCCTCCTCGCGCGGCATGCCCGCGTCCATCAGCTCCTTGGCGTCCACGTGGGGCGGCAGCAGGGAGCGCCGGGACCGGGGCCGCGGCAGCGGCTCGCCCGGCGGCAGCAGCGGGGCAAACAGCCCGGGCGCGCGCGGGTCGGGCGGGCCGCCAAAGGGCGCGCCGCTGCCGGGCAGGAACGTGAAGGGCAGGGGGAGCAGGGGCTGCTGCTGCTGCTCGAGCTGCTGCTGCTGCTGCTCGGCCTGCCGGCGGGCCGCGATCTCGGCGCGGCGCCGCGCGCCCACGGGCGTCGGGTCGGGCGCGCCCGTGCGCTGGCCCCAGAAGCGCGGGGCGCCGTCGCCGCCGCGGCCAGGGGACAGCGAGGCCGCCTGCGCGCCGCGCAGGAGCGCCGCCTCGGTCGCGCGCTGGACGCCCGCGTCCGTGTACGCCTCCTTGGCCGCCTCCAGCAGAGCCTTGGCGGGCCCGAGCACGAGGGCGTCGTAGTCGGTCGCGGCCGCCCCCGCGCGCTCCAATCCCTCCTCGTCCTCGTCCTCGAACGCCGCCTGCGCCGCCGCCTCGGCCGTCGCCGCCGCCTCCGCCTCGGCCTTGGCGGTCGCCACGTCCGCGGTCGCGCGGTCGAGCTCGGCGCGGATCTTGTTGTACATGGTCACGTCGACGGCCGCGCGCCGGTTCCGCGCGTGCTGCCGGGCGGCGGTGCTGTTGGCCTGGCGCCAGCGCGAGAGGCGCTTGTCAGCGTCGGCCAGGGCGCCGTCCGCCGCGGCCGCGCGGCGGTGCGCCGCGCGAAGCGCTTCGGCGCGCTCGAGGCGCTCGGCCAACGTCAGGTCCTCCGTCAGGAGCGGCGTCACCAGCGCGCGCGTCTCCTCCAGGGCCGCCCACTCGTGGTACTCGCTCGCCTGGCTCCTGCGCAGCTGCGCGCGCCGGCGCTGGCGCTGCTGCTCGAGCCGGTCGCCGAGCACGTCCTGCCACCAGGCGGCCAGGCGCCGCTGCTCGCGCCAGAAGCGCTTAAACCCCTCGGCCGACGTCGTGCCCCAAAAGTCCTCGCGCGGCAGGCCCAGCTCGTCGGCGCGCCGCTGGCGCGCCGTCGGCACCGCGCGGCGCAGGTCGCCGTCGGGAGGCATGAAGAGCAGCGCGGCGGCCTGCTTCCAGTCGACGAGGCGGAAGGCACGCTGCCCGAGGTGCGCGACGACGCCGATCAGCCGCTCGTCGTCGGCCGTCCAGAAGGGGCCGAGCGGGTCCTCGGCCTGCGGCTCGCCGCGCAGGGCGCGCAGGCGCGAGTCGGCCGCGCGCCAAAACTCGTCGGCGGCGTCGGCCTCGGCGCGCAGGCGGCGCGCCTCCTCCTTGGCCGCCGTGGCCGCCGCCTCTTTTGCGGCCGCCGCCGCAGCAGAGGGGTCGGCACCGGGCTCGGCCTCGTCCTGGGTCTCGGCCTGGGCCGCGGCTGCCGCCGCCGCCGCCGCTGCCGCCGCCGCCGCCGCCGCCTTTTCCTCCGTCGCCTCCGCCTTGGCCTCGGCCGCCGCCTTGTCCTTGGCGCCCTCGCTCGCGAGGATCCCCATGACCGTCCGGTCCTCGCGCCGCCGCACCGGATTCTGCTCCCACAGGTACCCCAGCACGCGCGGGTCGCAGCCCGAGCGCAGGAACCTGGCCAGCTCCGCGTTGCCCAGGCCCAGGTAGGCAAACTCGTCGCGCACGGCCTCGGCCCGCCCCTCGGGCTCGAACGCCTCGTCGTGCCGCTTCTCGAACGCCACGTTGGCGGCGTGGTGCGCGATGTCGGCGCGCGAGAGGCCGTCCAGGACGGGCGAGGCGGCCCCGATCACGGTGCCCTCGCGCGCGCCGTCCCACCAGGAGGCAAACTTGATGAAGGCGTCGCGCGGGCGCTCCTCGGGCGGGTCGTCCGGCGTGCGCACGGCGCCGCCGTCGTCGCGGCCGAGCGCGCGCCGCACGTAGCGCTGCGAGAGCGCCTCGCGGCCCTCCTCGAGCCAGTCGACGCCCTCGTGCATGAGCGGCGTGCGCGAGGCGTGCTCCACCCGGGCATAGGCCTGCGGCGTCATGAGGGTGATGGAACGGATGCGGACGGGGCCGTCGCGCGACATAGGCGCTGAGGCCGGCGCAGGCGCAGACGCAGACGCGGAGGCCGAGGCGGACGCCGCCGCTCCCGCTGCCGCGGGCGCGGGGCCGGCCTGCCTGCTCGCCGATTTTTTGGGGCGGGGCAGAAACAGGCCCTCGCGGCGGGCCGTCTCGACGCCGAGCGCGTCGCGCACGCTCAGGCCAAAGGGCAGCGGCGGGGACGAAAAGGGCAGGCGCGCGAGCAGGGCGGCGTCCGGCAGGGGCGCGGCAATCGCGTCGGCATAGTCGAGGGCGTCGGGGTCCGAGGCGCCGGCGGGCGGCGGCAGGTGGGCGAACCGAAAGATGCGCGGTGGGGGCGCGTCGGGGTCGGCGGCCGCGGCCTCGGGGTCGTCGTCCTCGGCGATCAGCCGCGCCTGCGCCGCCGCCGCCGTCCGCTGGGCGACCTTGGCCGCCGCCGCGCCGGCCTCTGCCGCCCGGCGGGGCGACGCGCCCGCGGCCAGGGCCGCCGTCGACGCGGCCGCCGACGTTGCGGCCTCCTCGTACCAATCGAGGTAGAGCATAGCCGAGTGGCCCTCGATCTCGCGCGCGTCGTACAGGCGCTTTCGGGCGGGCGCGCCGCGCGGCGGGGGCGGCAGGCGCCAGTCGGCCGGGCGGGTGGAGGGCGACGGCGTCGAGGCAGCGGCTGCGGCTGCGGCTGCTGCGGCGGCAGAGGAGGAGGAGGAGGGCCGCGGCGGCGGCGGCAGCTTGGCAAAGCCGCGCACGACGAGCGCGCACGACGAGGCCCGCTCGACTGCGCCCGCGCCGATCTCCGTGGACCCCGGCACGAGGAGCGTGTCGTCAAAGGCGCTCAAAAAGGCCGGCCAGCCCATCGTGGCAGCGCAGGCGCCCGCAAAGACCATGCGCGCGATCGCGTCCGAGGGGCCGAGGACGTCGCCGGCCTCCTCGGCGGCGGCGGCGACCTCGCGCTCGGCCGCCCGGCGCGCGGCGGCGCTGGCGCCCGCGACGCGGCCCATGGCGAGGTCCACGTTGTCGAGGAAGCCCGGCGGGTAGCAAAAGTCGGAGGCGGCCGCGATGGCGCGCCGCTCGTCGATCGGCGCGAGCAGCTGCTGGTCCTCGCAGAGAGCGAGCGCGAGCGAGCCGCCGCCGCCGCCGTCGCTCTCGTCGTCGTCGCTGTCGGAAAAGAGGGAGCGGTCGTCGGCGTCGCTCCCGTCGTCGTCGACGTCGCGCTCGAGCGCGCCGAGGCGGCGGCGGTGCGCGGCGGCGGCGGCATCGCCCGCGTCCTCGTCGTCCGCGTCCTCGTCGTCCGCGTCCTCGCGGGGGCGGAGGAGGCCGCGCCAGTAGGCCTTGGCGCCCTCGGGGTCCTCGTGCAGGATGGGGGCGCAGGCGGCGGCCGAGGGCGCTGCTGCCGCTGCCGCTGCTGCTGCTGATGCGCCGGCGGCGGCCGAGGGCGCGGCGGCCGCGGCAGGAGGAGGAGGAGGAGGAGGAGGAGCAGGCGGCGCCTGCTGCCGCTGCTGCTGCTGCTGCTGGCTGCGGCCCTGCCCGCGCCCGCCGTCGCGGCCGCGCCCGCCTTCGCGCGCGCGGCCGTGGCCGCGGCCCCCCGCCGCGGACGGCGGCAGCGGGGGGCACCCGGCCGACAAGCCCGCCGTCGCTGCCGTTGCCGCCGCCGCCCCTCCTCCGCCTGCCGCCGCCGCCGCCGTCCCTCCTCCTCCGCCTGCCGCCGCTGCCACTGCCGCCCCTCCACCCGCCGCCGCCATCACCGCCTTTGCCGCGGACATGGCCGCCGCCGACGCCTCGACCAGGTCCGTCGGCGTGCGGCCGGTCTCGGGCATGCGCGCGGCGTAGGCGGCGGTCCACGCGGCCGACGCGGCCTGGGTGAACGGGTCCGGCAAGCCCGCGGCCGTCATCGCCTTTTCCGTCATGGGCACGCCGCTGGGGCCCAGGGGCCGCTCGGGCGGCACGTGCGCCAGGCGCGCCAGCGCGCGCGGGTGGCCGCGCGGAAACGCCGCGCCGATTGTGCCCGCGCCTGGAAACAGGCGCGCCGAGATCGACCCGGCCGGCGCCGGCCACGTGATGCGGATCCGAGCGATCTCCTCGAGGCCGACGGCGGTGTACGGGCCTGGGTAGTGCAACAGGAAGGCGCCGAAGACGAGGGCGGCGTTCAAGCCGTGGATGAAGTCGTCCTCGCGCGCGGCCGCCAAGTCGTCCAGCTTCATGCAGGTGAAGCCGTCCACCAAGCGCCCGGCGGCCTCGTCGGAGATGCAGTGAGCGAGCCACCTGGTGCTGCCGCTGCCGTCGCCGATCAGAGGAATTGCCCACTCCGGCAGCAGCACCCTGTACATGTCTGTAACTTTGTTGTACGACACGCACGGAAAGTGCGACGTCGCGGTGGCGATCTTGGCGCCGTGTGGGGTGAGGGCGAGGCGCGCGACCAGCTTGCGCGCGGCCGACTCGCCCGGCGCCTGTCGGATGTCGTTCGCCAGGAGGATGGCGGCGTCGCTCGGCTCGAGCAGGCGGGCGCCGGCCGGGCTGACGCGCGGCACGCGCCGGCCGCTCGCGCGCGCCTCGCCGATGGCGATCATTCGGGCGACGTGCGCTTGCGTCGCGGCGCGCACGCGTTGCTGCTCCTCGACCGTCTTGCGCGCGGCCTTCTCGGGGCCCGTCATCTTTTCGGAAGGGAGGGAGGGAGGAGAGAGAGAGCAGGAAAAATGGGCGCGCTGTTTTCGGACACGCGCGCGCTCGCTGGCGCTCGGTTGCTTGCGCCGCACGCCGCGCTACTGCTTGGTTGATGTGAGGATCGGTGCGTGAGTCGATTAAGTCGCGCGCGCGAATAGGAACTAGGCGCGCACTCCAACACGAAGAAAATGACGGCGCCCTTCTCTCGAGAGACCCTCCCTTCGGTTTTTTCCGTTTTTTCTGCTTGCTCTTCAGATATCACGAAATCTATCCACTCAACGCTTCCGCCGCCGCGAGCATCTTGGCCGACCCGAGGCACACCCCTCCCTGGTAAAAGACCGCGTACTGCCCCGCGGCGAGGCCCTGGTCGCGCCCGGCCAGGCGCACGCGGGCAAACAGCGGCGGTGCGTCGGCGCGCCGATCAGCGGCGCGAGCGGCCGCCGTTGCCGCCGTTGCCGCCGTTGCCGCCGCCGTTGCCGACCCTTGCTCCGTTTGCTCCTCCCGCTGGTCCTCTGCCTCTGCGGCGGCCTCGGCCGCGCGGATCGCCGCGAGCTCGGCCTCGGCCAGGGCGCGCTCCTGACCGGTCGGCCGCCCCGACCGTTGCAGCGCCTCGCCGCTCGCCGCATGCGACGTCGCCGCCGCCGCCCCGTCCGCCGACGCTGCGCCCGCCGCCCGTCCCGCCAAAGCGGCGGCGACGACGGCGACTGTCTCAAACGCGGCGACCGCGTGCGTGCTCGGGCCGTGGCGCACCTTTACGAGCAAGGGGGGAGCGTCCTGCGCAGCGTCGAGCTGGGGCCGCGCGCCGCTCAGCCAGTTAACGGGCCCGCAGAAAAAGGCGGACGAAGCGGACGCCGACGGAGGCAAAGAAGAAGAGCGAGGGCCGCCGGCGGCGCCCGCCCGCTCGCCCGAATCGCCCGCTCCTCCTCCGCAGGCCTCTGCCCCGCCAGGCCTCGCGCGCGACACCTCGACCACGTTGAGCCGCGAGTCCTTCCGCGAGACGTACCAGGGCCCGCCGGGCAGGCGGATGCCCGCGCGCTGCCCGACGGTGAAGAACCAGTATCCGTCGTGGCCGCCGACGACGACGGCCTCCCGCCGCCGCTTCTGCCGTTGCCGCCGCCGCCGACGGCCCCCGACGCCGCCGCCGCTCCCGCCCCCGTCCTCGTCCTCTTGCTGCCCCTGCTCCTCCTCCTGCCCCTCCTCCTCCTCCTCCTCTCCCCCGTCGTCCTCGCCGACGACGGCCACCAGGGCGCCCGGCCACGTGCCCAGGCGCTCCCGCACAAACTCGGGGAAGCGCACCTTTCCCAGGAAACAGATGCCCTGGCTGTCGGGCCGCGCGCGCGTCGGCAGCCGCGCCGCCGCCGCCAGCGCGCGGACGCGCGCTTTTGGCAGCGCCGCCACGGGAAACATGGCGCGCGCGACCTGCGCGCGCGACAGGGCCGCGAGGAAGTAGGTCTGGTCCTTGACGGCGTCGGGCGAGAGGGCGAGCAGGGGCTCGCCCGGGGCCGCGCCCGCGCGCAGCGCCCAGCGCGCCGAGGCGGCGGCGGGGTCGGGGTCCGGGTCGGCCGGCGAGCGAGACGGGCCGGCGGCGGCGGGCGCCCCGTCGACGCCCATGCCGCCGCCGCCGCCCCCCGCCGCCCCCTCGCCGGCCCCCCCTGTCCCTCCCCCGCCGGCCCTCAGCAGCCGCGCGTAGTGCCCCGACGCCACCCGGTCAAACTCCCCGGGCCTCTCGCGCTCCAGGTACGCGCAGAAGGCGCCGAACTTGACGCGCGAGTTGCAGAGCACGTCGGGATTCGGCGTCCGCCCGCGTCTGAGGTCGGCGACGCTCTCCCGCACGACGCGCCGCCAGTAGTCCTTCGTCAAGGGGACGACGGTCAGGGGGACGGCCGGCGGCGCGGCGAGGTGGGGGTCGCCGCGAGCGTCGGGAGGCGCGGGGGCTGGGTCGGCGGGTTCAAGCGGCGAGGAAGGAGAGGGGGAGGAAGCGGCGGCCGCTGTCGCCATCGCCGCCGCCGCCTCAGCCTCGCCGCCGTCCTCGCCGCCGCCGCCGCCGCCGCCGCCGCCGTCCTCGACGCCGCCGGCCGCCACGGCGCGCGCAAACTCGAGGTCCTCCTCCCACGGGCACGCGTCCCATGTGTTCCGAAAGTCCTCCTCGAACCAGATCTGCAGGTAGAAGGCCTCGACGTCGTGCCCCGCGGCCTGCGCGAGCCGCAGCGCCACGGACGAGTCGACACCGCCGGACAGCAGCACGGCGACCTTGAGGCGGCGGCGGCGGCGGAGGCGCGGCGCTGCCGCCGCCGTCGTTGGGGCCGTCGTTGCCGCCGTCGTTGCTGCTGCCGTCGTTGTTGCTTCTGCCGCTGTTGCTCCTGCCGCCGGCGCCTCGAACGCGAAGGGCCCCCGGCAGGGCTCGCACCCGGCCATCAGCGCGGCGTCCGTGTGCCACAGGCGGAAGGGGAGGCCCGGAGGCAGAGGCCCTTGCGTTCGGTCCGCGGGCGGGGGGCACCGGGCGGCGGCCTCGTCGTCGGCGTCGGCGACGGCGCCGCCCTTTCGCGCGCCAGAGGCAGCGGCTCCACCGCTGCCACCGCCGCCGCGGTAGGGCACGACGGTCAGGCCCGCGAGGCCCGAGCCTGCAGGCCTGGTGTCGTCAGCAGCAGCGGCGGCGGGAGCAGAGGCGGGCGGCGACGCCGAGGCCGACGACGCCGACGGTCCCCGCCCAGCGCTCGCCTGCTGCTGTCGGGCGCGCTTGGGCGGCGGCGACCGGTCCGCTCGCCTGCGCGCCGACGCCGGCACGACGCATCGCAGCGGCGGCCGCCACGCGAGGACCGCTGACGAGTGCGCGCTAGAAGGCGCGGCGGCGGCCGAGAGCGCGGAGGATGGCCCCGCGCCGCGCATGCCCTCTTCCTTCCGTCGATTGTGTGAGGGGAGCCCTTGCCCAGACAATCCTCTCCTTTTCGTGATGGGAGGGCGTGCGCGCGCGTTGATGCGAGGCGCTCTTATTGGCGGGACTGACGGTTTGAGAGCATGGGACGGGCACGTGCGAGGGCGTCGTTGCTCTAGGAGGAGGGCGGCGTCCGTCTTTGGCGTCGTCGGCGTCGCGGGCGGCACCACACACAGCTCTCCGTCGTCGTTGTCGACCTCATTTCGCCCTCCCCTTCCGCCCGCCCCACCTCACAACCGTTTCATCGTAGCTTGACCGTTTAACGCACACGAATAACAACACCCTCTAACTGTCAGCCTTCGGACCCCCCTCGGACACCAACTGAATCGCGAGACCCCCGCCCAAAACTCCCCCAAGACGGTGGGTTTGTGAACGGCCGCCATCCGCCCGCCCCCCAGCCATCCCTCAACCCCTCCGCCCCCATCCCTCTCGGCCCTGATGCGCACCTAGTTCCTCTCGCACAGTCGCAATTGGCGGCCGGACCCCGCGGGCATGAGGCCGTTCCAGACGGCCGGCGGCGGCGGCCAGCACCGCGCGCGCCCGGCGCGGGCAGCTCCTGCCGCGACGCAGACTGTGGCCGCGCCGCTCCCGCTCCCGCCGGCGCCGCTGCTCTTCAGGCCGCTGCCGCCGCTCCCGCAGGCGGCGCCGCGGCCCCCCGCGCCGCCCAGGCACGAGCTTTGGGACGTGGAGCAGTGGCGCGCCTTGGCGGCGGCGGCGGCGGCGCCGGCGCCTGCTGAAGAAGACGGAATGAGAGGAGGAGAGGAGAAGGATGGCGGAGCAAGGGGGCGCTTGGCGGCGGCCATGGCAGCGGCGGCGCGCCGAGCCCCGGCGACGCCGTCTGAGTCGGAGATGGCAGCAGCGGAGGTAGCGGCGGCGGCGGCACCCGCTGCCCCGGCCAGAGCGGCAGCAGGCGCGGTCGACAGGGCCGCGCAGCAAGGCCGGCGGCCGCGCCGTTCGCCGCTGCTGGCGGCGGCCGCAGCACTGATGCTGCGAGCAGAGGGCGGCGCCGCCGCTGGCCCCACCGCCGCCGCGGCCGACCTGGGGCGGCCCCTGCTGCTCCTGTCGGCGTCCGAGCTCGCCGCGGCCGTTGGCGGCGCGTCGGACCTCTCGGCCGAGCCGGTGCGCGTGCGCCGCTCCCTGTTCGAGGGGGACGCCTGGTGGCAGGCGGACGAGGAGGCGGAGGAGGAGCGGCGGCGACGCTCGCAGGACGGGCCGCCTTCGCCGCCTCCGCCGCCGCCGTTCGAGCGGACCCTGCCGAGCGCGTTTGCCGCCTCGGCCGGCCAGGCGCGCGCGGCGCAGCTGTGCCTGCTGGCCGAGGAGTGGCAGCGGTGACGTCGCTGCCGTTTTTGGGGCGCTTTTTTTGTCCTGGCGTTTTTTTCCTCGCCGCCCTCGAAAAATCTCGTTTCGTTTTGTTTTTGTTCTCACATCTAGCTTGGCTTCCCCTCTGGACGCCTTGTTTGCAACGACTAACACACACACATATACGTGAGACACACTCAGTTACCCCTTGCCTCGCTCGACACGTCCTAACGACACCAAGCGAGCGGGTGCCAGGCCCTCCTGACGGCGCCGGCCGACCTCTCTCGTTCGCTTTGACCGACGACCCTGACTGCCGCTTCCCGTTCGACGCCGTGTGCCCTCATATCCTCCGCCCCTCGCGACGCCTCCTTTTCTCGCGCGACCACATCAAGCACCGCCGTCCTCCTCGCGAGTTGACCCCCCCCCCCCCCCCCCCCCCCCCCCCACCCCCCCCCCCCCCCACAACACAAACAACACCCCCCCCACCAACACCCACCACCCCAACAACACCCACAACCCACACACACCCCACCACCCCCCCGCCCCC
>Ga0105054_10004325_pt1 | contig 21322 bp, 17 predicted proteins | sample BON02_FD_78091 | JGI IMG/M metagenome (GOLD analysis project Ga0105054, IMG submission 78091) | Freshwater microbial communities from Lake Bonney liftoff mats and glacier meltwater in Antarctica - BON-02 (megahit assembly) | ecosystem: Environmental > Aquatic > Freshwater > Ice > Glacier...
ATCTGCCCCATATTGCAGGTCCGCGAATTCGCTGGCAAAAGACAATAGCTTTCTTACTTTCGCCTCGAGCTCTACAAGAAGCGGTGCCAAGCCTTCATCCCAGACCAGGTCAGGCAAGAAGTCGATATCGGCTATCGGGTAAGGGTTATCTGGTAGCCAGGAATTGACTCGGAACCGCGCACCTCCAACTGACTGCAAACCATAAAACTCTTCTGTGGTGCCGATGTCTGTAACCAACGCCACTGTTCCAAGATCAAAGCGCTTTTCCTTGCCTTGCTCATCTTCACCGCGGCCGTTTAGCACAACGCCAAACTCTGGGTTCTCATCCCCCAGTAAATCCCCCAGCAGCTTAAGGTAGCGCTCTTCAAAGATTCTTAGATCAAGGGGCATGTGGGGCATGAGAACGAGACCCAATGGAAACATTGGCATTACTGGCATCTGGTACCACCCTCAACGTTCGGCTCCAACAGAAGCAATTCATTTCGCTTTTTCAATCTATTGAATCCAATCGCATTTGCTCGGATTCAGTAAAACAACAGAAAACTGATTAAATTTCTACGCCATCAATAGCCACTCAATGGTTGTGCCCTCATCAAGCTCTTTGCCTGACTAAAGTTCATCATGAGGACGGTAACGATGAGCGATCTAAATGAAATAGGCCAAAGAGACAACTGGCGCTGTTGGCTATGCGATGAGCAAGTAGACTCAGACGGTTCAGTGAATTCGGATCAAGGGCCAAGTGCCGACAGTTACGCAGCCTCAAAGGCCAAAAAAGCAACCCCAACTATTGAGCGTTTAGCCCATCGATCTTGCAACACAATGCGAGGCAAAATCGCTCCAGTCGTCCCATGGTCAAAAGATCTCTTTGTGTTTGACCCAGCCCCGATATTTGAGTCAGTTGATCGCCTTGCCAAAAAAGGTGGCCGAGAGGCAGTCGGCCGCTGCTCAACCAGAGACGATGCCGAACAGGCATCGGAGTGGCTCTTAGACCGCCTTGCAAGACTTTCACCAGCCACAAAATTTTCGACTGAAATAACACCGGGTGCTGGCCAGTTTCTTCTGAAGCTCAGCGCGAACTAGAACTTGCCGTCGCTCAGCCCAGACAGGACTTCTTGGGCCCAACTCTTAGTTCTGGCGGATCAGATAGCTGGTTAAGGCCTACCACCTGCTGGCTTATGGTGTGCACTATGGAATCTTTTAACTGAGCAGATGGTCGTGTTCAAGCCGTTGCAATTGAACCCCGAACTGGCGCCGACGGTGCTCTTAATAATGGTGAGTACTCAAGGTCGACTCGACTGGCAAGAGCCCTCGCTGCGTTTGGTGAGCGAGGCGTACTTTTAAAAGCCCCTCCTACTCATCGTCATGGGCCTTGAGCCGGCCACATGGATTTTCGGTTGAGTCCTAGCAGTCAATAAAGTAAAAATTATCAAGAAATCTAATGTAGGAAGTATCTTGGGGCAAAGATTGGAATTTGTTTGACTTGACAAGGGAGACCTCATGAAAAAGTACCAAGCAACAGCGGAAGACAAATTCACATTCGGACTTTGGACTGTGGGGTGGACTGGATCGGATCCGTTCGGATCTGCCACAAGAAGTGAACTTGATGTCGTTGAGGCGGTGCACCGGCTTAAAGAAATTGGTGCATACGGCTTGACTTTCCACGATGACGATCTATTCCCATTCGGTGCGGACGATAAGACACGTGATGGTCAGATAGCGAGACTGACCGCTGCTTGCGAGGAAACTGGAATGAAGGTGCCGATGGTAACCACCAATTTGTTCTCACACCCGGTTTTCAAAGATGGAGGATTCACCAGCAACGACCGTGATGTGAGGCGATTTGCACTTAGAAAAGTGCTTCGCAACATTGACCTAGCTGCACAAATGAATGCGGAAACTTTCGTTATGTGGGGAGGTCGTGAAGGGGGCGAGTACGATTTTTCAAAAAATTACTCCGATGCCTTGGATCGATATCGCGAAGCAATCAATCTTCTAACTCAATACGTAATCGACATGGGTTACGATCTTCGCTTTGCCATCGAACCTAAACCCAATGAACCAAGAGGCGATATCCTTCTTCCAACTGTGGGGCACGCGCTCGCATTCATTGAGACCCTTGAGCACCCCGCTTTGGTTGGCGTCAACCCCGAGGTTGGTCACGAACAGATGGCCGGGCTAAATTTCACAACCTCAATTGCCCAGGTGCTAAATGCGGGAAAGCTCTTTCACATCGACCTAAACGGCCAGCGTGGAATCAAATACGATCAAGACCTGGTCTTTGGCCACGGCGACCTTATAAACGCCTTCTCTTTGGTCTACCTATTGGAGTTCAGCAAAAATGGTTCCCGTGCATATGATGGCCCCTTGCACTTCGACTACAAACCATCTCGAACCGAGGACTATAACGGCGTTTGGGAGTCTGCCAAGGCAAACATCGAGACTTACTTGATGCTCAAGGAGCGAGCCCAGAATTTCCATGCGGATTCCGAAGTTCAGCAGGCAATGCAGAACAGTGGCTGGGGCTCGCTTGCTAAGCCAACTTTGAACCCAGGCGAGAGCATTGCTCAGCTTCGGGCTGAAGATCTGTTTGATCCGGAGCCATACTTCAACGGAAAAGGTTTCGGCTTTGTGAAGCTGCAGCAGCTTGCTGTCAGTCACCTCATGGGAGCAAGGTAAGGCAGTGCCTCAACTAGTCCTTGGAGTTGACTCCTCAACGCAGAGTTGCAAAGTTATTGCTTACGATCTGGCTACCGGCGATGTCGTAAGAGAAGGAAGAGCTCCCCACCCCATTGGAACCGAAGTGGACCCTGAGGATTGGTGGCAAGCCCTTCTGAGCGCAATCGAGGATGCCGGTGGCTTTGTCGATGTTTCGGCAATCTCCATCGCAGGTCAACAGCATGGAATGGTGTTGCTGGACGAGCACGGGCGGGTGCTACGTCCGTCTCTGCTCTGGAATGACGTCCGCAGTGGCCCACAATCAGCAGAGCTCGTCGAACACTTCGGGGCGGAGTTTTTAGCCGAACTCACCGGGTCGGTGCCGGTGGCATCATTCACTGCGACGAAGGTGCTTTGGGTAAAGCAAAATGAGCCTGAGATTGCCAAGAAAGTGGCTGCAGTTTGTTTGCCTCATGACTATCTAAGTTGGCGCTTGTCCGAGAACTACCCAGATATAAAGAAGATCTTTACTGACCGATCTGACGCTTCCGGAACTGGCTATTTCGATCCCAAAAACAATGTTTATCTAGATGAAATCTTTGAGTATTGCCTAGGTCACAAGGCAATTTTGCCGACCGTGCTGGGTGCGGAAGAGTCGGTGGCAAACGTCCGATTCGAGCTTGCCCCCGGCGGAGTAAGAATCGGTGCTGGCATGGGAGACAATGCAGGGGCGGCTAGAGGCCTTGACCTTGAGCCGGGAATGTTTGCCATATCAATAGGAACCAGCGGAACAGTCTTTGGTTCATCAAACAAAACATCGGCCGACTCAACTGGAACGATTGCGGGCTTTGCCGACGCCGGTGGGCAGTTTCTGCCCCTTGTCTGCACTCTCAATGCAGCCCGGGTAATCGAATGGGGGGCGTCGCTTTTAGGGGTCACTCTTGACGAGTTTGGCGAACTGGCACTCAAGGCTCAAAAGGGTTCGGGAGGGATTCGGGTGACCCCCTATCTCGAAGGTGAGCGAACCCCAAACATTCCGGATGCAACGGCAAGTGTGGAAGGAATAACTATCACCAACGGCACTCGGGAAAACTTCGCGAGAGCCTGCATCGAGGGCATGTTAGGTGGCCTAGCTCACGGAACTTCAGTAATTGCTGATGCCGGTCACCTAATCGAGAGCATTTCTTTTGTAGGCGGAGCGGCGGCTAACAAAGCAGTGCAGCAGATTGCAGCCGAGATTTTTAACTTCAAAATTCACTTCCCCAAGGCTCAAGAGTACGTGGCCCTTGGAGCAGCAAAGCAGGCAGCAAAACTAGTTAGCTTCTGACTCCCAAAATCCTGAGGTATTCACTACTGAACTTTCCAGCTGGGTCGAGCGAGTCGAAGGTAGCTCGAGCTTCGGACAACTTTTCGTGCCTGAGGGCGAGCCGCCTTTCATCGAAGTGGTGAACCTTACCCCAGTGCGGAATTGGAGCAAAGGGAGCAAGAGCTCGTTCGACCAGATCAACGGCTTTGGATACTGATTGCCTTTCGTTTTTCCACGTGAAGTGCAGTGCGATTTTGTCTTCCTGCTTCATTGGGGACAGCCAAGCGGAATCTTGCGCGATGGTCCTGATCTCGGAGATGACTAGGGTCGGGTTTATAAGGCTTGAAATCTTGTTTATCTCTCGCATGGCCTCGATAGCGGCATCACGATTCAAAAAATATTCGGTCTGAATCTCATTTCCTGCGCTTGGCGTGGCGTCTAGCCTGAAGTGGGGCAGCCTATCAAGCCATGGACCAGGAACTCCGCCCTGCTGAGTTAGATTTGCTCCGACTCCCGGGGCTAATTCCACAAGCGAATTGCCTTCGGCGCTTTGCCCATAGAGAGTGGCAGGAGGCTGTAAATCACCAATCATGCTCTTGGCCCACAGTTGATCGATCTTGGCTCCACCCCACTTGGTAAAAAGGCTCACACTGTAACCAGCAGAGGTGCCAAGCTTGGGGTCTTCGTAGAAACTCTCCCAAGGAATCTGCCGGTAAACATCTTGACGAATCTGATAAGTAGGAACCACGTGCAGAGTGACGCTAACCCAGAGCCCATATGAACCCAAGCCCAGCCGGCATGCGTCGAAGTTTTCATCGCCAATCCCGTAGTGGATGAGCTCCCCTTTTGCATCTATGAAGCTGAACGCTTTGAGCGAACTCGAGAGCATTTGGTTCGTGTCTCCCGAACCGTGAGTTCCAGTTGCGTAAGCCCCGGCGAGTGAAATGTGGGGCAATGAACCCATGTTTTTAAGTGCAAGGCCATTTTCCTCCAGAAATAGAGCAAGTTCACCAAAACGGGTGGAGGCAGATACTGTGACCGACGAGTCTGCGAAATTTAGTTCGGGCTCAAAAGGTAGCCCCGCTGCACTTAACAACAGGCCATCCCCAAGTGCTACGTCGGAGAATGAATGCATAGTGCCAATTGGCCTAACTTGATTCTCTTGGATGGCCTCCGCTAAGCCCTCCAGGGTTTTTGGGGCGAGAATTCTTCTGTCTCCATAATCCACGTTTCCGCCCCAATTTTGCATAAACTTTGCCTTTCACTCCTTTAGTCAAAGCACCTAATCCTAAAATTCCAGCTTGGAAAGCAAGATTAACTTATGACGCTTGGAGCTTGACATCATGCCACGAATCTGTAACTTGGGAGTGTGCGGTCAATGACTGCTGAGGAATTTAGAAAAAAGCTAATTACCTCTCGGGCTTTAGCAAAGACAGGGTTTCCGATGAGGGCAACCCTCCATGATGTCGCTCGCCTAGCTGGAGTATCGATAAAGACCGTTTCCAATGTGATCCATAATCACCCAAATGTCACTAAAAAGACCAGCACCAAAGTTCTAGCCGCTATCGACACTCTTTCCTACTCTCCAAACTTAACCGCCAGGAGCCTGCGAACTGGCAGGACGAGCATGATATCGCTAGTAATTCCTGAGCTGCGAAATAACTACTTCACGGAGCTTGCCGACGGAGTGATAGTTGCCGCCGAAAAGTACGGATTGACTGTTTTGATTGAGCAGACGCGCGGCGATAGAAATAAAGAGCTCGCGATTTTGAAAAATGCCGAGCGAAACTTGACGGACGGAATGATCTTCTCCGCTCTGGGTCTAGGCCAAGGGGATGTCGAACTTATGAATGTCGGCTATCCCTTGGTTTTGATTGGCGAAAATATTTTTGACGGTCCGAAAGACCACGTGACGATGAAAAATGTCGAGGCTGCCCGCGCCGCTACGGAATATCTGATTGGCCTTGGGCACACGTGCATAGCTGTAATTGGTGCGCATAGGGATGCAATCAACGGCAGTGCCAGATTGAGGCTCCGCGGTTATAGAAATGCGCTCGAGGCAGCGGGTATCGAGTACGACGAGGGCTTGATCGGATACACCACGCCATGGTTCAGGTCCGACGGGGCTGAGGTAATGGATGAACTCTTGACTCGGGACAAGGATTTTTCGGCGGTTTTTGCCCTAAACGACCTGCTCGCATTCGGCGCGATGAGGGCCCTGCAAGAAAAGGGGATTTCTATCCCGGGAGAAATTTCTGTAATGGGTTTTGACAACCTCGATGAGGCTGTTTACTCTCTCCCGAGTATGACTTCGGTGGAGCCGGGGAAAAAGGAAATTGCAGAGATGAGCGTAAAGACCTTAGTTGAGAGAATCGACATGGATGATCAGAAGCAGATACTAGGTCGTGAAATTGAAGTGGGCTTTGAAATTTTGAAGCGCGAATCCACTGCTCGAAAAATGTAACCAAATCTTTATCAGATTAAATGGACTAACAACTAAGTGATTGCTAGCGTTTCATTTACAACGTTGGAATGTAAACGTTGTAAAGCTGACCAAGGGTTCGATAATCACCCCAACAACGGAGTTGCTGGAGATCCCTGGGTCCCAACTGCTGGCTACAGAGAATAACAACGAATCGATCTAATTTTACGAAAGGTATTCAAAGTGAATAAGAATTTTATAGCCGGAATTTCCGCCTTAGCTGTTCTAGGTTTGCTCAGCGCTTGCGCCGCCAGTGGGACGACAGACACTGCTGCTGGCGGATCCGAAGAAACTTTGGGCAGTGGCACAAACACTGACGGATCTGCTTGCACCAATGAGATAAAGAAAGAAGGCGTTCCGCTAGTTACCGTTTGGGCTTGGTACCCAAACATGGAGTTGGTGGTCGATAACTTTAACGACTCATCCGAGGATGCCCAGGTTTGCTAGAACAATGTCGGTGCTGGACCTGCTGAGTACGTAAAATTTCAGACTGCAATCGCTGCGGGCAGTGGTGCCCCAGATGTGATCATGATTGAAGCAGACCGAATCCCTAACTATCAAATTCAAGGGGCTCTTGCGGATATCTCCGACTACGTGGATGCATCAATTCGAAGCAACTTTAGCGATGGCGCATGGAATGATGTGTCAGTCGGAGCCGGGATCTATGGAGCACCAATTGACGGTGGTCCAATGGGCATGATCTACCGCACCGACGTCTTTGAAACCTACGACATCACTCCACCGACCACCTGGGCCGAGTATGAAACAGCTGCTGAGACGGTCAAAGCAGCAGGTGGCCCGCTTTTCGGTAACTTTGCAACTGACGCGCAAGCAGCGATAATGGCTCTGCAAATTCAGAATGGTGCAACTCCGTTCAGCTATGACCCAACTAACCCAGGTGACATTGGCATCTCGCTAAACGACACAGCCTCCAAGGGTGTACTTGAGTACTGGGCTCGACTGTCGGAAAAGGGGCTTGTCGGAACTACAAACCAATTCACTCCGGAGTACATCGCGGGCATGATAAATGGTGATTACGCAACAGAAATTTCTGCCGCTTGGGCTCCAGGTTACCTATCCGGTGCGGGTGTCGGTGCTGGAGACGGTGAGGGAAAGTGGGCTGCCGCCCCCATCCCGCAGTGGGACGCTAACAACCCTGTCGCTATTAACTGGGGGGGGTCGGCGTTTTCAGTTACTGCACAGTCCTCTCAGCCTGAGCTAGCCGCTAAGGTTGCCCTTGGACTGTACGCAGATGATGCGTCTTTGACTCACGGCTGGGAAAATCAGATCATATTCCCGTTGAACCAACAGGTGCTTGGAAGCTCGGAGTTTAATGACTACGAGGTCCCATTCTTTGGAGGGCAGCAAGCTAATAAAGAGGTCTTTGTCCCTGCAGCGAACGCCTACAAGGGTTTTACCTACAGCCCATTTGCGCAGTTCTACTACGAGGCTTTGGGTGAGGCCGTTGCAACGATCCACGCCGGTGAGGCAACCGCTTCAGAAGCTGCGGATACCATGCAATCCAGGGTAGCTGCGTACGCTACGGAGCAAGGCTTCACGGTCAAGTAATCAGTCGGTAGCTGGGGCGCTAAGTCACTCGTGCAAGTCCTTAGCGCCCCACCTACCAAAAATCTAAAAACTTTACAGAAGGACCTTATGTCTACGACGACAAAACAACCGCAGGAAGCCGGATCAAATTCGGCTCCAAAGCGGAAACTCCGAACTAAGCGCAGGCACACTGTTGCCGGCTGGCTCTTCATGATGCCCTTCACTCTGGTTTTTCTAACTTTCCTAGTTGCCCCCTTGTTCTACGCGGCCTATCTGAGCACCTTTCGAAGCGCCTTGGTTGGCGACACTAAATTTGTTCTATTTGACAACTATGTCAAAGCTTTAACCGACCCTCAATTCCTTGATGGCGTGAGTTTTGTACTCAGGTTCGCCGTTATTTTGATTCCTCTGCAAATGGGAGTCTCCTTGATCGTGGCCCTATTACTAGATCAGTTGACCACAAAGTTTGCTAAGGCCGCACGATTGATGATATTCCTCCCGTACGCAATACCGCTTGTTATTGGTGCCATTATGTGGGGTTTTCTTTACAGCAAGAACTTTGGGCCGATGGGAGAGATATTTGGACTAATAGGAGCAATTCCACCAGACCTACTCAGCCGCGAGTTGATCTTCTTTGGACTTCTAAATCTGGTGACTTGGCAGTGGGCCGGTTATTACATGATTATCATTTTTGCTGCCCTTCAGGGGATCGACTCGACCCTTTATGAGGCTGCTCGCATCGACGGAGCGAACAACTTGCAAATAGCGCTAAAGATTAAGATTCCACTCGTGACTCCCGCTCTAGTTTTGATTTTGATATTTGCATTGATTGGCACCCTGCAATTTTTCAATGAACCTCAAATCTTGAAGCCATTGGCTGCAGGTGCGATTGATGCATCATTCACGCCCAACATGTATGCCTACCAGCAGGCATTCCTGCTGGGTGACTTCAACTACGGATCCACTATCTCCTTTGTTCTGGGGGCTGTGGTGTTCGTATTCGTTTACATCTTTATCTTCGCCACGCGTCGCAGAGGGGGGTTCATGTTATGACTAGAACAAACGCTATTGAAAACAAGCGAGGTCCAAGACGGCCTAAGCAGGTTTTCACGCACGTTTTTCTCGGTGCGATGGTTGTCTATTTCCTGATTCCGTTTTGGTGGATTGTGGTTGCCTCATCAAAGGACGCTCAAGCGCTGTTTGGTGGCGGAAGTGCTCTCTGGTTCTCCGAAAATCCGGACTATTTCGGAAACCTAGTGGCGCTATTCACCTTTGATAACGGCATTTACCTAAGGTGGTTAACTAACTCCACGATTTATGCTCTCTCCGGCGGAGTTGGGGCCACTATTCTTGCGGTACTGGCTGGCTATGGCTTTGCGAAATTTGCATTTTGGGGTCGAAGATTTAGCTTTTCCCTGCTCCTGGGTGCAGTTATGGTACCCCAAACTGCTTTGGTTATCCCTACTTTTATCTTGCTCTCAAACATGGGCTTGACCAATACTATGTGGGCGGTAATTCTGCCTTCACTGCTCAATCCATTTGGCGTCTACCTAATGTACGTCTATGCCAAGGATGCCATCCCAGACGAGCTCTTGGATGCAGCTCGAGTTGATGGGGCCGGCGAATTCAGGACCTTTATCCAGGTTGCCTTGCCTATACTCAGGCCAGCCGTTGTCACCGTTCTACTGGTTTCGATTGTTGCAACCTGGAACAACTATTTCTTGCCGCTTGCGATGCTTTCAGATCCAAGACTCTACCCTGTAACAGTTGGGATCGGTGTGTGGCAAGGGTTAGCGTCCTCAAACAACGGTGGTGGTTCAATCTGGAGCATCATTATCATCGGGGCTCTCGTCTCAGTAATACCTCTAGCAATCTCCTTCCTGGCACTACAGCGTTACTGGCAGGGCGGTCTAACGATAGGAAGCATCAAATGAAGCACGTAAGAATCCACCTCGACCCCGAATTCCAAATCGGAACAATCAACCGAAGGCTTTTCGGAGCTTTCGTAGAGCACTTGGGAAGGTGCGTCTATGACGGCATCTATGAACCGAGCCACGCTTTGGCGGACGCTGAGGGCTTCCGCAAGGACGTAATCGAACTAGTCAAGGAACTAGGTGTTTCGACTATTCGTTACCCCGGGGGCAACTTTGTATCTGGTTTCCGCTGGGAGGACAGCGTAGGGCCTAAGGAGCAGAGGCCGAAAAGGTTAGACTTGGCATGGCACTCAACCGAGACAAACCAGGTTGGTTTGGACGAGTTCAAATCGTGGTTAGAAAAAGTTGACAGCGAGTTAATGCTGGCAGTCAACTTGGGCACCCGCGGTATCGAAGCCGCAATCGACCTATTGGAATATACCAACATTAGATCAGGCACCGCCATTTCGGACTCACGGATCAAAAATGGTCGTCCAGAGCCTCTGGACGTGCGTATGTGGTGTCTTGGGAACGAGATGGACGGCCCTTGGCAGTTAGGGCACAGCACAGCTGAGGAATATGGAAAACTGGCGGCACAAACGGCAAGAGCAATGCGTCAAGTTGATGAGGACTTAGAGCTAGTTGCCTGCGGCTCTTCTAACGCTCAGATGCCAACATTTGGCGATTGGGAGCGAATTGTTCTTAGTGAGACTTACGACGAAGTCGACTACATTTCCTGCCACGCCTATTATGAGGAAAAAAATGGAGATCTGGCGAGCTTCCTAGCTTCGGCAGTGGACATGGATCACTTCATTGAAACCGTAATTTATACAGCTGATCACGTTGGTGCGATAAAAAACAGCAAGAAGAAAATCAACATTTCTTTCGATGAGTGGAATGTTTGGTACATCGATCGCTACCAAAACAAGGATAAGATTGTCGACCCAAACCATTGGCCAGAAGCGCCTCGCCTTCTTGAAGATTCTTACAGTGTTGCCGATGCGGTTGTTTTTGGATCCCTACTGATATCTTTGCTAAACCACGCTGATCGAGTCACCAGTGCGTCACTCGCACAACTCGTAAACGTTATTGCTCCGATTATGACCGAGCCGGGTGGAATCTCTTGGCGCCAGACCACCTTCTTCCCATTCGCAATTTCGTCTCGCTTGGCAACGGGTAAAGCGCTCCGTCTACGTCTGGATTCGCCTACTTATGTCACCGAACAATTTGGTGAGGTGGCGCTTGTTGATGCAGCTGCGAGTTTCGATGCGCAAGCAGGAACGGCAGCCATCTTCTTGGTAAATCGCTCCCAAACAGAGACGCTTTCTGTATCACTAGGCCTTCGTGACCTGGAGGACTTAGACCTAATTAGTGCGCAAAGCCTCTTTGATTCAGACATTCACGCAGCGAACACCCTTTTCGCCCCTGAAAGGGTTGGAATGCAGCAAAATACCTCGGCGAATCTAGTTGAAGGAGTCATGCAAATCGACCTACCGCCGGTTTCTTGGACTGCAGTAGCCCTTGGGTAGTAGACGCTGACCCCACGACTGTTTGCGATATCCATTCCAAACAGTCGTGGGTCATCCTATTAGACACGAAAAGGGAGAGATGGCCTCACAGCCACATCAACAAATTTATTCTCAGGTACGAAACACAAATTAGGAGGTCTCAAGAAGCAGCACAATCTTGGACCTCGGCAAGTGTCCGCAGTCGGCATTGGCTGCAGGAATCCTTCCTGGATTGGCGGAGGCGCGGTGCTAGGCCCAACGCTTCGCTATGAGTCGGCCGTACCAGTCCTTCATGCAGGAATGGACGCGGGCATCACGCTCTTTGACACTGCAGATATTTACGCTCCAACCTGAGAGAAATTTAAGTAGTGGCCTTTTGGCCACCTCTATGAGGCTGGTTAGTCTCTCCCAAGCATGGCGTCGGTGGGCCCGGGGGAAAGGAAAATTGCCGAGCCGTGCGTGAAAACCCCTGTTGACAGAATCAACATGGATGGTGGGGTATCCGAAAACACAACGGGCATTAGCACAAGCACCGACGGATCTGCTTGCACCAAAGAGATCAAGAAAGAAGATGTTCCGCTATTACCGGGTGGGCTTGCTACCCAAACATGGGTTTGGTGGTAGACAACTTCAACGGCGCTTCACAGGATCTCCAGGTTCACTGGAACAATGTTGGCGGAGCGCCCGCTGAGTAAGTGAAGTTCCAGACTGCAATTGCTGCCAATATTTGAATCAGTTGATCGCCTTGCCAAACAAAGTGGCCGAGAGGCTGCGGGGCGCTGCTCAACCAAAGGCGATGCCGAACAGGCATCGGAGTGGCTATTAGACCGACTTGCCAGACTCTCGCCAGCCACAAAATTTTAGACTGAAGTAACATCTGGTGCTGGCCAGTTTCCATTGAGCCTCAGCCAAATATAAGGTAGCCGTAATACGGATCTTTAGGATGTGCCGATAACCAAGTCCTACTTCCTGCGCTTACTCCAAACATCAAACGCCACAGCCAGCAAGAGCACCAGGCCCTTGATGGTCATCTGAATATCGATTCCGACGGAGTTCAGGTTCATCCCGTTTGCGAGCACTCCCTGAATCATGCCGCCAAGCATTGAACCGGTAACGGTTCCAATTCCACCTGAAACCGCAGCACCACCGATGAATACCGATGAGATGGCGTCTAGCTCGAAACCGTCGCCCGCCTTCGGCACGGCCGAGTTCATTCGTGCTGAAATCAAAACTCCGGATAAGGCGGCTAGTGCCCCCATGTTCACGAACAGTAGAAAGTTAACCTTGCGAACGTTGATTCCGGAGAGGACTGCGGCATTTAGGTTTCCACCGATTGCGTAGATGTAGCGCCCAAATGGAGTTCTGCTCATAACGATTGTGTATGCAATAACCAGCACAACAAGCAAAATTAGAGTAATCGGGATCCCATTGGCCTGCGATAGCTGGAAGCCGACGTAAGCAAGCATCATGCTCAGGATGATGCTCTTTACATAAAACCAGCCTCTGGGCTCCACATTCTGCCCGTACCTGATCTTCGCTGAGCGCTGACGCAGAGAAACGAACCACATCGCGAATAATGCGCCACCTGTGACCACCAAGGCAGTGAAGTTGTAAGTGGGGGACATTCCCACCAGCGCGTTGAGCGATTGTTCTTTATCGAGGAATCCGTTGCCTATGGCTCGGAACTCATCTGGGAAAGGTCCAATGTTTGTGTTCTGCAAAGTCAAAAGTGCCATACCGCGGAACAAGAGCATGCCCGCAAGGGTGACGATGAAGGCCGGAATTCCAACATAGGCAATCCAGAACCCTTGCCAGACTCCGACTAGGCAACCTATCAAGATGGCACCAATGATTCCTGCCCACCAAGGAAGCGCCGGTAGCCACTCCCAGCCATCTTGCTCCAAAGGCCGAACCACGAGAATTCCAGCGACGCCACCAATAAATGCGGCAACCGAACCCACCGAAAGGTCAATGTGGCCGGCAATAATGACCATGACCATTCCGATTGCCAAAACCAATATGTAACCGTTTTGAACTACCAAGTTCGAAAAGTTTCCTGGGGTTAGAGACGCAGCGTTAGGAGTGGTAACTGCGAAAAAGATAACCAGTCCAACAAGGGCTAAAAAGATACCGTTTTGCCTGAGGTTAACGCCAGCGAAGCGATCCTTAATTCCAGACAAAGTTCCCTTGCCATTGGTCTTAATTGAAGACATTACTTGTTACCTTTCTCGGTGGTCATATATTTCATCAGAAGTTCTGGATTTGCATCCTTGCGCTCAACCTCACCCGTGATTCGCCCCTCAGCGATCGCATAAATCCGGTCGCAAATTCCGATCAATTCCGGAAGCTCGGAGGAAATAACAATAATTCCTTTGCCCTCCGAAGCAAGTCTTTGAATGATCAAATAAATTTCATACTTAGCACCGACGTCGATGCCTCTGGTGGGCTCATCAAGAATCAAGACATCTGGGTTCACGTTGATCCACTTCGAAAGCACTACCTTCTGCTGATTTCCTCCGGACAGCTGTCCCACCACAGACAGGACACTCGGGGCCTTTATGTTCATGGACTCTCGGTACTCGCTGGCTTTCTTAAATTCTTCGTTGCCATTGACTAGCCCAAAGGACACAAATGACTTGAGGGAAGCGAGCGAAATATTTCGCTTCACGTCCTCAATCAGGTTTAGCCCGTAACGCTTTCGATCTTCGGTTGCATAAGCTAAGCCCTTTTCGATCGCATCAGCGATCGACTTAATCTTGATTTCTTTTCCGTCCTTAAAAACTTTGCCGGAAATGTTGGATCCGTAGGACTTGCCAAAGAGGCTTCTAGCAAATTCGGTTCGGCCGGCACCCATAATCCCTGCCAGCCCTACTATCTCGCCTCGCTTCACGTTCATCGAAATGTTGTCAACTACCACGCGACTCACGTCAATAGGGTGGTGAGCGGTCCAGTTTTCTACCCGTAAAATTTCATCGCCAATTTCTGGGGTGCGAGTCGGATAACGGTTGGCCATATCCCTACCAACCATGCCGCGGATAATCCGCTCTTGAGAGACAGAGTCCTTCTTCATTTTTAGCGATTCAATCATCTCGCCATCGCGAATGATTGTGGTTGTATCTGCAATATTCTCAATCTCGTTTAGCTTGTGAGAGATGATGATCGACGTGATGCCTTGACCTTTGAGGTGGCGCAGAAGATCAAGGAGGTGAGAGGAGTCCTCGTCGTTTAACGCAGCGGTCGGCTCGTCCAGAATCAAAAGTTTTACTCGCTTGGATAACGCCTTGGCGATCTCTACAAGCTGTTGCTTTCCAACTCCAATATCTTTAATTGCAGTGTTCGGGTCTTCCGTGAGCCCGACGCGAGCCATGAGTGAGGCTGCTTGTTGGTTGGTTTTATTCCAATCAATCAACCCAAAGGATTTGACCTCATTGCCGAGAAAAATATTTTCAGCAATCGAAAGGTGTGGGCTGAGGGCCAGCTCCTGGTGAATGATTACTATGCCGTCGGCTTCGGAGTCTCTGATGTTTGCAAACTTTTTTACTTCATCTTCAAAAACAATGTCGCCATCGTAGGTTCCAAATCCGTACACTCCGGACAAAACCTTCATTAGGGTGGATTTGCCAGCCCCATTTTCGCCGCAAATGGCGTGGATCTCTCCTCGCTCAACTGTTAGTGAGACGCCATCCAAAGCCATCACACCAGGGAATGTTTTAGTTATGCTGCGCATCTCAAGAATTGAGTTTGACATTTACACTCCTCGCTGAGTTTGAGTTTCTAGTGGTGCAGCTGATCCCCAGGGTTACCCCTGAGGACCAGCTCGCCGAGTTAGTTAGCCTAGGTCCGCTTCTGAAATGTAGCCAGAGTCGATTAGAACTTCCTTGTAGTTCTCTACGGTAACGATGTAAGGGGTTAGAAGGAATGATGGGACTACCTTCACGCCGTTGTCGTATGTAGAGGTGTCGTTTGTAACAGGTGTCTCACCGTTTAGGAGGGCAACAGCCATGCCTGCAGCAACGCCCGCTAGTTCACGGGTGTCCTTGAAGATGGTTGAGTACTGCTCGCCTGCAAGCATTGACTTGATAGAAAGCACTTCGGCATCCTGACCAGTGATGATCGGTAGGGTGGTGTAACCAGCGTCGGTTAGAGCTGCAATGATTCCGCGGCTAATTCCGTCGTATGGAGATAGAACACCCTCAACAGTTGCACCTGCGTAGGTACCAACTAGAAGGTCTTCCATTCGCTTCTGAGCAGTTGCGCCATCCCAACGAAGGGTGGCTGCCTGCTCGATCTCAGTCTGACCAGACTTAACAACTAGAACACCAGAGTCAATCAGTGGCTGTAGAACGCTCATCGCACCGTTGAAGAAGAAGTAGGCGTTGTTGTCATCTAGAGATCCAGCGAATAGCTCCACGTTTAGTGGCCCCGCAGCGTTTACGCCGTCAGCTGAGGTTGAATCCGCCGATGCGTAGACACCCATTCCAACGAGAAGTGAAGTTGCCTGCTGAACCCCAACCTTGAAGTTGTCGAAGGTTGCGTAGTAGTCAACGTTTTCGGTGCCAGTGATCAAACGGTCGTAAGCAATAACTGGAATGCCTTTGTCCTTTGCTGCCTGCAGTACGTCAGTTAGCTGAGTACCATCAATAGACCCAATGATCAATGCCTTTGCACCCTTGGTTAGCATCGCTTCAAGCTGTGCAACCTGGGTTGGGATGTCATCCTCTGCATACTGCAAGTCAACATCGAAGCCTTCGGCTTCCATGGCTGCCTTAATGTTCTCTCCGTCAGAGATCCATCGTGTCGAGGACTGAGTTGGCATTGAAACACCGATTAGTCCGCCGGCTACGACGGCGTCTGTTCCGGCCGACGCTGAGGTTGAAGTTTCAGTTGTTGCGGTGCTTGCGCAGCCAGCAAGAACCAAGGCAGCTACCGCTACGGTACCTGTAATTCCGAGTAGTTTCTTGAACAAGCCTATTCCTTTCATAGTCGGTCGGACCCCCGAGTGATTTGAATCTGAACGTGTCCATCTCGTCCAGATTTCACATCGCTAATCGCAAGCCGAAGCCTGATACTAGCGAATTCTTTTGCGACATTACGCAAGAAAATGCTCAATCTGTTACCGCTCACATTTTCTCCGCCCCATAGTGTTGCATTTGTAATCTCTTGGAAGTAGCTTTATTTATAACTGTCCGTACACGTTTTGATAACGAATGTATAAAGGGTCGATGTCAGAATGCTCAAGTTCAATTGGGCCAGCCAAGTCGAGCACTAGGGTTTTCAGAAAACTCGTAAAGAGCAGATAGCGGCATTCCATCGGATTTCATTGGAACTATCGTGCAAGTCGACAAGCCGGTTGGATGCAGTACGGTGTTCGAATCAGTGTTTAGGCACACGAGAATCGCGGCTCCAAGTTCTTCACAGCCAGAAACAGAAACCACAGCCTCGCGACCAGAGAGAGTTTCGTAATCGACTCCCATTAGCGACTTACTGTGGCTCATACAGTTCCTTTTTGATTTCCTAGAAATCCTAATGTTAGCGATAACATTGTTATCTACAAGACCAAAATAGTCACGCTTCTATAACGTTGGTGCCGGTCCGGTAGATGCACGCGTTACTAAATAGGGGACCAGTCGATCAAGCTTTTTTCCCTGCTTGCCGGAAAGCTCATCAAGCAATAGCTTCATCGCTCTAGAGCCAAGCTCGCGGAAATCCTGACGCACCGTTGTCAGTGGAGGCCAGCAAAACTCAGTCTCCTGAAGATCATCAAAGCCAACAACGCTGAGGCGACTGGGCACCTCAATACCACGCTCCCGCATTGAGTGAAGTAACCCGATTGCCATTCGGTCATTGGCCAGAAACACGGCGGTGATGCCGCGGCCATCAATGTCGAGCTCCTTCCCGACTTGGTGACCGGTTTGGAGATTCCAATCGCCATTAATAATTTGCGGAATCAGGTTCGCATTGAGCATGGTGGATGCATATCCCGCAGAACGCGCGCTCGATTCAAACCAATTCGAAGGGCCAGAAACATGAACTATGTTTCGATGACCAAGGTCAATCAGGTGCTGAGTCGCTGAAACACCCCCTGCGAAGTTGTCGACTGAAACAGCCAGCTCATCCATTTGATACATCGAATCCAGAGTCACTACCGGAATTCCTGAAACCTCGCGGCGCACAGCGGCCACGGCCTCAAGGTGAGGCGTTACTATTGCAAGCCCTTCAATTCCAAGCTTGAGAAGATGATCCAGGCCTTCCTTGACTGATACATGATTGCCGGGGTCGATGCCACAGGTTACGACAAAAAACCCCTGAGCCCTGGCGGCAACCTCCATGAAATGGACCATAGATGCTGGACCGGAGTGGTCGGCATCAGAGGCAAGAATCCCGAGCATTTTTGTCTTTGAGGACGCCAAAGCTCGAGCAGCTTGGTTCGGCCGGTATCCAAGGGACTCCATGGCGCTCAAGACACGACTCTTGGTCTCAGGTCGAATCGAGACATTGTTGTTTATAACCCTGGAGACCGTCTGATGGGATACCTTCGCAAGGCGGGCAACGTCGTAGATGTTGGGTTGCTTCTGAAAGTTATCCACCGAGTACGCTCCTGAGATCGCTCTCAAGAGTGTCTATCTGAATTTTCCAGGCCTTGATTTGATTTGGGAGAAGGGCAAAGCGAATTTTGATTGTCAGCGTAACGTCTTCGGTTCCTTGTGAGAATTTGATGTCCACTTCGCCCAGCGATTCGGTTACAAGAACAATCCGCTTGGGTAAGAAGATCATTGAATAACTGGCGCCGTATTCCTGGTCGTTAGAAGTGTATTTGAGTTTAGCCCCGGTGCGGAAGTCAAACTTGCGGCACGGCCCGAGCCAGCCCTCAAGGCCATCTCGAGTGATGAATGGCGCAAGAGCCTTGGAAATAGTCCCGGTCGAGACAATAACCAACTCGCTCTGGGTCAATGTCTTTTTAGGATCGGGCTTCGGAGACGCAGCGAAACCGACAAAATTGTCGGTCATTTTGGGGTTCGCTCTCTGGCTGCATAGGTGTAGCCCGCCACACCAAATATCATTGCGAGGAAACTGTGTGCTGCGAACATCAGGACGGTGAAACTAGTAAAAGGGTCTCCGCCGAGCAAAGGGTTCAACCACAAAAGCGCCACAGGCAGAAACAAGAAGGAGAACATCGATCTAGCTTTGATTCCCAACCACAGCATCCAGGCTGAACCAAACAGTGCGAATAGAATCATGTAGAGCGGGTAGCCGTCACCAGATTGAATGAATGTCTGGCTTGCAAAGAAAAACGCCAAAATCACCGCAGCCCAGCTCGGTGTGGGACTCTTGGGTCTTTGGCCCAGGATGGACCATTTAGCTTTATCCACGGCTAAACCATACCTCTGGCGGGAATTCCTAGACGTTTCTGCTATTGAGTCGGTGGTAAGCGCTGGACCACTGTAATTCTTGACGAAGCGACTTAGGAGACGTGTCCTTGTCAATCTCTACCAATTCCACGCCCGCTATACGAGCAAAATCAGTAAGAGTGTCCTGGCCAACAGAGTTAGTCAATACCGTGTGGTGAGAACCACCGGCAAGCATCCAGGCCTCTGCCGACACTTGAAGCGATGGCTCCGGCTCCCAGACTGCTCTTGCGACCGGGAGCTTGGGGAGATCTTCCGTTGGCTCAACTATGTTGATTTCGTTGGTTATCATTCGGAATCGAGATCCCATGTCTGCGATGCAGAGCACTCTTCCACTAGAAGGCTTGGCAGTAAAGACCATTCGAACTGGATCTTCTTTTCCGCCAATGCCTAGGGGGTGAATCTCTATCCTTGGCTTCTGACCAGAGATTGAGGGGCAAACCTCGAGCATGTGCGCTCCCAGAACCTTTGGGGTCCCCGGACCAAAGTGGTAGGTGTAGTCCTCCATGAAGGATGTGCCACCCTCGTGCGGAGTCATGGATTTCACAATGGCCAACAGTGCGGCTGTCTTCCAGTCACCTTCGCCAGCAAACCCATAGCCGTCTGCCATTAAACGCTGGACGGCCAAGCCTGGAAGTTGGCGCAAAGTACCCAGATCCTCAAAATTCGAAGTAAAGGCTGAGTAGCCACCTTCCTCCAGAATCGCCCTGAGGGCTATTTCGATCTTGGCGCCGTACTGTAACGATTCATACCTGGCAGCGCCTTTGCGTAACTCTGGGGCTAGGTCATATTCGCCCTCATAGATTTCGCAGAGCTTGTCGGCTTCCGAATCGGAGACTGCAGTGACTCGATCCGCCAGAGTATTGACGCTCAACTGTTCAATAGACATACCGAAAGTCATTTGGGCAGAAACCTTGTCGCCATCGGTCACTGCCACAAACCTCATGTTGTCACCAAATCTGGCGACCTTAAGGTGCTGAGACTTGTTCCAACCAACGCTTGCCCAAGCCCAAGCGTCTACTTCGCTTAGAACTCGCGGGTCGGTCGGGAAACCGACAACAACCTTGCGGGTCAAATCCATGCGACTGAGAATGTGGGCATACTCACGATCTCCATGAGCGGCCTGATTTAAGTTCATAAAGTCCATGTCTATTGTTGCCCATGGAAGCGATTGATCGGCTTGAGTGTGCAAATGCAGAAGTGGCTTGGTCAAAGCGTCAAGACCATTGATCCACATTTTTGCAGGAGAGAAAGTGTGCATCCAGGTAATCACACCGACGCATTCTTCACTTGCGGTTGCGGCCAGCAACGTCGACTTTATTTCTTCAGTGGTCTTTACGACCGGCTTCCAAACAACCTTAATTGGAGCATGAATTCCGGATGAGACCTGGGCCACGACGGCCTGCGATTGCTCAGCAACTTGTCTAAGGATGTCTTCGCCATAAAGATTTTGACTTCCAGTGAGAAACCAAATTTCTTGAGTCTTCGAATCCATGTCCATTCCTATCCTCGATATTAATTGAATCATCACAAGCATAGGTGTTAGCGGTCACATTTTAGAAGGGATCGGACGCTTTCCTAACATGCCCAATCAATGGCCTAACCTCACGAGAAGCGAGCCTCGGGGCTTTATACAAAGACGACGGAAACTGCTCATGTGCCTCTGCATAATTGCGAACAAGTTTTTAACTTTTTCGATTTTGAAACCCCGACAACGATAGTCAACATCCGACGATGGACCAGTGGTTGCTCCGAGCTCTTGAAATAGAAAGACCGGAATGCCAATACGAAAAGTAGAAGTTTTTGTCGGTAAGGCCATTCTAAAAATTTGAACAAGACTGAGTCCATTCCTCTTCACTTGCAGCTCGCTCAAGTAATTGAGACTGCACTGCTTGCGACAAGCTTGAGGCTCGCGACGACAAATCAGATCCTGCTATTGAATTTGGGCATCACCAGTACCGCAACGACATTTATTCTTTTGAGTGCATTCTCATAGGTCGATGACGAATTGGCAATCTAAAGACGGCAACCAGGCATCTGGCGCAAGGAGTTGATGGGTTCGTCGGGCCCAGGCATGGTTTGGGTTGTCAACAGATGTTGCAGATTCTTTCTGGATTCGGTCCTGCCACCACATTCATTACATAAAGGTCGTCGGGCAGCATTGTCGATACTGCGCAATGGGTTGTGTGTCAGAGCGAGCCCTATGGGAGTGCATCAATCGCCCTGGCCAAAATTGGGAGGCCCGCCCTGTAATTTTGGAGATAACGGTCAAATCCTTCAACTTCCCCCTGATCAGCCTGCACAGAAACCGTATCTTCTGAATCAAAAACCTTCTTGTCCAGAAACTTACTTAGGCTTGATTCGCCTGAGACGGAGAATGCTGCCAATAGAGCCATCCCCCAGGGCCCTCCCTCCGATGCGCGGCTGGACAGCGATACGGGGGCCGAAATCGCTGCGGATAAAATTCGCTGGGCGACCCCACTAGTTCGGAAAATGCCGCCATG
>Ga0105054_10004326_pt1 | contig 21322 bp, 18 predicted proteins | sample BON02_FD_78091 | JGI IMG/M metagenome (GOLD analysis project Ga0105054, IMG submission 78091) | Freshwater microbial communities from Lake Bonney liftoff mats and glacier meltwater in Antarctica - BON-02 (megahit assembly) | ecosystem: Environmental > Aquatic > Freshwater > Ice > Glacier...
AATTTGGCGCTGTAAGCGAGGATCGCGACCGCTTCGTAGCCGGCCTCGTCGAGAGCGCGGCGAATGAAGCCGACGCGGCCGTCCATCATGTCGCTGGGAGCTATTACGTCTGCCCCCGCGGCAGCTTGGCTCACCGCGGTCCGCGCCAGCAGCTCCAAAGCAGCGTCGTTGTCAACTTCGCGCGAACCGTCCAGCGGCCCGCAGTGGCCGTGGTCGGTGTACTCGCAAAGGCAGCAGTCGGCAATCAAAACGAGGTCGGGGTGGGCCGCCTTGATCGCGCCAATTGCCTGCTGAACTCCCCCGTCTGGATCCCAAGCGCCGGAGCCTTCGGCGTCCTTCTCAGAAGGAATGCCGAAGAAGAGCATCGCCGGAATTCCAAGTGCCAAGCACTCTGCCGCCTCTGAAAGCGCGCCGCTAATCGGCTGACGGCTGATGCCCGGCATCGAATCGATCGGCTCGGGGGCATTGAGGGTCGCTTCTACGAAGATCGGGAGCACCAGGTCACCGGCATCGAGGCGCGTCTCGCGCACCAACTCACGCAGCGCCGGGGTGCGGCGCAGGCGGCGCATTCGAGTTAGCGGAAAGGCCATGGCTGCCAATGGTAGGGAGGGCGCTCTCACCGGGCGGGAGCGAAGCTGCGAAAGTCTGCCCTGATGGCAACAGATCAGGCAACAATCTGCTTCGTTGGCGACCTCGTTGGCAGCTGCGGCCGGCGCACGCTGCTGGCACTGCTACCAACGATCCGCGAGCGCTACGACCCAACCTTCGTCGTCATCAACGGCGAGAACGTCGCCGGCGGCCTTGGAATCACGCCGAAAATCGCCGACGAACTCTTCGAAGTTGGCGTTGACGTGATCACGCTCGGCAACCACTCCTACCGCCGCGCCGAGATCCTCCCTTACCTCGACCAGCGCGAGCCGATTCTGCGGCCGGCCAACTACCTGCGCTCTCAGCCCGGCCATGGCCACTGCATGGTCGAGAAGGAAGGCATGAAGCTTGGCGTCATAAACCTCTCGGGGAACCTCTTCCTTGATCCGGCGCACCCCGCCTTCCAAGCCGCCGATAGTGCCGTCGAGGACCTCCTCAACAGCGGAGCCGACCAGATTCTTGTTGACATGCACGCTGAAGCGACCAGTGAAAAGGTCGCACTTGGGTGGTACCTCGACGGGCAGGTCAGTGCAGTAGTCGGCACGCATACGCACATCCCGACCGCCGACGCGCGCGTGTTGCCGGGCGGCACGGCCTTCATCACCGACGTTGGAATGACCGGCGCACGCGGCGGCGTGATCGGCGTCAAGCGCGACCAGGCGGTTGGCTCACTTGTCTCAGGAATGCGCGTTCAGTTTGAGCCGTCGGACGACGACCCGTGGCTAAACGCAGTGATCATCCGCTGCCGGGGCCCGCGGCGGGCGGAGTCGATCGAGCAACTCCTACTGGCCGCTCCGGCCAGCCCTCGCGAAGCCCTGTGAGCGCTGGACGCCCAAGGAAGGCGATCAGCGCCAGCGGAATTAGCCAGGCGAGGTAGAGGTAAAACCAGTAGGTCGCGGAAAGCTGGACGGCAGCCATGATCGCGCCAGCCATCGCCGCCAGCGTGATGATGTTGCGGCGGCGCGGAATGAAGAAGGCTGCGAGCGCCAGCAGAATGGTTGCCGCCTGAACGACCTTCTGAGCCGTGCTCCAGCCGCCTGCGTAGAAGCCCCAAACTGAGAATGGCGCGTCGCGACCGAACTGATAACCAAGCGTGTGCTCCCAGAAGTCCTTCAAGCTCGTCGTTGGCGCAAAGATCGCGGCCGTGATTAGGGCCACCAGCGCCACGCCAAGGCAGAAGGCGGCCAATCGCCTGAGCCGCGCCGAGCGTGGCTGGGTCGAATCCCATAGCCCATCGCCAGCAAAGAGCGGCAGCAGCGCAAGCGGTGCAAACTTTGTCAGCCCGGCAGCGACGCTAAGCGCACCGCGGGCAACGGGCTGGCGATGGAGCCAGATGGCAGCGAGCACGAGCGCGGCCGGGATCGCATCGTTGCTCCCCGAGTTAGTGACGTAAACGGTAAATGGGAAGGCCAGCCAGGCGTATGCGAGAACAATGCCAAGCGCGTTGTCGCGCAGCCGCTTGCCGATCAGGAATAGCAGCACCGTACAGGCGACGTCAACGAACCCGGCCACGGCGTGAGCGGCGGGCAGGTCGTCCCAGGTTCCCTGCCAGGGCCAAATCCACTCGAACGGAACGTAGAGCAGGTAAAGCAGTGGCCCGTAGGTGTCGCCGCTGCCGTTGTCGAATGGAAACGAACCGTAAAGTGCGCGGCCGTGGCTGAACTTGTCTGCCCCAATAACGCCGGCGTAGCCGACGTCGATTACGTTGCCGTCAACGATGTTCAGGCCAGCGCGAAAGCCGAGCAGGAAAAGGCCGATTACGGCCAGCCAGCGCCAGGGAACCAGTAGCCGCAGCGGCGGCGGGCGGGCACTTGGGCGCAGCCCGATCGCGAGCAGCCGGATGACCATCCAGGCAAGAAGCGCGCTGCTGATAGGCACCGAGATACCAAGGTTGGCGTCGTTGAAAAAGGCGAGCGAAAGGCTGAATCCGAGTAGCGCCAGCAGGTCAAAGTGAAGCCAGCGGAATGGTTTTCGCCAGTCGAAGAAGGGCACAAAGAAAGCGATGCAGAGCGGAATCCAAATCCATGGCGAGTTGACCGAGCGGCCAAAGGCTCCGGGGTAGCCACGGGCCATCGACCAGGCAACCTGAAAGCCGCTCCAAACCTCGGTCACTCTGCCGTCCGAGGCGATCTTCGCCAGTGCTACCTGCTTGGGATCTTGGCCCTTACTAAAGAGGCTCACCTCCCAGCTTCCGGCCGCCTTGCGTAGCGCGCTGATTGATGCGCCGCGATTGGCGCGGCGCTGCTCGATGAATACCGACGTCTTGCTGGCAATTGCCTCAGCGCGAGCGCTCGTCAGCGGTCTAGTGGGCGCTTCGCCGTCAGCAAGTGCGCTGGCCGGCGGCGCCACGGCGAGCGCAAGCGCGGCGGCTGCCAGCAGCCTCGCGCTAACTGTCGCCGCCGCCAAAGTCCTCGGGTGAGACTTGATCAAGGAAGTCTTTGAAGCGGTCGACGACCTCCTCGGTGTCCTCGACTTCGTGCTCAAACTCGATCGCCGACTCGGCGATCACGTCCTCAGCAGCGAAGATCGGCGATTCCGAGCGGACGGCCAAAGCAAGCGCGTCACTGGGGCGCGAATCAATCTCGACCTCCTTGTCGCCAATCTTCAGCGTGATCGTCGCGAAGAAGGTGTTGTCGCGAAGCTCGGTGATCGCAACCTGCGCGCAATTGGCGCCGAGCTCATCAAGAATCTCAACAACCAGATCGTGCGTCATCGGCCGCGGCGTGGCTTGGCCCTGCAGTTTCATCAAAATCGCCGCCGCCTCGGGGTGGCCAATCCAGATCGGCAGGAACTTATTCCCGTCAACGGTCTTCAGCAAGACGATCGGCTGTTTGCCGACCATGTCAAACGAAACTCCGTAGATGACCATCTCCTGCACTCACAAACCCCCGTAATTCGTGGCTCGTGGGGGCAGCATAGCCCGCGCGAGGCCGTCGACCGCGCCCGCTCAGTCTGCGAGCGCCGCCACGGTTGCTTCGTAAACGCCCTCATTGAGCGTTATGTGTAACGTGGCAGAAGCCTGAATGAACGAACCTATGGAGTCCCATTGACACCCGTCCTTTACGCCCTCGGACACTTCTGCACTAAGCACCGCTGGATCGTCGTGATCGCATGGATCGTGATTGCCGTTGGCCTACTTGCTGGCTCTAAATCACTCGGTTGGACGACCTCGAACAACCTCACGCTGAACGGGACCGGCAGCCAAGACGCCACCAACATGCTCACCGACCGCTGGCCCGATGCCGCCAATGGTTCGATTCCAGTAGTGCTCGGGGCGCCGGGCGGCAACCTGATCAGCGATTCGCAGTACGCCGATGCGATTAACGAGACGGTCTCCAATTACCAGAACGACTCTGGCGTTATCTCAGTCGTCAGCCCGCTTGGCACGACGACGCAGTCTCAGTCGCTCAACAGCAAGGACGGCCAGATCTCCGTGATTAGCGTCACGATCAAAGACTCCCCCTCTGAGCTGACGCTCAGCGAAGGCAACCACATCGTGGACCTCGCCGAGCCGGCGACGAAGGCGGGGCTGAAGGTAGGCGTTGGCAGCTACGTCGGCAATGCCGTCTCCAACCCCAATGTTGATCTCAGCGTAATCATCGGAATTGCCGCGGCAATCATCATTCTGCTCTTCACTTTTGGAACGCTCGTCTCAATGGGGCTGCCAATGGTTACCGCGCTGGTCGGCTTGGTCGCCGGGATCTCCGGCGTCTATCTGCTCGGCCAGATCGTTGATGTACCAACTATTGGCCCGACACTGGCGATCATGATCGGGCTCGGGGTAGGCGTGGACTATGCGCTCTTCATGGTGAGTAGGCACCGACAACACGTCGGCATGGGGCTTGACTACAAAGAGGCCGCTTCGCGCGCTACGGCGACTGCCGGCGGAGCCGTCGTCTTTGCTGGCTCAACGGTTATTCTGGCGCTTCTTTGCCTCGCAGTCGTGAAGGTTCAAATCCTCTCCGCGATGGGTTACTCGGCCGCTGTTGCAGTGCTCTTCGCAATGCTCTCGGCGCTGACGCTGATGCCGGCACTACTGGCGATCGCGGGCAAGGGCCTAGACCGCCTCGCGCTGCCCTTCATCTCGATCAAAAAACAGGAGAAGACCGCTGAATCGCCCGGTTGGACTGCTTGGGGCAAGGCGATTGTGCGCCACCGCGTACCTGCGCTGATCCTCTCCTTGATCGTACTCGCGCTACTCGCCTACCCAATTCACCAGCTCTACCTCGGGCAGCAGGACAATGGCTCCTTCCCAACCAACACGCAGGCGCGGATCTCCTACGACCTTCTCGATGAGGGCTTCGGCGTCGGCGCCAACGCCGGCTTCCTAATCGCTGTCGCAATCAATTCAACCGACGCCAGCACCGTTCAGACCCAGCTAACGGACCTTACGACAGCACTGGCAAGCGCCTCCGGGGTCGCATCGGCCTCACCAGCCTCGGTCAACTCGGACGACACCGCGGCAACAATCACCGTCACACCAACGACCGGCCCTTCTTCCGAGGCAACTTCAAATCTCGTTACCGACCTGCGCGCCACGACGATCCCTGATGCCACCAAGGGCACCTCTTTGACCGCCTACGTTGGCGGCCAAACCGCCAGCTACGTTGACCTTGCAACCTTGATCGGTGACCGACTGGTGTTGACGATCGTGATCGTCGTGCTGCTTGGCTTCATTTTGATGACGATGGCCTTCCGCGCTCTGGGACTGGCGCTGATCTCGTCGCTGATGAACCTCGTCACGGTTGCCGCCGCCTTTGGCATCACTACCGCGGTGTTCGAAGTCGGCCGTGGGACGTCTCTGATTGGGCTGAGCGGGACGATCCCAGTTGTCAGTTACGTGCCGCTGATGATGTTCGCCGTGCTATTTGGGCTCTCGATGGATTACAACGTCTTCTTGATGAGCTCGGTGCGTGAAAAGTGGCTTGAGAAGAAGGACCCTCAGGCCGCGATCGTTGAAGGCCTAGCCTCGACCGGAAAGATCGTCAGCGCTGCGGCGCTGATCATGACCGCCGTCTTCCTCGCTTTCGTAATCAACGGCAACCCGATCGTCAAACAATTCGGCGTTGGTACTGCGGCAGCAATCATCATCTACGCCACTTTGGTGCGCTGCGTGCTGCTACCGGCGACGATCAGCCTCTTCGGTAAGGGCGCCTGGTACATGCCTCACTGGCTCGACCGAATTCTGCCAAACATCTCGATCGAAGGCGACCAATACTTCGAAACTCGGGCAGCTAAAGGCGCGCAGAGCTAAGCGGCCACTCGCGCGGCGTGCCGAGCGCTAAGCCATGATCTAACCCATGTCTCAGGTTCTGCTTTATGCGGTCGGATCGGCGTTTTTCCCTTCCCTCTTAGCTGGCGTCTCGATAATTCTTACGCGCGACCGCCCGGCAACGCTGCTCCTGGCCTTCTACATCAGCGGCATGGTCGTCAGCATCGCTGTTGGCTTGATCCTGCTCGACACCGTCGGTAGCGACGCCCAATTCAGCTCGTCAAGCACCACGACTAGGCCAGTTTTTGAGATTACAGCAGCAATTGCTGCCTTTGCGCTGGCCTGGCTAACCGGCAGCAAACGCGGCAGCAAAGCGATTGACGACTGGCGGGGCAAGCGCAAGCGCCGTAAAGAGGCCAAGCAGACAGCGGAGCACAGTGAGGGGCAGGAGGCTAAAGACCCCTGGGCTGTTCGCGTGCTCGACCGCGGATCGATCCTGCTCGCGGTGATCGCCGGCATAATTCTCAGTCTGCCGGGCCCGTTCTACCTCCTCGCGCTTGCCGACATCGCCGAAGCGAAGGACTCCACCACCGAAGCAATCATCCTCGTCGTCGTCTTTAACCTGATCATGTTTGTGCTCGCCGAAGTACCGATAATCGGCTACTTGCTCAGCCCCGAGAAGACGCAAGGCCGCGTTGAACAATTCTCTGCGTGGCTCGAAAACAACGGTTTGCGGATCATCTCCATCTTTGCAGTGCTGTGGGGCCTCAGCGCGCTGGGGAAGGGGATCAGGGATCTAGTTGGTTGACGGCGTAGAAGTGCTCACCGTGAGTCGTCGTCGCGTGACGGGCCAGCGGCTTTTTCTTCTATCTCATCACCTTTTGGACGACCGGCGATCAGCGGCATGATCTTGTCGAGCGCCTTGCGAGGCCAGTGAAACTCCAGCGAGAGGATCAGGAGGCCGAGCGCGATAAGGCCGACGCCAGGCCCCGGCAAAGGAATCAAAACGACGCCTATCGGGAGTAGAAGGATGCCAACGACGACGCCGGCCGCGCGCAGCCAGATGCTGCGCTCTTTGTGAGCTTCCTGCTGGGCCTCAAGCCGCCGATGAAACTCTTTGATCTGCTCTCGCATTTTTCAGGCTGGTCGGTCGATCTGGCGCAATTGATTATGGTCGATGCCGATTCCGGGGCGATCTCGCTCGCGGAAAACAGAGTGGGCGATCCAGGATTCGAACCTGGGACCTCGTCCTTATCAGAGACGCGCTCTAACCAACTGAGCTAATCGCCCGCAGTGTGGTCAGGATAGCGAGCGCACGCAGGCCCGTGCGGCGTGAGGTAAACGCTAAACGCAGGGCCGCTCGCCGGTTCAGGAGAGGCGGCGAGCAGAAATCAAACCGGCGACGAGGTCGGCGTCGGCGACATCTTCGATTGTCAGCTCGGCTTTGTAGCTGGTGCCCCGCGGGCGTACTTTGATCTCGCGTCCGAAGGCTTCTCCAAGCGTCTTCGCAATCTGCTCGCAGGCATCGGCCTGGTCGGGGTGGACCCGCTGCGTCGCGCGTTTTCCTGATTTTGCTCGCTTTCCACCGCCAGCCGCATTTGCTTGGCGGGCGCGATCCTCTAGCACCCGCACCGACCAGTCACCGTCTTTTGCAGACCGCGCCAGCCGCTTGCGATCGGAGTTTTCGTCGGCGAGCAGTAGCGCGCGGCCGTGACCCTCGGTCAGTGAACCGTTCTCGAGCATTGTCAGCACGGAGTCGGGGAGATCGAGAATTCTGAGCAGGTTAGAAATCGCCGAACGGCTGCGGCCGACGCGGCGGCCAACTGCCTTCTTCGTCATCCCGAGCTCTTCAACGAGAGCCGCAACAGCGCGCGCCTCTTCGACCGGGTTGAGGTCGGCACGGGCCATGTTTTCAACGATTGCCGCTCCAAGCGCCTCGCTGTCGTCACGCTGCTCAACAATCGCCGGAATCCGCTCCAGCCCGGCGAGCTGCGCGGCGCGCCAGCGGCGCTCTCCGGCCACCAGCTCGTAATTTCCGCCGCGCAGAGGTCGCACGAGAACCGGCTGCAGCACGCCCTGATCAGCGAGCGAATCGGCGAGTGCGGCCAGTGCATCCTCGTCGAAGCGCCGACGTGGTTGGTTCGGGTTTGGTGCGATTAGCTCGATGTTGATTTCGCGCAGCTCAGCTGACGCTTGCCGATCCTCCGGGCACAGTTCGAGGATTGCGGCCAGGCCGCGCCCAATTCCAGTATCAGCCACGGGTTGCTACCTCCTGGGCGAGCGCGAAATACGCCTCGGCCCCCGCACAATGCGGATCGTAATGAATTACAGGGCGCCCGTAACTGGGAGCCTCACTGACGCGCACGTTGCGCGGGATAACGGTTTCGAAAACAAGATCCGGGAAGTGTTCGCGGACCTCGCGCTCCACGTCGCGTGAGAGGCGCGTACGCCCGTCGTGCATTGTCAGCAACATTCCGGCGACAACCAACCGTGGGTTTAGTTCGCGCTGCACAAGGCTCAGCGTGTCGAGCAAGCCGGCCAGCCCTTCGAGCGCAAAATACTCGGTCTGAACCGGCACGATCACCCGATCAGCGGCGACGAGCGCGTTGATTGTGAGCGGTCCGAACGATGGCGGGCAGTCAATGATCACGTAACTAGCCTGCTCGCGCAGCGGTTCCAGCGCGTCTCGAAGACGCGTCTCAGAGTCAACCTCGCGGGGAAGTTCGACGTTGGCGGCAGCCAGATCTGGGTGTGAAGCGAGCAGGCGGAGGTTCTCAACCTCGGTTGGAAGCAGCGCGTCGAGCGCTGCGACGCGGCCGGCTAGCACGTCGTAGAGGTTCGGCGTCGATGATTTAGGAGCTCCGAGCGCAACGGTTGCGTTGGCCTGGGCATCGGCGTCGATCAGAATCGTCGAGAAGCCAGCCTCGGCGACGCAAGCGGCGACGTTGACCGCGGTTGTCGTCTTTCCGACGCCACCCTTCTGGTTAGCGATCGCATAAATAATTCCCATCTAAGCCGCAAGTTACTGGGCCTATCGGTCGGCAAAGACTGGGAGCAGCGATTATTTAGTTCGGCTCCGAACTACCCCTGCTCAGCTCGATTTTGCTGCCAGTGGGCGCTTCTTCGCGATCCCAGGCCGACGTGGATAGCGGGACGGCGTAGCGGCCAGCTTCTCGCTCACGACTAGGTTACGGCTATCGGCGCCAGCGACCAGATCTCCGGGGACTGCGACCGTCAAGGGCGCACTCATCTGGAGCTCAGAGGCAGCGAACGACGCGTCAGCAAGCTCGTCTTCGTTGAGGCTCCCCTTCCAAGCAACGAGCGATCCACCGACGCGCAGGAGCGGCGCGGCGTACTCCAGCAGGATCGACGTCGAGGCCAGCGCACGCGAGCTAACGACGTCCTGCTCTCGCGGCTCCAACGCCCAAAGTTCAGCCCTTTCGGCAATAACGGTCACGTTTTCAAGCGTCATTACCTCGGATGTCTCGAGCAGAAAATCAGCCTTGCGAGCCACGCTCTCAACCAATGTGAGATGCGTCTCAGGCAGAGCGATTGCAAGCACGAGGCCAGGGAATCCGCCGCCTGAGCCGAGGTCGGCGATCGTCGACGCCGAGCGGATCTGCGGGAGCTCTAGTCCGGCGAGCGAATCGGCGATGTGCAGTTCTACCGCCGTCTCGGGATCACGCACCGTTGTCAAAGATCTAGGCCCGGTGATGACGAACTTGAGCAGCGCGTTGAGTTTCTCGGCGCTGCGAGGCGGTAGTTCGAACCGATCGGTCAGTTCGCGGCAGCGCGCGGCAACGGTCACCACATCAAGCTACCGCGAGAGCGCGTTTCACGTGGAACGCCCGAGCACCCTTGACTAAGTGATTACTGGGGTGATTACGAGGTAGCGGCGCGGTTCGTCGCCCTCGCTGTGGGTATCCACGTCTTCGCGGTCGCGCAAGTACTGGTGGACGATTCTGCGCTCAGCGGCATTCATCGCCGGCAAATCAATCGCGCTTTCGTCACTGAACGCCTTCTCTGCAGCCTCTTCAGCCTGCTGCTCAAGCTGCTCGCGGCGGCGCTCGCGGTAACCGGCAGCGTCAATCTCAACCCGGATCCGTTCGCCCTCCCCTGCGTCGCGCTGGATGATGCGCGCCGCGAGATGCTGAACCGCGTCGATCGTCTGGCCGTGCTTGCCAATGAAGAGTCCTAGGTCGTCGCCCTCAAGCGTCCCCGTCACTTCGCCATCTTTTATCGCGACATCGATCTGCGCATCAAGGTCAAGCGCGTCGACGATCTGTTCAAGCAGCTCCAGTGTCCGCTCTTGTGCCTCTTCAGGTGTAGCCATTAGCTCCTCTTTCCAGAACGCTTCTTCTTCTTACGCGCTGCCGGTGGCGGCGCGCTTGCTTTGCCCCCATTCGAGCTACCGCCCGCAGTAGCCCCCGCAGTGGCAACCGCAGCTTTTGCAACTGGCGCGCTAGGGAGTCCGTCGGGGTTGCCGCCCAGCCAGGGCGGCAACTGACCGGTGGCTCGCTTTAGGAAGTATTGCTGGCCGACGGTCCAGAAGTTGGTCGTAATCCAATAGACCATTAGGCCGGCTGGGAAGCCCTTAATGAAGAAAACAAACACGAAAGGCAGCGCGATCATGATGATCTTCTGGTTGCGATCCGAGGTGACCGACATAAGAAGGCTCGAGAGCAGCTGCGAGACGACGTAGAGAACGAGCAGCAGGATCAGCACCCAGCCAGTCGACGGCGCGGTTAAGTCGGGGATGAAAAGAAACTCAGCCGAACCAGGGTCGACCGCCTGGCAGAAAGTGGTGTCGAGACCGGTCGGTGGCACCGCTGCCTTGCCGGCCGCCAGAATCGCGCTTTCGGGGCCACAGATGTCAATCTTTAGCGGCGCGCGCAGCAAGTAGAAAAGGCTGATGAAGACCGGGATCTGGGCTACTAGCGGCAGACAAGAGCCAAACGGGTTGACCTTGTTCTCTTGATAGAACTTCATCATCTCCTGGTTGAGGCGCTGCTTATCGCCCTTGTACTTCGCCTGGAGATCCTTGATCTGGGGCGAAAGCGTCTGCAGCGCCTGCATTGAGCGGAACTGCTTGATCGTCAAAGGCAGCAGCACGACGCGCACAACCACCGTGAGCGCGATGATCGCCAGACCCCAGCCCAGACCCACCTGAACGTGAAAGAACACCAATATCGCTTGGAAAACCGAGATCAGAGGCGAGAGAATCGACTCGAAGGTGTCTTCTATTCCGGCTGTAATGAAAGGCATCTGTGATTAATGGGTCGGGTGAGAATCAGGAGTCGAGCGGTGACGGTTGTGGAAAACGCTCTGGTCGCTAACGGGGTCGAAACCGCCGTGGCTAAGCGGGTTGCAGCGCAACAAGCGCCATCCCCCCAGAACCAGCCCGCGAAGTATGCCGTACTCAGCGATCGACTGCGCGGCGTAGGCCGAACAGGTCGGCTCGTACTTGCACCTGCGTGGGATCGCGGGCGAGACAAAGCGCTGGTAGGCGACGATCGGAAGGCTCGCTACACGGCGGATCAAGGATGACATCACCCGGCCTGCTTACTAGAGGCAACTATCAACTCTTCAAGTTCGCGCTTGACGCCTTCGAGCCCGTCACGCTCGCATAGCTCACCGGCATCGTTGCGCGCCACAACGACAACATCTGAAGCTGGATCGAACCGCTCGGAAAGCTGATCGACCGCGCCGCGAAGTAGGCGCTTGATCTTGTTGCGCTCGACTGCACCGCCGACCTTGCGCGAGACGCTTAGTCCGAGCCGCGGACCGCCTTTTAGCTCGCCGGCATCGGCGCGGGGGAACAGGTGGAGCACAAAGTAGCGACCGCCGAACGAGCGACCCTGTCGGTATACGCGCTCAAACTCAGCGCTACGAGAGAGCCGCCGCGGACGCCGACGTGGTGCGCTCGCCGCGGAATCCACGCTCAGACGGTGAGCCGCTTGCGACCCTTATCGCGGCGACGCTTGAGCAGTGCACGACCGGCGCGCGTGCTCATCCGCCCGCGGAATCCGTGGGAGCGGGCGCGCTTACGTTTTTTGGGTTGGTAGGTCCGCTTCATTTGGAGCCAATCCGAGCGTCGAGTGGTCGCGAAGGAGCATAGCCGCCCGAGACCAAAGGTAGCGTCAGCGAGAAGCCTTTGTCGCCAAATGCGGCATTACCCTCGCCGGCGGGGTGGCAGTCAACCAACCCTCTGCTAGCTTGCTCCAGCCAGGCGCGAAGGGAACAAATTAGCAACTCACGCGACCAATCTGGCAGCAACCTCGATGATCAGCCCAAGCTCGAAAAATACCTGGCAGCAAATCTCAGATGAGCTCAAATCGGCCGTTGGAGTAAGCCTTTTTGACGTTTGGCTTGCACCGCTAAAGCTCGCTAGTCTTGACGGCAACCAGCTCATTCTAGAGGCGCCCCCGGCCTCGCGCGCGTGGGTTAGCGACCGCTTTGGCAGAGTTCTCAATGACTCCGCGAAGAGCGTAATCGGCAGCGACGTCGAAGTCCACATCAGCGCAGCCGGTGGTGGCGCTGAGTTGGGCGAGAGCCAGCATCGATCGACGCAGCGCCAATATCAAGCAACTGATCTAAACCCCAAATATTGTTTCGAGCAATTCGTCATTGGCAGCGGTAATCGGCTAGCTCACGGCGCCGCGCTAGCCGTCGCAGAAAACCCCGGGACCGCTTACAACCCACTCTTCATCTGCGGCCCTCCTGGCGTCGGCAAGACTCACCTGCTGCATTCGATCGCCGACTACGCAACCCGTCACGGCAGTGGCCTACGAGTTCAACTGACTGGCGCCGAGTCTTTCGCCAACGAGTTCATCGCCGCGCTGCGAGGCGGCGATATAAACGCCTTTAAAGCGCGACACCGCGACGCTGACTTAGTGCTCGTCGACGATGTGCAATTTCTGATGGCCAAAGCGAAAACTGAAGAAGAATTCTTCCACACTTTCAATGCCCTGCGCGAAGGCGGTGCGCAGATTGTTCTAACTTGCGATCGACCGCCGCGTGACCTTGACCGACTAGAGGAAAGGCTACGTGATCGCTTCGAATCGGGGCTTGTAGCCGACATCAGCGCTCCGGATTTAGCGACACGGATCGCTGTCCTCCGAGCCAGAGCTGAGCTCGATCAAATCGTCATTGATGATCACGAAGTTCTCAACTTGATTGCGACCCGCGTGGCACACAACCTGCGCGCACTAGAAGGGGCGCTAATTAGAGTCGTAGCTTATGCATCGCTGAGTGGGAGGGCGATTACAAAAACGCTCGCTGACGAAGTGCTCGATGGCCTCTTTCCGCAAAAACGAGAGCGATCTGCGGTATTAAAGCCATCGATTGAGGAGATCCGCTCCGCAGTCGCAGCAGATTATGGCATCAGCGTCGAGGAGCTCTGTTCGACCAGCCGTGCAGCTGAGGTCCTTTTGCCTCGGCAGTTGGCGATCTATTTAGCCCGCGAACACAGTGGTGAAAGCCTCACAAAAATCGCCACCGCGTTTGGTGGCAGAAACCACACGACAGCTCTCAACGCTGTTAAGAAAATCCAACATAGGCTCGCTGACGATTACGAGCTAGCGGACAGATCTGCACGCATCACTGAAGAGATGTTCAAATCGGAGCATCGGTGATGAACCGACCGGAGCGACTGACAAACTTGGAGAGTTGTAAACAACCTTGGCAAAGTAACTTAACCGCAGATAGCGGGGCTTTTCTCGCTGAGCCAACTGTGAACAGCACCTACTACAACTAGCTCTTTTAATAAGGACAACAGCTTTGAAAATCACTTCCACAACCTCTGAGCTTCACCACCACCTGCAAACGATTGCAAGAGTGGCTTCTACACGCAGCGCAATTCAAGCGCTTTCGGGCGTTAAAATCGTTGCAGAAACCGGTTCGATTGAGTTGCTTGCCACCGATTCTGAATTATCGATTCGAGTGCCATTGAATGGGACCGTGGAAAGCCCAGGATCGGTCGTTTTGCCGGCGCGCCTACTATCCGAAGTCATCCGCCAGCTCGGTGCGCCAGAGGTCTCGCTGGAGCTGCGCAGCGAAGAGCAAGATGTGGAAATTCAATCCGGAACGGCTCAGTATCACCTCCGCACCCTTCGCTTAGAGGACTTTCCAGAGCTACCGACCAGCGGCGGTGACACCCAAGTTGCGATGCCAGCGGCTGCCTTCATTGAGACCATCGCGAGAGTCTCCCGATCAGCATCCCGCGACGAGACCCGCCCGATTCTAACCGGCGTCCTCGTGTCGGCAAGCGGCAACGAGCTGCGAATGGTTGCGACCGATTCATACCGGCTAAGCGTCAAAGAAACAGCGCTTGAGCAGCCATTGAAGGAAGGATTTGAAGCCAACGTTCCTGCGCGGGCACTGGAAGAAGTGGCGCGGCTGGTTGAATCCGACACCGACTCAATTTCAATTGGTGTTAGTGCAAACCAGGTGGTTTTTGACGTAGGAGCGGTGTCGCTCTCAAGTCGGCTAATTGACGGCCAGTTCCCCAACTACCAGCAGCTGCTCCCTGATGCCTTTGAGCATGAACTAACGATTTCAACAGAAGAGTTTTTGACGGTAGCCCGCCGCATAGCGCTGATGGCGCAAAAAAACGCGCCGCTCCGCCTGGCTTTTAGCGAAGGTGAGCTCACTCTTTCTGCCCAAACCCCTGACGTTGGCGAAGCAAAAGACACGCTCCCAGTTCCGTTCGCGGGCGAACCAATGGAAATCGGCTTCAATCCTGAGTTTCTTGTTGCAGGGCTGGAGAGCACTACGGCCGATGACGTAATTCTTAAACTGATCAATCCTTTGCGGCCAGGGCTAATTGTCTCTGCCGATGGCAGTGGGTTCCTCTACCTGATTATGCCGATCCGTTTGAACGCGTAATGGCTTTAATCCGCCGGCTCCGCGTGCGCGACGTGCGCTGTTATGAGTCAGCTGAGATCACACTTGGCGAACATTTGACGGTGATTTATGGCGCCAATGGGGCTGGCAAGACGAATCTTCTCGAGGCGATCTACTTCGGCTGTACGGGTCGCTCTTGCCGAACCTCCAACGATCGCGAGTTCGTTCGTTTCGAACAGAGCGCTGCTCGCGTTGAGTTTGAGCTTGAGAGCGAGAGCGGTCTCCATCAACTCGCGGTTGGCTTCGAGCCAGGCCAGCCGCGTCACGTAACCGCCGATGGCGGCCCCGTCGAGCGCCTAATCGATGTTCCCTTCAGGCCGCTGGCTTGCGTCTTCCTGCCCGACCGCTTGGAGCTGATCAAGGGTGCTCCGTCACTCCGTCGCGATCACCTTGATCAGTTAATCGCCGGGCTGTGGCCAGCGCGCGCCGCCCTCCGTCGTGATTATGGCCAAGCGCTCGCTCAGCGCAACGCACTGCTTTCAAGGATCCGAGGCCAAGGGGTCGACGCCGGTGAACTTGACGTCTGGGATCTTGAGCTTGGCCGCCTTGCGCTCCTGCTTAGCGCCGAGCGGGCTCGCGCAGTTGAGCTGGTTGGCCCGCCGGCTCAGGAGATCGCTGATGAATTAGGTCTAGTTGGAGGTTTGGAGCTGCGCTACCGACCGCGCAGCAAGGCCGATACTGCTGAGCTCTTTGCTGCTGAACTGTTTGAGCGGCGCAGCTCTGATCTTGACCGTGGTTTTACCGGCCACGGTCCGCACCGTGATGAGTTGCTGCTCAGCCGCGATGGGCGTGAGTTGCGTGTTTACGGCTCGCAGGGAGAGCAGCGCGTGGCGTTGCTGTCGTTGCTGCTGGCAGAGCGCGAGGTGCTCGCTGACCAGCGTGGCCAGACACCGCTACTACTACTCGATGACGTGATGAGTGAACTTGACGGTGAGCGCCGCGAACGGCTTGTGGCGCGGATTACGCTCGCCGGCCAGTCGGTTGTGACGACGACTGAACTCGAGCACGTGCCGACAGCCGACGAGCTTGGCGTCGCACGCGTCGAAGTGAGCGGTGGAGTGATTAATCAAGAGGTGAATGTGTGAGCCGCCAGCGACGGTCGCCACGCAACGCGGCGAGCTCGGTGCGCGAGCTAGTTGACCGGCTCGCGCCGGCGACTACGCTGGCGCAGATCCAGCGCCACTGGCGCGCCGCTGTCGGCGACGCCGTCGCCGCTCAGGCAACACCGACGGGTGAAGCCGGGGGTGTTCTCACGGTTACCTGTTCGAGCGCCGTTTGGGCACAGGAGATTGACCTAATGAGTGTCACCTTGATCGCGTCTTTGAACAGCATTCTGGGAGGCGATCAGGTTGTCTCGTTGCGCTGCCAAACGGTGGCCGCTAAGGGCTGGTCGCACGAGAGCGCGCGGTAAGCCGCAACTTCGGTTACATAAGTCAGCGGATCAGCCTGTAATTACAGCGATTTTTGCCGTCTGGCAGGAGTCAAGCTGGCCCCTCAGAGTGCTATTGTTCTGGATACCAAATGTAGAGGCCTCGATCCCGCGAAAACGCCGCAGGAATGGGGGTTTTTGCCCGTTATCGGAGCTAAATGACCAAAGCTGACAAAAGTTCGAGCAAAGGTGCCACGAAAGCTGAGACCACTGGCAGCTACGAGGCCTCCGATATTACGGTTCTCGAAGGGCTTGAAGCGGTCCGCAAGCGGCCAGGAATGTACGTTGGCTCTACCGGCGTACGAGGGCTCCACCATCTCGTCTACGAGGTCGTCGACAACTCTGTCGACGAAGCTCTGGCCGGCCACTGCAGCTCAGTTGAGGTAACAATTCACGCCGACAACTCGGTGACCGTGATTGACGATGGCCGCGGCATTCCAGTCGAGATGCACAAGAAGGAGAAAAGACCGGCCGTTGAGGTTGTGCTCACCGTCCTCCACGCCGGCGGCAAGTTCGGCGACGGTGAAGGTTACAAAGTTTCTGGCGGCCTTCACGGAGTTGGCGTTTCAGTCGTCAACGCGCTCAGCGAAGAGCTGGCGATCGACGTCAGCCGAGAAGGTTTTCACCACACACAGAATTACGCTCGTGGCGCCCCGCTTGCAGCGCTAGAAAAAGGCGGCCCAACCGATCAGACAGGAACTTCGATCACCTTCCTTCCCGACGCCAGCATCTTCGACGAGACTGAGTTTGACTTTTCGATTCTTGAGCAGCGACTGCGTGAAACCGCCTTCCTCACGCGTGGCCTGAAAATCGCATTGACCGACGAGCGCGGAATTGGCGCAACCGTTGAGTTTTGTTACGAGGGTGGGATCAAAGACTTCGTCGCCTACCTGAACGAAAACAAGGAACCGATCCACCCGAAGGTCGTTTACTTCTCGGACGAAGGTAAGGAGGGAGCGATCGAATGCGCTCTGCAGTGGAATGCCTCCTACCAAGAGTCGGTGTTTTCGTTCGCCAACAACATCAACACGCACGAGGGTGGCTCGCACCTCTCTGGTCTTCGTTCGGCGCTAACTCGAACTTTGAATAAGTACGCCCGTGACAAGGGCGAGCTGAAAGAGAAGGACGACAATCTCAGCGGTGAGGACGTGCGCGAAGGGCTAACCGCGGTGCTATCGGCGAAGCTGACCGACCCACAGTTTGAAGGTCAAACTAAGACGAAGCTCGGCAATCCTGGGATGCAGGGTTTTGTTGAGGGAATTGTGAACACCAAGCTCGCGGAGTTCTTGGAAGAGAACCCAGCCGATGCGAGGGCGATCATCCGCAAAGCAGTGCAGGCCGCTCAGGCTCGAAGCGCGGCGCGCAAGGCCCGCGACCTGACGCGCCGCAAGAGCGCGCTCGAAAACTCACGGCTGCCCGGTAAGCTCGCCGACTGCTCGGTCAAGGATCCGTCGCTCGCTGAGATCTTTGTAGTCGAGGGCGACTCTGCTGGAGGCTCGGCGAAACAGGGCCGCGACCGCAACACGCAGGCTGTCCTGCCACTGCGTGGGAAGATTCTGAACGTTGAGAAGGCGCGGATCGACAAAGTGCTCCAAAACGCTGAAGTTCAGGCGCTAATTACGGCGATTGGGACTGGCATTGCGGGCGAGTTCGACCTTGAAAATGCCCGCTACCACAAGGTTATTTTGATGACCGACGCCGACGTTGACGGCGCTCACATCAGGACCTTGATCTTGACTCTGCTGTTCCGCGAGATGCAGCCACTGATCGACGCTGGCTTCGTCTATATCGCAAAGCCGCCGCTGTACAAGGTTAAGAAGGGCTCGCAGGAGCGCTACATCGAGAATGACGCTGAGCTGGAGGAGGTGCTGCTGGCAGACACCTATGAAAAATTTGAAATCACCGACCGCGATGCAAAGAAGGTCAAGCTGACGGAAGCTAAGTGGCAGTCGTACCGCCGCAGCATGCGCCGCTATGAGCAGCTTTCAGCGGCGCTAAGGGCTCGCCACGGCGAGGACCTAGTCCGCTTTCTTGAGGAGTCGGCGCTGCTGGGCGACGGGATCGAGAACTCGAAGGACGCGATCAAGCTGCTCAGCGCCAAGGATGCTGAACTTGGGCTGCTGACGACCGAACTTCAGTCAAGCGACGATGGGATCGTTGTTGTCCGCTCGGTTGAGAAGGGCAGCGGTCTGGCGCGCACGCACAGGATGCCGCTTGAGCTTTTCGAGAGCGCAGAATATCTGGGCCTCTTGAAGCTCCATCGTGAAATCGTCGGATTGACTGGCAACGGGCCGTTCATCGTCCGCCTGGGCGACCGCGAGGAGATCGCGCAGACCTTTGAGTCTTTTGGCACCGCCGTGATGTCGGTTGCTCAGAAGGGCGTCCAGCTGAGCCGCTTCAAGGGCCTCGGTGAGATGAACGCGGAGCAGCTGCGTCAGACGACGATGGATCCGGCGACGCGCACACTGCAGAAGGTTTCGATTGCTGATGCAGTTGCCGCCGATGAGATTTTCTCAATGCTGATGGGTGATGTCGTTGAGCCGCGCCGAAACTTCATTGAAGACAACGCCCGTGACGTCGTGAACCTCGACGTCTAATGACCGCCTGGGCCGGAGAGGAAAACTAAATGGCTTCCGCTGATGTATTAAGTGATCGCTTCGAGCCACGCGCTCTCGAAGACGAAATGAAGACCGCGTACCTCGATTACGCGATGTCGGTGATCGTCGGTCGCGCGCTGCCGGACGTGCGCGACGGTCTTAAGCCCGTCCACCGCCGCGTGCTCTACGGAATGTCGGAACTGGGCCTTGGGCCTACCCGCGGCTATTCAAAATGCGCTCGCATTGTCGGCGAGGTTATGGGCAACTTCCACCCTCACGGCGACTCGGCGATCTACGACGCACTCGTGCGCATGGCGCAGGACTTCTCTATGCGCTACCCGCTAGTCGACGGGCAAGGCAACTTCGGCTCCGTCGACGACGACCCGGCCGCAGCGATGAGGTACACCGAGGCGCGGATGACGCGCCTAGCGACCGAGATGTTGCGCGATCTCGACATGGACACTGTCGACTTCGTGCCCAACTACGATGGCCGCACGCAGGAGCCGACCGTCATGCCGGCGCGCTATCCGAACCTGCTCGTAAACGGCTCCTCGGGAATCGCCGTCGGTATGGCGACAAACATTCCGCCGCACAATCTCGGTGAACTAATCGCCGCGACGATCGCACTGATCGACGACCCCGATATTTCGCTCGACGGCCTGATGAAGCACGTCAAGGGCCCCGATTTTCCCACCGGCGGCACGATTCTTGGCGTTCAGGGAATCCGCGACGCTTACGAGACCGGCCGTGGCCGCGTCCGTGTGCAGGCCAAAGCGCACATTGAGCCGCTGACTCAGGGCAAGGAGGCGATCGTCGTCACCGAGCTGCCTTACATGGTCAAGAAGGGCGGCGAAGGCGGCCTGATTCAGAAGATCGCAGCACTGGTCCACGAGAAGAAGATTCCCGACATCACCGACCTGCGCGATGAGTCCGACCGCAACGGAATGCGGCTCGTAATCGAGCTAAAGCGCGACGTGATTCCAAAGGTCGTTCTAAATCAGCTCTACAAGCACACCTCGATGCAGTCGACCTTCGGTGTCAACACTGTTGCGCTAGTTGACGGCGTGCCACGGACGCTCTCTTTGCGCGAGGTTTTGACCGCCTATGTCGCTCACCAGCGCCAAGTCGTTGTCCGCCGCGCCAAGCACGAGCTTGGAATCAAAGAGGCGCGCGCCCACATTCTGCTCGGCCTGCTGATCGCGCTCGACAATCTCGACGCGGTCATCAAGCTGATCCGCGCTGCACCGGACCGCGACGTTGCGCGTGAGAAGCTGGTGAAGGATTTCAAGCTCTCGGCAATTCAGGCCAGCGCGATCCTTGAGCTTCGCCTCGCCCAGCTGACGGCGCTCGAATCTGACGCGATCAAGAGCGAGCACAACGACGTAATGGAACGGATCCGTGAGCTGCGCGAATTGCTTGGTAGTGAGAAGGCCGTGCTCGACCTGATCAAGGAAGAGCTCAGCGAGATCAACGAGCGCTTCGCAGACGATCGTCGCACGTTGATCTCGCAGAGTGAGGATGAGATCGACATTGAGGACCTAATCGCCGATCAGCAGATGGTAATTACGATCACGCAGACCGGTTACATCAAGTCGCTGCCGCTCGGCACCTACCGCCAGCAGCAACGCGGCGGCCGCGGCGTGACCGGAATGGACATGAAGGACGGCGACTTCATCGAGCACCTTTTCGTTTGCTCGTCGCATGACTTCCTGCTCTTCTTCTCGAACCGCGGCAAGGTCTACCGCTCGAAGGTTTACGAGCTGCCCGAGGCATCGCGCACGGCGAAAGGGCGAGCGCTCGTGAATGTCTTGCCGCTGCGTGAAGGGGAGCGGATTGAATCGGTGCTCGCCACGCGTGACTTCTCAGAGACGCAGTACCTCGTCTTCGCAACTAGGAAGGGCACAGTCAAGAAGACCGAGCTGCAGCAGTACAACACGCCGATCAAGGCCGACGGAATCATTGCGATCAAGATCCGTGATGACGACGAGCTAATTGTCGTCCGCGGGGTCGACAAGGACGATGAGGTGCTGATCACCTCGCGCGCCGGCCTGACCGTTCGCTTTGCGGAATCGGACGCCCGCTCGATGGGTCGCAGCACGAGCGGCGTGAAGGGAATGGATGTTGGCGAGAAGAGCGAAGTGATCGCGATGGACATCGCCCGCGATGACATGGACTTGCTCGTGATCACCGACAATGGCTACGGCAAGCGCACACAGGTGCGCGAGTATCGCAAGACAAAGCGCGGCGCCAAAGGCGTCAAGACGATTGCGCTGACCGAAGCTAAGGGTGGGCTCGCTGGCGCTCTCGTCGTGCGCGAGCATCAAGACTTGATCTTCATCTCACGCGAGGGAATGGTTCAGCGCACCGCGGTAAGCGGCATCAACCGCTACGGCCGCAGCGCCCAGGGTGTCAAGACGATGAACGTCCGTGATGGGGACGTAGTCAGCGCCGTCGCGATGGTCGTTGAGGACGCCGAAGGGACCTCTGAAATTGCTGAGGGCGAGAGCGCCGAGCTCGAGGCCACAGAGGTAG
>Ga0105054_10004327_pt1 | contig 21321 bp, 10 predicted proteins | sample BON02_FD_78091 | JGI IMG/M metagenome (GOLD analysis project Ga0105054, IMG submission 78091) | Freshwater microbial communities from Lake Bonney liftoff mats and glacier meltwater in Antarctica - BON-02 (megahit assembly) | ecosystem: Environmental > Aquatic > Freshwater > Ice > Glacier...
AATTGGGTTTCAAATCTTGTTCCATTTACATTTGGTGCGTAAAAATGGAAACTCCTGAAAAAAATATCGAGCAAATCGACCATTTTTGAAACATTTGTTGGGAAAAGTTAGTTAAATGTGTACAGTAATTTATCTCCATTTTTTTGTGGTAATTTCCAGAAAGAATGATCGTCAATTTTTGGGTTGAACATTCATTTTACGAAGATTCATTTCAATACATTATTATATCGAATGGGTCACTCTCAAAGCAAGATCAAATCGCTGCCCAGATCAACAGCCTCCAGATTTTCCGAGAGCGAACTGGAAATCTTGAATAAGCTGTTCAAGGACTTGGCCAAGCGTTCTCCAGGTAAAACTATGGATCGATCAACATTCTTTCAAGTATTCCCAATGCCTGGGATGCACGCGGAGAGCCTGTTTGATTTATTTGACCTGGATAAAAATGGTGTTATCGACTACCAGGAATTCATGACTGGTTTGGCCATCTTTTCCAAGGGGGCTCCGGATGAAAAGATTGAAGCGATTTTCAAAATTTATGATATTGACAAGACTAACTATGTGAGCAAAGACGAGCTGAAGACGATGTTGCTTCACATACCGATGCATACGCTTCACCTGGTGGATAAGTGCAAAGAAGCTCAAAATGAAGAACGCACGCATAAAGTTGCCAGATTGGTGGATGAGGCTTTTTTCAACTTTGATACCAACAAAGATAACAAACTGTCGAAGGAACAGTTTACAAATTGGGCAAAGAACACACCCTCCATCATAGATTTTCTTGATTCCTATTCGCTATCTGATGAATTAGATTTAGCCGAAAGCACCATGAGCGGATTCCTTTTCAAAAATGGAAAACGTATGAAAGGCATCTGTTTCAAAAGGTTCTACATATTGCGCGGTAATAGTTTATATTATTATCATATGACTGATCTTACTCGTCCTTCAGGTGTGGTCTTTCTACAAGGGTGTTTTATCAGTGATTTAGAGCCCAAAAGCCCATCCAGAAGAAAATCACCGCCTGGGTCACCAACAAGTAGTGGGAAAGGTTTTTTCTTTTCAAGCAGTCCTCCTAAAGATTCAAGGCTTCCAAACAGTCCAGCTAATTCTCCGAACTCGCCTTTTGCACTTGGTCTTGTGAATCGAATTGCCGCTCGCTCACCTTCAAAGTCTCGAACGGAATCGAGGGAGGAATTCATAGAAGAAGAAGATATGGGAAATCAACCTTGGTTCAAATCTATTCTGAATGTTTCTCATATGTTTGGATTCAAAATCAAGTCTGAAAAGCTTCCAACTCGAATTATTTATGCTGATTCAGAAGAGTCAAGGAATCAATGGGTTGCTGCCCTTCGCACGGCTTGTAACATGGTTGTTTTTGAAGATAAATACGAGCAGTTAAATAAAATAGGAGAAGGAAGCTTTGGAACTGTTTTCAAGTGCCGATTGAAAGTTACTCCCACTAATGGCGATTCTCTCATGTATGCAACAAAGGTAGTTAACAAAACGAAATTGAAAGACGCTAAGAAAATTGAAGATCTGTACAAGGAGCTTTCGATATTAAAATTGGTGGAACATCCTAATATCATTCGAATGCGAGATTTTTATGAATCCGAGAATTTCATCCATATTGTTCTCGATTTTGCTCAAGGCGGAGATTTGATCGATCAACTCACAGGTAAGGGTTCTCTTACTGAAGAAGAATGCAAGCATATAATGTCCTCTTTGTTTGGAGCCATAAAGTATCTTCACCAGTTTGGCATCTGCCATCGTGATTTAAAACCTGATAACATTCTTTGCGCTGGAGGGAAGTCCATTTTGGAGTCGAAGTTTCTCATTTGTGATTTTGGGTTGAGCAAACTGGTTTCGCCAAAAGGTGTAATGACAGAACCCGTCGGTACATTGGCATATGTAGCCCCTGAAATTCTTCTATCAACCTGGTATTCCAAGGCAGCGGACTTGTGGAGCCTCGGAGTGATCATGTACCTTATAAGCAAGGGACATTTACCATTTCAACCTCCCGGATCCAAAGTTACCCAAATGGAACTCAGTAACCACATAGCCTACACTCGAATTGATCCGAAAGAAGAATTTAGCGGCAAGTTTTATTCTAATGACTTCTTCGATGTGCTTGGAAGGCTTCTCGATAAAGATCCAATCACAAGGTTAACGGCACATGCAGCATTGGAGCATCCTTGGATGGCCAATCAAATGGTAGTGGGGACTTAATCCTAGTCATTAATCGTTCTTTCTTTTACGTTTTTTTATGGCATTGGTCAGTCGACATTCGCCTGAACAAAAACGCTGGCCGACATGAACGATGTGACAGTTTTCGCAATTCCGCATCTCCGTTGTGTTTCCTATGATAGGTTTTGTTACCGTGTCCGGTGATTCCGGATGGGTGGATTTAAGAATAATCTTCCGCAACATTCGGGGAAGAACCTAAGAAGAACTTTGACCCAGTTCCAATCGAAATTGATCTTTATTCCAAAATCAGGAGCGATACAATGTGAATTTAGTCAATTTACTCAATTTAGTGATTTCTCATACTGTTGTTGCTTCTGATTACCTCACAGATTGTCGCCAGGCTCTTTTCTCTCACCAAGAAATTAGCTGGCTCCTATCATTAGTAAAATGTTTTTATTTATTGTTGTCAAACACGCAATTCAGAGTCTGAACTTCAAATTTCAAGGCTTGCTGCTCCAATTCAAATTTGTTTCTTTGTTCCCGGACACGTGAAAGGTTTTCCAGCAACCCAGAGAATAACTCACCAATGTTTTCCATTTTAAGCAACATGGCATCGTACTGCTGTTGTAGTATCTGCGTATTAAACTTGCATTCATTAGATGCGTTTTCAAGACCCCAGAGTGTTTCCTGCACTTGACCGATAGCTTCGTCTTGTGATTTGAGTCTCTCCACGAAGGATTTTGCCACTGGACCACTCAACTCTTGGCTGGATATTTTGGATGCATCATTGAAAGCAACGCGTTGCTCATTTATGAAATTTTCTTGCAGTGTTGTTAGGGATTCTTCGAGTTTCTTTATCTTTGATTCCAAAGCTATGTTGCTATAAAATATAACAGTTACATACTCCAATCGAATCAACAATTCAAATTATGATACCTACATTGACTTTTGAGAATCGTGTTTGGATTGAGCTTCCACTATATCAGTGCGCAGTTTCTTATTGAGACCTTGCATGAGCCCCACTTCATGTTTCAAGTCATGAGAGTCATCGTTCTAGATGATCAGTACTATGTTTGGCTTAACCAGTGATCACTTACAAGATTCAACCTCACAGCATCTGAAGTAGCCTCAAAAGTTTGACGGCATCTGACTCGGTCAATGAATGTCTCCAGACGAGCGCAGAAAAGTGCCTCAGTAGTCATACGCTTCAAATCAACGTTTTGAAAGGTAGCAGAGGGGACCTGTCCGAATAAAAACCAGTAAAAAATAGTGTTATAGTAATTCATAATAGAACTGGAAAAATACAATTGTGCGCATTGATTGTTATGAGTGGAGTCTCAATTGATGTTTTAGTAGCACTATGGGTGTTTGCATGGTTGACAGTGATAGCGCAAAGCGCATGTCCTGATCTACTGTATGATGTGTCCACTCTACCAAGACCGTATATTATGGAGGAGAGCGTGGAATTTGGGGTAAACTATCAGATTGAGTTTGACATCACTGTGAAAGGCTTTGGACTAGAAGGTGAGGATACAAATTTGATTCACGTTGGTGAATCTGCGTTTGAATATGAAAATAAATCGTTTGATCGTATTATATCGATATATTTGATAGCCAACAATAACACTGGAACGATGCGCTCACTTTTGAAATTGAGCGTAGGATCGGATGAATACTTTGACAATCGATGCACGCTGGAAACCGAATTTGTTTTGAATTCGAAAACCAATGTCAAAGTCCGAGTGTTTGAAGATACGTTGGGGCAAGGGGGATTCTACTCGCCAGCATACGTAAACAACGTGCTAGATGAAAATTGTGGCGTGTCTCTCAATAACAATCATTTAGGTGTTCCTCTTTCATATCCTGGTCCCTTTTCATTGCCAGGTGATTCTATGCCTGCTGCAAATGCACTAGTTTCTGATATTAGAGTTTCGAGCTTTGTGGGTGCAACTACTGAGGATATTTTCGATCCGACATACGAGGGTGATTTGATATATACGAATTGTCCGATTGCCGGGAACTATTCTTTATATGGTTCTTCTGAAACCTATTTCGGGAATGCAGTTGCATTATCCGGTGATATTTTGGTTGTTGGAGAACCAGGATATAGTAACGGTTTAGGTCAGGTACACTTTTATCGCTACAGTTACAATTCGGATTCATGGAATTCAGTATTATCGGAGCAAGATTACGAAGACTATGGTGTAGCTAGGAATGAATTTTATCGTCTTGGTTACGCAGTAGCAGCTGCTGGTGACTGGTTTGTGTACAGTGCAGTAGGCAACGTGGTGAGAGATGCCAAAATTTACACCCAGCGTCGATTTGGCACAGAAGAATTCATTCGCTCTGAAAGTTTTTTTTACGAAGGTTCTAAGTTAGACTACTTTGGAAGTGCATTAGCTATTTACCCCAGAAGTGATGAAAATGCGTGGTTAGCAGTCGGGGTGATGCACGCGAACCCAAGCGGTAAAGTCGAGGTTTTCTCCTTTATTCAATATACTTGGAGTCTTACTTGGAGTATTTTATATCCTGGAAGTAGCACTGGAGCTCTCTTCGGATGCTCGTTGGCATTTGTTGGTGAATATCTGGCGGTAGGTGCAAGTGATGACGATCTTGTCTACGTTTTCGAGTACTCTACTTATTACTCGAGATGGAATCTTGTCCATGAACTCCAACCGAGTGTTACAGTTACCGGAGATTCATTTGGACGAAGTCTTACTGCAAGTGGCATGAAGTTGGGGGTAGCTAGTAAAACGAAATGGTACTCGTTCGATTTTGACCCACTGACCAAAACATGGAGTGAAGAAACATATCATTCTTTTGGTGACAGTCAGATCCCTGCAATATCTGAAATGTTCAAAGTTAGAGGAACGCCTTTAAGCTCTGAGGTTTTAATCTCCCAACGATAGAAAATATTTGAAGTTATAAAATTTACAAAACAATATTTTCTTCAATCCCGGAGTCTTCCACTCTCCCTGTTTTTTCGTAGTTTTCTCTACTATCTTGCTGTCTGAACAATAAAGTACATCCGATTATATTGGCTGTGAATAAAATGATCTCGGTAACTAATAAACTCAAGGCAGCTGGCAACATATTATCATCAGCGTATCGAGCGATCGAATATTGAAACCCCTTGGGGGAACCGAAGCCGCAACCACCAATAGCCGGATCACCCACTAATGGTCTTCCAATAGATCCGTTATAGTTATGCAACTCACTCAAAAGAGAGCAGAATCCGTCATCAAAACCTTGGTTATAAATTTGATATGCCGCAACCTGATTGTAGCAAGGAGTGGTTGTTGCAGGCGGACGGCATACTTCAAACGACGCATTGCTCCACGATGATGCATTGCAACATCTATTAAACACCATTCCTTGATATGTATTCAAATTCTGTATATGCCAATTGCTTATATTGAGTGGATATGCCACCTTGGCTGTTTTCGAAATGAATCCTATTTCAGCAACCAAATAGGAACCACACATAATAGCAGCTGCAAGCAACACAATATTGAGCCCAATATGCAACAGCATCACATTCTGATTGTTGAAAATAGTAGCATATATCCCCAAAAAACCGTTCACGATGATGCATATTCCTACAGCTACAGGAGCCCACACCAAAGTCCCTGCAAGCATGTCTTCATATCCTGTGTGCTCTGTGACTAAGAAACTACCGATAGCAATGAGGAGAGCCCCTCTCAGGATCATCGACACCGACAGGAAGCCAAGGTAGATCTGCAAACATTTGTCCCAATTCATTCACCTAAATGCGGGGGGCTATTTGAATTCAAAAATGGGATTCTAATTCTAAAAAGTTGCGAACTTTCACAAGAAGAACCATCAGGCTCGTTTCTTTGAAAAAGATATTCGATCCAAATCATTTAAGGAATTAGTGGTTTATGGTTTCTGTCTCCTCTACATGTAGTATTTTATATCTATTTGATTTTGATTGTTTTAAAACAAGATGCCAAAGAATGGAATTCGAATGGAAGTTTTTCTTGAATTGATGATATTTATTGTCTCCAAAGAGAGCATGTAAGGTCAACCAATTTTTGGAATTCTGGACTGGATAGATGAGTAGGGAGACTACCCCTCGTGTTGAACAAGTGAGAGATCCATGATTTGTGGCGAGTAACTATCGTTGTCAACTTATCCATCGACACTTTGAAGGCAGGATCATTGATTCTCGCATCAGCGCCCATTATATCTTTGAAATCCTGATCTGAAAAATCCAAATTTATGGGCATAGAGGTCCCTTGAGGGTTGTTAGTTTGCCTTTCGTACATGTGTTCTTTTATTAAGAGAGTTTCTTCAGCAATCCTCAGCAGTGCTGTTAACAAAGCTTGTTCTGCAACAACAGTTTCTTCCCTGTTTTGTTTAGCTAATTGATCCAATGTGGCGACACCCTCTGAAATGCTATCGCGTTCGCGTTCTAGACTTTTTAATCGACCGTTGAATTTGCTTTTATCTTTCTCCAGAACTGTTTTTTCATCTTCCAAAGTCGCAATATGTTCATCTTTGTCTTTCAGCTGGTTTTCAAAAACGGATACTTTCCGTGTGAGCCTTTCTAGCTTGGCGTGCACTTGGGAAGATATAGTTGGTTCAACACGAGGCTCTGGTACTGGTGGCGTTACAACTTCACTCTTCAGCTGCTGCACATGGGTTTGCAATGTGGTTATTTTATTTCGAAAGGACTTCTTTTCTCTCGTGAGAGTTTCAATTTGAGTTTCGAGTTGAATTGACTTTTCTTGTGATTCATGCAGCTGAGTTTTCGCTGTTTCCAATAAATTTTTATTGTTGGCGATGACGTTGTCTTTGCGGCCCATCTCCATTTCCATAGATTTCAAACGGGTTTCAAGATTGGAGAGTTTTTTTTTCAAATTTTCGACATCCGGTTTTTCAGGTTCATTCTTCCCAAGTTCCTCTTGAAGTGACTTCACACGATTAGTTGCATGGGATTTGATTCTCTTTATTTCTGTTTTGGATTCAGAAATATACTTGCGCAATTTTTTGGTTTCCTCTGGACTTGTCCAAGAATGCTTGACCTCTTCTAATTGGGTTTTCAATCGATCAACCGTGCCAGAACCGGAACTCAATCGTTTTTCTAACAGTTTGATCTTTTGAATATTGTCATTGTCCTTCGTTCGCAACTGCTTCAAGGCACTCTGTAACCGGGAGAGACTCTCGTGCTCTGTAGATGTCAAATCCTCACCTAATCTGGCCGCTAAATCAGAATTTCTCTCTCGAAGATCAAGCAGCTCATCCTCTTGCAATTCAATTTGAATTTCCTTTTCGCGAGTGTTCATATTCAGCAACTCCATCTGATGAATAAGGTCATCCTTCTTCGATGTCTCCTCATCAATCACGTACTGTAGCTCTTTAATATGTTCCTCACACTGTCGCTGTCGTGAAGAACTCTCCTCCCTTTCAGTTTCTAAACATTCAATTTGCTGGGTCATCAACTGAATTTTCGAATTAAAATCTTGATTTTTTTGACACTGTTGCATCAAATGACTGATTTTTGAATGAGCCACTCGTAAACCTGCTTCACTGACTTTCGCTTGGTCCAATGCTTCATGACGTTGTCGCTGGAAATCGTTCTCAAGTTGCTTCATCCTATTCTCCTTTTCTGCAAGTGCTTGTTTAAGCGCGGTAATATCCGAACCCTGGACATTGTATCTATCTAAAATCAATTGAAAACTAACAACAGTTCCTTCTAGTTCGTCTCCTTGCATTGCTTCCAATAATCCATCCAATTTTTCTGATAATTTCAAAACAATCGATGTTTCGTTGACTGAAGTTTTGGTAGAATCCAAGTTTCGTTTCTTTCTATCAAAATACGTTTGGAACTTCTCTAGGGCTTCCACTACTTTGCCATTCGCATGACTGAGACTCTGATTAGCCTGAGTAGATTCTTCAAGACGACGAGAAATTACATCAGCCTCGGCCCTTAGTCGATGAATTTGAGCATCTTTCTGCTCTAAAAGCACCGTTTGTGTCTGATTGGTTTGATTCTCAACATCTCGAACTGAATCATGAAACGAATCTTCAATATATCGTTCTTTCTCCTCGATTAACACCTGCAATCGAACAACTTTCTCTTGCTCATTGACTAATTTGGATTGCAAATCAGACATCTCTTTCGTTTGTTCAATTATAGTTTGATGCATCTCACTGGGCAACAATGGTCCGTCTCCTTTAACATCATTGATCAATCTGGTTTCGTAATCGAATGTTAATTCAACGATCTCTCGCTTCAAACATGTTAGCTGCTCACGAAGCCCAGATATTTCGTACTTGCTTCTTTCCATGATTTTTTTTTCATTCTCCATGAACACTTTACGCTTTTCATCGGCTCCATCATTAAACAATTTAAATTCCTCCAGGCGCAAAACAGATTCTTTGACCTCAGTTTCTAAACGAATATTTCGCTCTTGTGCTGCATTCAGAATCACAACGAGTTCTGCATCCTGGGGGTTGTTATCTTGATTATATCTCACTTTAAGAAGACCGTTTGATCGCAGCAGTAAATGTTCCAAAGACTCAACTCTCTTCTTCTCGCCAGATAATCTTGATTCAAAATAGAGTGATTTCAAAGATAATTCAACTTGTTTGCTGCGTTCGAACTGTCTAAGTTGATTCAATGCCTTTGCTTCTTTCATGGAGCTCGAATGTACCCTTTCTTGCAATTTTGAAATCTTTTCTCTCAATGAATGTCTTTCCCATTCAAGACATCGCACCTTAGATTCCAACGTGACTTTACTATGCTCATTTTCAAAAAATAATTCTGTCAGTTTTCCAAACGATACAATACCTGGATCCGCAAATTCATCATCAAGTCCGCATGAATTTTGAAATTCTGAATACACATCAGATATCTGTTTGAGAATAATTTCCAATTCTTCTTTCATTGAGTTGTAATTCAAATTCCAATGTGAGCCATGTTGGTCATCACGTGCAAATATTTCAAAAGAACGAAGCGACTCGGAAAATGATTTTTGTTCGTCGCCAAGATCTTTCAAAAATTGTTCTTTACAACAGCTCAACATCGAAAGCAAATTGTCCCTCTCTAAAACCGCCTTTGCATTAAAAGATTGGGCATCAATAAGTTTCAAGTGTGTCTGGGACAGTAATTCCTTGTTCTCCTCCAATTGCCTCTCCAGCAGTAGAACTTGGTCCTCTAACATTTTGACTCTGGTTGTTTCTTCCTGTAATAGGAAAGCAAATTCATCTCTTTCTTTTTCTTGCTTTTGTTGAAGAGATTCCGTTATTGAAAACTGTTTCCTCAATGAATCAACATTGTGCTCCAGCCGTGTGCACTTTCGTTTTAGATCACTATTCTCTGATTCCATCACACAGAATTTGTTGGTAAGCGTTGCGATCATTTCATGCTGAGTTGTTGGACTGGAAACATATTGCTGTTGTACTGCATCAAGGGCTTCTTCTAAAATCGAAACCTTGGTTTTGTTTTCTGAACTCGAAATATCCGCAATACTGAGTTTCGTTTCAAGGGACTTTTTAGCATCTTGCAACTCTTCCACTTTAGTGTTCAGCGTCACACACTTGCTTCTCATTGTATCTTTTACAGATTTTAACTGTGAGGAAAGTTCCAAGCACTGTGCTCTTGTTAATTCGTATTCTCGACACACATCATGTTTAGCATCCATCATCACCTGAATTTCTTTCGCCTGATCTACAATCCTGCCGTTTAAAACTGATAATTGCTCTGAATGCTGCTTTTCTGATTCCAAGGTTTCCTCAGCATGCTTGGACTCCAACAAAGAATATTGCTCTTGCAACTCATTCAATCTTGAAACCATACGATCATTCTCCAGATTTGATACTTTCACTTCTTCTTCGTATCGTTTCAAGGTGAATTGCACATTGGACATCCATCGAACTTTTTGGTTTTCATTCATCAAGACAACTTCATCTTGACTTAACACCGTTTGCGTTTCGTCAGATTCGTCAGAAGTGAACTTGAAAGGAACATTCTCGATCTTTGATTTCTTCGCCAGCATGTCTTTACACTCTTCTAACTCCTTTGCGAGTCTTCTTAACATCACTTCATGTGCAAGATCCCCTAAACCATGGTACACGTCGGATTTACGAAACTGGTCTAATTCTAGTTCAAGTTTACTGCATGATTGATGAAGGGAACGGCATCGTTCTTCAGACTCCTCGAATTCTGCACGACAAAGTTTCAATTTGATATTCAACTCTGCATTCTTAACATGTAAGCTGCCTACTTGATCTCCTACTTTGCCAAGTTCCATATGTAAATTGCTTTTACCAGACAATACACGGACGGTGGTAGCAAGTTGTTTTCTTATCATCTCACCATTCTCACCAGCCTGCCGTAGTTTTTGCTCCAATTCCCGAATCTTGTGCACCAATTTCTTTTTTTCAAAACTGGAATTTTGTTGGGCATGCTGCTGTTGTGAGTTTAGCTGTACTATCAAAGAGCGTAGCGTCACTATCTCGTTACTTTGCTGGAGTAGTATCTCTTCAAGGGCACCTTTGTCTTTATTGGTGGATGGTATTCTAGGAATAACAGTTTTTTTAATGGCCAACTGCTGTTTGCATTGCTCCTTATATGCGTTCGCCATGTTTTCAAATTCCAAAGTTGAGTGACTCAAATCGTTAGAAAGCTGTTTCACCTGAAGTTCCAGCTGTCGGGCTTTCTGTTCACTTGGATGCTCTGTCGTATTCAGTAATGAGGATATCTTTAACTTTGCCTGTGATAATTCCTTTTCTCTTTTAAGGATGGTTTCTTTTGCAGTCGATAAAATGGACTCGAGAACCCGAATGCGTTCCGTACCCTTTTCCAACCCCTCAATTTTACCCTTCAACTGAAATTCGAGTATAGCAAATTTTTCATTATAGCCTCGGTTTTCAGTTTGTAGTTTGTCAGCTTTCAATTTGGCGCTGTTCCAATTCACCCGAATTTCGTCCCTTTCTAATTCTGTCGAGATCAATTGCTCGCGGACTTTCTCAGTGTCTAATCGCGTGTCTTTTTGTTTCTCGGATGCTAAACCTCTCAATGAAGATATTTCACCTACCAAGACCTCCACTTGCTCAGCCATATCTTTGACTTTCTCTCTCAGCATTTCATTTTCGGATACAAGCTGATCGTTTCTATTAATGAGTTCATTTCCTCTCAAAAGAGATTCTAATTCATTTATTCGTTGATCTTTTTTCCCAAGGATACCCAGCACCTTTTGACTCCGTCTTTCAAATTTAACTTTCTCGGCTTCTAACGCACTAGCAGGAATCATTCTACCATTGTTCATCCCAACTTGCGAAAATTGAAATGTTGACAGTTAAAAAATAGGGTCTACCTCTTGGTCGTTATCTGATGTTGTCTCGTGTGTTGTTTGAAATAAGCGATTCGACCTTTGCTCATTATGTGGCATTAATGTTCGTGGTGACATTCGTGACATGTTATGTCACATATTGTATTCAAGGTGACGGAAAGATATTTCTTCCCACACTGAGTGAGACATGGGATTTTGAGCCTGGGAATTTCATTTCTCGTTGGGTAGTAGGGACGGGCTGTGTGGGACTTCATATGATTGTATGGATCATTCACTGCGCGGGCACAGCTGATGGAAAGTATCTTAGATTCAAGCAGGTCCTTAGAATGATGGCTCAGTTGGCGGTATTCTTCTTGTCGGTTGTGGGGGCAGTTTGCTCCAGTGAAGTGTCGCCTGAATGCCAAGGCAACTCCGCCGTACATTATTTTGCAGCAATTTCGTTTTTCGTTCTTTACGATGTATACATGGGTTGTTTGCTGTTCTTGAACAACAAGATGACCATTCCGATGGTTGTTGTTTTGGTGCTTTATGTGTGTGCTAGGAGCTCGGCGGTCTTTGATACGGTGAGTGGGTTTCCATATCTAGCTGTGTTTGAATGGGTTGATGTTGCCACAATCATCACGTTTACTGCAACTTTTGTGGCAACGCTTCCATTGGACCTTCGGCTATGTTTGGTTGACACGAAAAGCGACATTTTGTTGCTTGATAAAAGTAAAACAGTATGGAACATGGATTCAATACTTGTCAATGAAATTGCACTACGTTATGCATTTGGAACATTGGCATCTTGTTTGGTTACGTCGCTGGTTGTCCAAACTATCCCAGACGACCAAATCCCTTTTATTTCTGATACATTTGTTTTCCCGCCTGGAAACTATATCAGCAGATGGGGAGGGATCCTAGGCTGTACATATCTGCAGCTTTCATTATATCCTCTCTATTTGGCCTACAGAGAAATGATGGAATCAAAAGATTATGCACTAGTGCTCTACTACTTGTCGGCAATTGGCGCTTTTGGGCTTTCAGCGGTTATGGTGGTCAGCGAAACCGAAGATAAGGGATTGCATTTTGCAGGTGCAATTGCTTTCTTCATTTTGTTTGATATTTTCATCATTTTGCTGCTGATTTCATTGAACCAGAAGGTAAACGCGTCGTTGGCAGTGCTAGTCGCAGTTACAGTGATTACAAAATCAAGGTTGTGGACTGACAATCGAAATCTAGCCGCTTTCTTGGAATGGATGGATGCTATAATAATACTAGGATTTCTAATACGTATTCGTTATATATTCCCTGAAAGATTGCAGCAACTGCGTTATGTAATCAAAAGGAATTAGAATTCTTAAACACAACCAAACCAACTCATTTAAAGCAGTACCAACAGTGGATAGGAGCTGTCAAACGCTACTTCGTTTTAAAAAAACAGGAGTATCTTGCTGTAAAAAATGGCGAGCCTGATGGATTTAGATCTAGATGGAATTCTGAGGGTTCGACTTCCAACGAGCCGTTAACTTTAACGTTGCTCCGTCCAACGGACCTTTTTACGCAGTTCTCCTAAAGCACACCCGACCCCGTGTAAAAATAGTACTAGATTCCTTAAAATACACGTAGTCTTGTATTGTGCCCTGACACCTGGTCGTGTATTTTTTGAGAGCCCAGAACCACCGAAGTCTATTGCATTCGTTCACCTTCAGAATGGATACCTTTGCGAACATGGATCTTCCGCTCGATCGTCGCATCACTAAAGCAGTGATGAAATGCGGATTCGTGAAACCGACCACGGTTCAATCAAAATGCCTTCCTCTTGCTTTGGAAGGAAAAGATCTGATGGTGAAAGCTCGAACTGGTTCTGGAAAGACACTGGCATACTGCTTACCGGTGCTCAACAAAGTGCTAGATATGAAATCTGAAGATCCTAAAAGTACCGGGATTCGAGCTGTTATTTTGGTTCCTACTCGTGAATTAGTGTCACAAGTGCATCAACAACTCAAAGAATTGGTGTACTACTGTAAAGATATGGTGAGTGTGGCGGCCTTGTCAAATGAGAAGAGCAGTATCCATGAAGCTTGGTTGAAACTATTACCGGATATCGTGGTTGCAACTCCAGGTAAACTTGCTGCTCATCTCAAGACTTTGAGTCAGACTCTAAAATTGAAAGAGTCGGTGGTGTCACCTGTTGTGGATGAAGCAGACCTTGTCTTCTCCTATGGTTACTCGGACGACGTTAGTTTCATTGTGTCTCATTTGCCGAAAACATGTCAGTCATTTTTAATGTCTGCAACACTGAACGCTGATGTGGTTGCCCTTAAAAAATTGATTTTGCATAGTCCCGTGGTCGTGAAGATCGAGGAAACAAACACAGATGGAACTTTGACCCAATGGTATGTCGAATTGAACAAATCATTGGATAAGGACTTGCTGCTATATGCATTATTGAGACTCAAGTTGATTTCCGGCAAGACTTTGTTTTTTGTTAATTCTGTCAATGCCTGTTATCGGATGAAATTGCTCCTCGAACAGTTCCATGTTAAAGCTGCTGTTCTTAATTCAGAATTGCCATTAAATTCTAGACTTCATATTATGGAGGACTTCAATAAGGGAATGTTTGACTTTTTAATAGCGACTGACGAGTCGCTAAATGTGGAGGAAGATAATGTAAATGAAAATAGCGATTCTGAAGAAAATGATGATTCCGAATCATCTATGGAAAAGGATGAGCCTAAGCCCAAAAAACGAGCTAGTAAAGCGAGTACGCAACCTGCTAGCAAGAAAAGAAAAGCTGATGATGATGAGTTTGGAGTCGCACGTGGAATCGATTTTCGAGGGGTCAACACTGTTATCAATTTGGATTTTCCACTCTCCCATCAATCATATACGCATCGAATTGGTCGAACAGCTCGAGGTGGAGCCAACGGAACAGCTCTTTCCATAGTGTGTCTAGACTCGGTGGAGGAAGTAGATGTGCTGGAGAAAGTTCAGGAGAATCAAGCGCACGTTAACGATGCAGCTCAACCTGCTTTACTTGCTTTGGATATGAAGGAAATCGAGAGTTTCAGATACAGGGTGGAAGATGTCCGCCGAGCAGTTACGACCAGGGGTATTCGTGAAGCCCGAATGAAAGAAATTCGTCAGGAGACCATCAACTCTGATAGACTCAAAGCTCACTTTGCTGATAATCCCAACGACTTGTCGCTTTTAAAGCACGATTCTGTCCTCCGACCGGCTAAAGTTGTTCCGCATCTAGCTCACGTTCCTGACTATCTACTGCCCAAGAATCTCCAGAACTCTGATATTTCAAAACAACTTCATGTAAAGTTTGCTGATTCCACCTCAGGAAGAAAGCTATGGAAGAAGAACAATCGCAAGGGGGAGTTTAGAAGTAAGACATCACAAAATGCCAGAGCCAGTCGAATGTCCAACCAAACAAAGAAGCGTTTAGCCAAAAACAATCCTCTGTTTTAACAATATAACATTCTTAATGAAATTGAAAGATATATTGTGATTACCATGGTAACAAATAAAATAAAATAAATAAAGAACCTAGAACTACGGGGAATAAACGACATCAAACTTGACTACCATGAGTTTTTCGAATATATTCACCGTTGTCTTGACCTCAAGGGATGACTCAGTGTTTCCTTGGGAGGAGCCAATGAGAAACTCTACGTGCCGTAAAGGAGATACACGGGAGATGTCTTCGAGTATAGATACGACGCCTCTGTTAGAGTGATCAAGTGACATCTTCTTCAACATGCACCTACTACTGGTAAGCATGTTAAAACTCTGAAACTTTCACGCTATTTCACCCTACAATGACTAGGAGTGAACTACGACTTACTATACAAAATAATAAAATCGGATACTAGAAAGGCGCGAAATATGAGGTACAAGTCACTCAAAAATAATATAAACCAATCATGTGTTCGTTGGTTTTAGGTCTGGAGTCATTAATGAATCGATTGCGCTTCTTTCCTGATACGTCTCAAACACATGACTATTGAAAATAGTTGGGTAGATGACTTACCATCAATTATGGGGTAGACTCAACTGAGTTAAACACACCAAAAATATGAAAACGATAGATTAAATAACGGATAGATGGGCAAGTTAAGCTTTCTCCTGTTTTATGTTATAAAATGCCATCGGTACTGAATAAATTATATTTAACAAGTCGAGACACTCAGTATCTTGAATTTCGATCCCATTTTCATTTTGAATTCAACAGTTAGAAAAGGTTGCTTGGAGTTGAAAATATAAGCTTCAGGAACAGACACTGGCAATTCAATATTAGAATTCAGAGTTGTCACTAGAATTCCGTTTACGAGCAAATCACAGCTACCCATTTTATGATCATAGCTTACTAAATACTCTACACGTACAATACCTTGGTTCCCGACTTTGATAGTATACAACAATGGAGAAGTACAAAAACCTTTCTCGAAAATCCAACCAGGTTTTCCTGGTACGTCTTCTCCGTAAAACCATCCGCAACTGATTGAACTTGGAATAACTTCATTCGGAGTTAAACAAATTGCGTTTCCAGAGTCTTTATTCGTTTCTAATCCCGATTTTAAAAACAGAAATGCAAATGCAATTGACTCAGCAATCCAAAAATGAACTTTTGGTCCTGGGTGCGAGAATCCATTCCACATTTGAAATAAATCGTCTGGTGGTGATTCAAGATTAGGAAAAACAGCATCACGATAAGAGATTGCGGGCACGTGATAATTTCTGCGAGCAGGTATACGCGACGAAGCCGTAGTCCACCATTCATCACAGAAGGAAATATTCTGGTCTTCGAATGTCCTCACTTTGCCTCCGCAGTGCTTCATTGCATCCCAAGAAGCATTATATTTTTTAGCTGCAAACTCATACTGCCATCCTGATCTAAACAGTTCAATAGCAACTACTGCAGGTTTCTTCGGTTGGTTCAAGAGCACGCTATACACTTCGTTGGACTTTTCCTCAATTGTTCCGGAATCCAGGAATTGATCGTTAATAGAGAATTCTAGTAAGTATATTGACGTATTTGATGAAGTATATTCAGCTACATGTCGTGAATGCCCTCGTACGTCTCTACCTCCTTTTGATATGTTATCTAGTTCAACGGAAGACCATGTACGTTGGAGCATGTGAGCCAATCTACTGGACCACCGAAGTTGGTCACCCACTCGAAAGAAATCCATGCTTCCTTTTGAAACAGATCCTCCGACAACTTTAATATTAACATAATTTCGGTCTAAAGCCTGAGTGAGTCTGTAAACTTGATGGATGTCTTTCACGAAGTCTGAAACGCCACGATACAATCTCTCGCAAGACATTGCATGCAGATAATCCTCTGGGTTTTCTTTATTGGTAAGAATTTGTGCCATTATCGCTTTGTGGCGAGAACACAATGTATCTATTTCAGGTTTTGTTTCTACATGTACCAATTCCTGAGGTTTGACACGAACATCGTAGTCACTGAGTATTTGAGGAGAGTGAACTTGCTCATGACATGGCCCTGTTATATATGTTACAATGATCCAACCGCTGATCAGAATCACAGCGAGCAGATATTTGCCTGCTAGTAGCATCAACAATGAATTGCAATTTGGAAGCGAAATCTCGCTGAAACTGCGGTACGACCCCCCTTTATAAACATTACTTGTTAAGTCGTCTTTCCAAGCTAATTGTTAAAATCTCCCGCTTTTAATTAAAAGAAGCTAATTAATTAAAAACATAAACTTTGTACGGATATTTTGAAGAATACGAGAGTATTCACAAATTACTGTTGTTCATAGTATTGTGGTGCAATTTGAGTTGCCAAATCCGTCGGTTTTGATTCGGTGATTTCCTTGTTGTTCTAGACACGAATATAGAACACGACATTTTCTAATCTAGGTTGAGTGACAGAGCATTTGTAGTAATATATTATTAGATTAAATATATGATGACCTACACCTTGGTCAGATGTTCTTCTCTGCTTTCTGGAAGCACCGAATATTCAGTTGGCGCTTCAGGAATTTGACGATTCAAGCGCCATCGTCTAATCATGAACGCAGTTACAACACCCAGAAATCCTCCTACGAAGGCCATATGAAGATGGCGATGATGATGTGAATGATGGTGGCCTTCATGAGAATAGTATTGAACATTTTCTAGCTGTGCATGATGGTGGTGTTTGTGATGGCATGGCTCTGGTTGATGTCCAGCAGGACCTCCGTGAATAGCCATAATCACCCAACCTAGAAAGGTTTCACTCTTCGCGACAGTTGCAAAACCCAAAGCCTTATTGCCATAGTCAAACTTCACATAGTATTGACGCATAAAAACATCACCAAGAATCCATAATGGGCCATTTGGTGCAGGAATATCCATGCCAATCATTGCAAACAGGCAAATTCCTTGGTTTCTGATGATATAATCCTCAAATTTCAAGTTGAATTCCTTGCCACCAAGAATAAATGTGATATCTGGAGCATTTTGCATGTTACAGTCAATTTGGTATTCACCCGCCATCAAGGGTGTAGCACCAACCATTTGGGCAATCTTCTTCACATCCTCCTTCGGCCCTGCAAGTAGTGAAGTGCCAGAATCGACGATGACTTTTTCAGCTTTGCCAACACTTTCAGTACCGACTTTAACTCCATCGAGTTTCACTTCCCAGTATGTTTGACTGGAAAGTGGGACCGTATGGAAATCCCCAGTATAGTGTTTAGAATCAACACCACCGAGTACAAGCTCACCTGGTTGAGATGGATCGCCAGTCAAGTAAAATGCAAAAACAGGCTCATCCAATTGACCAGACGCAACAAGGGCACTAAATGGTGCAGGTCCTCCACCCTGAACGATAGAGTCAAATGCCATGCCGAGAATCCCATCGAATTTGGCAATCCAATAAGATACACCAAATCCACTGGTATCGTCTGCGACACCAAACTTGTAGTCCTTTAAAGTGAATGGACCCATTTTCACATCATCAGTAACAAATTCACCGCTCACTGCTCCTGACCCATATCGAATAGAAAATTTATCGTGATCATGAGCCTTGTAAGTCGATGATTTCTCCTTCTTGTACAAACTGTGTAATTGAAGGAATTTATTTTTGCTAGGAACCCATAGATTCGAGGAACCAGTATCAAAAATCATGTTGAGTTTTTGTGGTGGAGTTCCAACTTCGATTTGCCCGTAGTATTGAGCGTTCATGTAGTCCTTGATGATAACTCCACCTTCTCCGGAAGTGAATGTCTCAGAGACCGGGGCGCTCTCTTCACCACCGGCATGGAAGTGTCTAGGTAGCTTTCCCAGAGGTATCTTCGTGACTTCTGCATCTGCTGCAATAAGCGCGAGTAGGAGAACTAACTTGTTCATCATTCTGGGTTTGTTCGAAGATAATTCCCAAAAGTCTATGAATAGATTTCCATCAATATGTATTGTTTACAATAGATATGGGTCTAACGTATTCATTCAGAATCAGTATTCCCCCTATATAAAACTTCGCTAGTCTTTTCCTTATTGCTTCTATTCCGACCCAACTACTGGTTCATAAAAAACAGCACTTTGAAAGTCAGCATGATTTTGGATTTGGATTTGTACCAGTAATAAAACTCGGTGATAGCCCATTAGTCTCTGATGAGACAGACCTCTTTGACCAAGTTTAGATGAAGACCGACTTTTAAAATATCCAATTTGATTCCATTAAATCGTTGCTACAACAAAAATCGGGCCATGTGCCAAAGCTGTCCTAAAACTGGCACCAGGTATTTCTGTATATTTATTTTCGTTCAATTGATTAAATAATATATAAATTATAAAGTTAAATAGATGAAACGATATTTTCATTTTCCATCAAAAGTATCTCAGTTTTAGGATCATTTCCTCTGAAGGAAAGAATTCGAAGAGTTTGAATCCAATTCTTTTTGAAGAATTGACTCATCGTTCCTCGTTGTTCCGACCCGCCTCTCTCATAGGCAAATACATGTCGCATGTCCTCCAGACTTACACCCTTGGTTTCAGGCTGCAAGAACACCACCGTAGTGAGAACGATGACAACATTCATGACCACGAGGATGAAAACAGTGAATTGTAAACTGGTAGCCACTTTTAGCGCCTGAAAGCCGTAATCGCCTAGAGCAATGTTTGTTAGCATATTAGCTACTACACACATTGCCATTCCTTTGCCTCTTAATCTCATAGGGAATACTTCGCCAGGAACAATCCATCCTAGTGGACCCCAAGAAATTGCAAACACGATTTGAAATATGAAAATCATAATCATGGTGAAAAGTTGAACAGAACTAGTTTGGGAATCTCCAGTTGTTGAAAATACATCAACTCCAGTGGCCACGATCACCAATGCTACCAAACTGAATATAACAATAACAGATAAGGTACCCCATACAGTAAGAAATTTTCTTCCGCCTTTTTCTACAACAAATATAGCGGCAATGGTGGCAACCATATTGAGAGATTTCAAAACCAAATCCATAGCGAATTTATTGTACCCTAAACTATCAAAAATGGTTGTAGCGTAGTTCATGAACCAATTCACTCCTGTTACATTTTGACTTAGAGCGACCATGAATCCACATAGAAAGGGAGCATATCCTTCGCCTCGAAATAGATCTAAAAACGTTCCCTCCTCGACAGATTTAATTCGTTGGATCTCTTCCATTGCAGCGGATACTTCTGCATCGACAATGGCAGTTTGGTTTGGGCAACCTTTTGCAAGTTTATTCAAAGCAACACGCGCACTCTCTTCCTTGTCAACTAATAGTAAGTATCTAGGAGATTCTGGCAGGACCACGAGTGTAAGAATTAAAATCAATGCGCAAGGAAATGCCTGAAGTACAAAAGCTAATCTCCACCCCCATACAAATTCGTCTAAGAAGTTATTAGCCAAAGCCATGATGAAGATACCAGCAGTAATTGAGAGCTGAAAGAACGTGACAGTTTGTCCACGGTACTTGGCAGGGGATAGTTCAGATGCATAAACTGGCATAATGGTCAGTATAAATCCATTCCCGAAACCTCCAACAACGCGACCTAATAGGATGCTGGCCCATGCGAAGTCTTGGCTGATTAAACCGGCACAAGACTGCCACACTGCACCTGCAAGAAACAACGTTGCGGCAATAATGATCACCAATTTCCTTCCGTATTTGTCTGAAATTTGTCCAGCGAATGGAGCTCCAACTAAGGAACTCACATGAAAAAGAACAGCAAAGAGAGAAAGTTGGTTGGTTACATCTATTGAATCCTCCGCACCAGGTTGCATGATAGGAATCTCCATTGCAGTTCTAAAGTAATCCATACTCAGCACAGCCGTCGTTCCAATATCCAGTCCAAACACCAACCCTCCCATGATCGCGGTGAATAAGACTGTCAATGTGTAACTGTTTAAGCCTCGCTCTTCTGGCTCAACTGGCTCTGATGGCCCAACTACAATTCGGTTGTCGCTCTTGTGTGCTAGCATGTTATAAATGTTTCTTGTTGACTTAAATTGAATGTTTGGTTTTCATTTTTCACAAAGTGCTTATTTTAAATTCAGTGGAATTATTGGATTTTGGAAAACGAACTATTTAATGGATTCATCCGAGTGTTCTAAATATGTGCTAGTCTAAACCTATGTACATCCATTTCATTGCAGCATGTTTCAGTGAAGTTTGTATTTTTGAAATTTGGATTTCTACCGTTTTCCTTAATGAGATGAATGAGATGGTTTTTGTGGTTTAAATTAGAACTCAATAAAAAAGAAGTTGATTCAAGCGAAAGAAATCAAAGATATGCATATATAGCAGGATGTTGTTTGAAAAACTGTACATGTATGTTTTATTAGAAA
>Ga0105054_10004328_pt1 | contig 21321 bp, 21 predicted proteins | sample BON02_FD_78091 | JGI IMG/M metagenome (GOLD analysis project Ga0105054, IMG submission 78091) | Freshwater microbial communities from Lake Bonney liftoff mats and glacier meltwater in Antarctica - BON-02 (megahit assembly) | ecosystem: Environmental > Aquatic > Freshwater > Ice > Glacier...
AGCAACGCTTGCTCGCCGACTTTCCCGAACTGCCCGCCATGCGCCCGGTGCGCCGTCGCGAGGCCGTGCTGCAGGCCAACTGGAAACTCGTGATCGAGAACTATCTGGAGTGTTACCACTGCGACACGGCCCATCCCTCCTTCGGCAATTTCGATATGACGACCTGGAAACACATCGTCGGTCAGGGCTGGAGCAGACAGGGCCGCGTCGCGCAGGGCTGCGACGATGCCGGCATCGGCCATGACACGATCGAGGGCCTTTCGGCCTGGTGGCAGTGGCCGGCGGTGTTCTGGGCCCGGGCACTGGGACCCGACAGTTTCGTTGCCGCCTTCCACGAACCGCTGGCGGTCGATCGCACGCGCCAGATCCGTGTCGTCTATACGGCCTCGGGCGAGGAGAGCGAGGAGCTGCGCGCCTTCAACGATCTCTTCGATACGGTGTTCGCCGAAGACACCAGCGTCGTCGAGAGCGTGCAGCGCGGCCTGCGTTCACGCGGCTACCGGGGCGGAGCCCTGATGGAACAGGACGCCGCCCGCGCTGGCTGGAGCGAACACGGCGTGCACCACTTTCAGGATCTGGTACGCGAGACGCTCGGCGACAGCCGTGCAGCGTGAGGCCGCCGACAACCCGGGCCTGGCCATCGGCTGCGTCATCCTGGGGGTCGGCCTGCTGACCTCGGGCGATGTCATCGCCAAGACGGTCACGGCCCATCTCACGCCCTTTGCCTATATCTGCCTGCGCAGCATGTTCGCCTTTCTGCCCGTGCTGGCCGCGCTGACCATCACGCGCTGCTGGGGGCGTCTTCGCACCAAACACCCATGGGGCCAGGCCGCGCGCGGATTGTCGATGGCGGTGGCCTACAACTGCTATCTCCAGGCGCTGCAGGCGATGCCGATCGCCGATGTCACCGCGCTGTTTTTCGTCGCACCCTTCCTGGTCGCGCCGCTGTCGCGGTTTTTCCTGGGCGAACATGTGCCGCTCTCGCGCTGGATCGCCATCGGCATCGCCTTTGCCGGTGTCCTGGTGATCGTGCAGCCCGGCACGGATGCCTTCCGCCCGGAGGGGCTGTGGTGTGTTGCCGGGGCCCTGGCGGCCGCGGTCACCGCGCTGCTGGCGCGCCGCCTGGGCGGCACCGAACCGGCCGCGGTGACCTCGTTCTACACGACGCTGGCCTTCCTGCTGGCAAGCGCCATCCCGGTCGTGGCCTTGTCCGGCCATACCCTCGACCCCACCGGCAACGAACTGCTGCTTGCCGGTCTTGCCGGGCTGATCGCAGGGACCGCCCACTTCCTCATCATCCTGGCCTATCGCAGGGGTGAAGCGAGCCTGGTCGCGCCCTTCGAATACACCGCGCTGATCGTGGCCATTGCGTTCGGTTACATGTTCTTCGGCGACATACCCGGCCCGGCCGTCTGGGTTGGCATGGCGCTGATCGTGGGCGCTGGAATCCTGCTCACAAGGCGCAGCGTCCGGCCCCCTCGCAGCAGCGCCGACCAGCCCCTATAGTCGCGCGCCGGTCACGGGGGAAACAGGCGTCATGCAGGATGGGGGATCGCGACCGGTAGCCGCTGCGGGCACCTTGCCCGGCATCGCGCTGATCGTCCTGGCGATGTCGCTGCTGACCGTCACCGACGCGGTGACGCGCCACCTTTCCGACGACTACCCGACGATGGCGATCATCTTCCTGCGCAGCTTTCCCGCGCTGATCGCCGTGCTCGCCATTCTCCACATCGAGGGTTCCTGGCGGCGGCTGGCGACGCGACGCCCGCTGGCGCAGCTTCTGCGCGGCGGCCTGATGATCCTGTCCTACTGGCTGTTCCTGCAGGCGCTGACCGGGGGGCTGCACTTCGCGCTCGCCGTCGGCCTGATCTTCACCTCGCCGTTTTTTGTCGCCGCCCTGTCGCCACTGGTGCTGGGCGAGAAGGTTCCCCTGTCGCGCTGGATCGCCGCGCTGATCGGATTTGCCGGCGTGCTGGTCGCCATCCGTCCGGGTTTCGGGGCGTTCGAGTGGGTCGCGCTCTACAGCCTGGCCGCCGGTTTCGTTTATGCCTGCACCGCGCTGCTGGCACGCCGCCTGGGCAGCACCGAACCGGCCGCGGTGACGGGGTTCTACACCTGGCTGATGTTTCTGCTGGGCAGCATGCCGTTCGCACTGGCGCGCCTGGATGACTGGTCGCTGCCGCAAGGTTTCGATATCGCGTGGTTTGTCCTGATCGGCCTGATTTCCGGGGCGGCGCATTACTGCATCGTCTCGGCCTATCGGCGGGCGCCGGCAGCGGTCATCGCACCCTTCGAATACATCGCCATCGCCTGGGCCGCCGCCTTCGGTTTCGCCTTCTGGCAGGAAGTGCCCGACCTGCCGACCATGGCCGGCATCGCCCTGATCTTTGCCGGCGGGTTGGTCATCCTCTATGGCGACCGGGTTCGCAAACCATGATCACCCGGCCCGCCGCCTCTACCACGCTGCGGGGCATCGCCTGCGTTGCCGGTGCCTGCCTTCTGCTGACCATGGCCGACGCCTTTGCCAAGCTGCTGACCGAAACCCTGCCGGTGATGGAGATCGCCTTCCTGCGCAGCATCGTCGCCCTGGTGCCGATCCTGGCGATCGCGCGGTACTACGGCCCCCTCTCCCGCCTGCGTACCCGACACGCAGGCAAGCAGTTGCTGCGCGGCGGCCTGATCATCGCCTCCTACACCTGCTTCCTGCTTTCGCTGAACGTGTTGCCCCTGGCCGAGACCGCTTCGGTCTTCTTTTCCTCGCCGCTCTTCATCGCCGCACTGTCGCCGTTGGTGCTACGCGAGAAGGTTCCGGTCCATCGCTGGTTCGCGATCTGCCTGGGCTTTGCCGGCGTGCTGGTGATCATGCGGCCGGGCACCGAATCCTTCCGGCCCGAGGCACTGTTCGCCCTGGCCTCGGCCGTGCTCTACGCCCTGGGGGCGTTGATGGCGCGGCGCCTGGGCGCACTCGATCCGCCGGCAACGACCTCCTTTTATACCGGGCTGGCGTTTCTGATCGTCAGCGGCCCCTTCACGCTGGGCATGCCCGGTTACTGGGTCGATCCGGACTGGACCGCCGTGGCCTACATCGCCGCCTGCGGCCTGATCGCGGGCACCGCCCATTTCCTCCTGATCCAGGGTTACCGGCTGGGCGAGGCCGCCGTGGTCGCGCCGTTCGAATACTCCACCCTGCTGTGGGCAGTGCTGTTCGGCTTTGTCATCTGGAGCGACGTGCCGACCTGGTCGACCCTGGCCGGCGTCCTGCTGGTTGCCGCCAGCGGCCTTTATGTCCTGCGTACGGAGAGGCGCTAGGCCGCTGCTGCACGTCCCAGCGCGCGATCCAGCATGTCGAGGTGGTCGCAGCCGAAATAGAGCTTGCCGGCAAAGACCAGGCTGGGAACGCCGAAGATGCCGCTGGCCGCCGCTTCCTCCGTGTTGGCTGTGACCGCCTGCTTGATCGCGTCGTCTTCGACGACCTCGGCGATCGGGCGTGGTCCAAGGCCGGTGTCGTCGGCCATCGCCTGCAGCACGGCCAGATCGGAAATGTCGGCGCCCTGCGCCCAGTAACCGCGCATCACCGTCTGGACAAACGCCTCGGCGCAGCCCTGTTGCGCGGCATAGAGGCAGGCGCGCTGGGCGCGCGAGGGGCGCAGCGGGTAACCGGGATGGGGTGCGTAGCCCAGTCCGGCCTCATCCATCCGGTCGCGCACGTCCTGTTCGTACCAGGCGACCCGCGCCGGGTTCTGCTCCAGCGGGCGCATGCCGCCGACACGGTCCATCAGGTTGGCCAGATGCAGCGGACGCCACAGCAGCGGGGCATTGTGGCGGCGGGCAATGGCGCCGATACGGAAGCTGGCGAGGTAGGCCCATGGGCTGTGGACATCGAACCAGAAGGTCACCGGCTCCAAGAGGCGTCGTTCGCGCTGCTGCGCGCGTCCGTCGAGCAGGCGGGCCAGATCGACCACGGCGCGGACATGTTCGCCGACCATCACTTCCCGCCCGTCCTGCTCGACCCGGACGCTGAAGGTGACCTTGCGGCCGGCGACCTTGGTCACCTCCGCATGGACCGTGACCGGGCAACCAGCGAACGCGGGGCCGGTATGGTCGAGCGCGACGCGGTAGCCGACGCTGCCTTCGCCGTCCTCGAAGCAGGGATGCAGCAATGGCCCACAGGTCGCCTCGACCCAGAGCACCAGGGCCACCGTCGCGACGACCTCGACCCCGACGTTGCCCACCGCCGCAGCGCTGTCCTGCGGCGTCGGATCGAAGTCCTGCCGCCGGCTGATCCCGATCGAAACCGCACGCATGAAACGTCTCCCCTGCCCTGATCCGATCCTAGAACCCGTGTTGCCGATCCGCTCCATGAATTTACTGGACAACTGTCCAACTTTGTCGAATCCTCCGGCCATCGATGGGAGACACGCCATGGCGCACGATACCGACGGCTCGGACCTGATCCGGCTCGACCTCTATCCGCTCGACAAGCCGGGTGACCCGCTGCTCGAGTCCGTGATCGCCAAGGCCAGGGCCGACATCGACCGCGACCAGGTCTGCGTCCTGGAGAACTTCATCACCGAGGAGGCGCGACAGGCGATGGTCGACGAGGCCATGGCGACCCTGCCGCTGGCCCACACCAACCGCTCCCACCGCACCTGTTTCCTCAACCAGAAGCCCAATCCCGACAAACCCGGCGACCATCCGATGAACATGTTCTTCGATGCGCGCTACCGGATGATGGCCTACGACCTGTTCGATCCCGAGGGGCCGCTGCCCCGCTTCTACGGCTGGCAGCCGGTGCGCGAGATGATTGCGCGGATCCTGGGCCTGCCCGTGCTCTACATGAACGACGATCCCTACCAGCCCGCCAACATCATCTGCTACGGCGACGGTGACCGCTCGACCTGGCATTTCGACCGCGGCAACGAATTCACCACCACGCTGATGCTCCAGGAACCCGAAGGCGGCGGCGTCTTCGAGATCGCGCCCGAAATCTGGCCCGACGACGAGCACTATCCCGCCGAGCTGCGCAAGGTCCTGCTGGAACAGGGCGGTGACATGGTCAGACGCGTCGACCGCGTGCCGGCCTCGCTGGTCATCTTCCGCGGCAACCGCAGCGTCCACCGCGTCACCGAAGTCGAGGGCGACCGCCTGCGCCTTATGGCCGTCATGGTCTATGAGGAAAAACCCGGCATCCTCGGCCGCCCTGAGGTCAACGCCACCGTCTATGGCCCCCGCGTCGCTGCGGCCCAGGCAGCCGTCGCGCAGTAGGCCGACAGGCAGCTTACGAAAACAGCCTCTTCCTTGTCATGGCCGGGCTTGTCCCGGCCATCCATACGCACGCACGTCGCGTGGTCGCACCGTCCGTGCGTATGGGTCCCCGGAACCAGTCCGGGGACGACAACAAATGAGAGAGGAAGAAGCCGGTTCAGGCGGTCCGCGGCCAGATCAGCGGGAACTCCGGCGCGGCCATGACGTCGCCGGGCTGCAGCGTCACCTCGCGGAAGGGCGGCGAGGTACGGCCGGGGCGGCTGGCGAAACGGGCGTCATCGCCGATCCAGCGGGCCGAAACGGCGCGGCGTGAGCGCGCCAGCGAGGCGTTTCCCGGCGCCCCGTGCACGGTCAGGAAGTGGAAGCAGATGGCATCGCCCGGCTCCATTTCGAATCCGCGGATATCGTATGCGGCGCGGTCGGCCTCGATGTCGGGCAGCGGCTCATAGGCATCGTCATCGCCATAGAGCGCCTGCTTGTTGAAGCGCTCCGGCGTGAAGAAGCGTTCCCAGCGGTGCGAGCCGGCAACGAATTCGACGCTGGTGTCGCGCGCGACCGGGTCGAGCGGCACCCAGACCGAGCAGTTCTGCCGCCCGTCGACGCAGTAATAGGGTTGGTCGTGATGCCAGGGCGTGGCGATGTTGGCGCCGGCTTCCTTGACCAGGACATGCTCGTGGAAGAGGCGTGCGGTCCGCGAACCCATCAGCGCGGCGGCAAGCTCGGCGCACGGGGAACCGCGCAGGAAATCCTCGTATTGGCCGATACGGGCCCAGTTGCAGTAATCGCTCATGAACAGGCGGCCGGCCTCGTCATGGTAGAGCTTGCCGTCGGCCCCGGGCTCGGCGAGGTTCTTCTCGACGCCCGCGCGCAGGATGTCGACCCAGTCTGCAAACAGCCCGCGCACGCAGACGACACCGTCCTGCCGGAACCGTTCGATATCGCTGGATGCAACAAGCTGGCTCATGGCCCATCCCTCCTTTGCGAGGCTTGGCAAGGCGTGGCTGCCGTCGCAAGCTTCGCGGACACGGGGAACAGGTTCAATGACACAGACACTCGAAGTCTTCCAGTCCATCTGGGCCATGGAACGGCGCCGCCCCGACGGGCTGGAATGGTCGATGCCCGAGAAGTTCGCGATGGTGGCCCAGGCCGGCTACGACGGCATGTCGATCGACATGGCCAGCCGCGACATTCCCAGCGTCGAGGAAGCCAAACCGCTGCTGGCCGACCACGGCCTGCAGAACATCCTGGTCGCCTTCCCCAACACGCTGGAGGAGCTGAAACCGGTCTTCGAGATGGCCGGCGAACTCTCCTCGCGCTTCGTCGCCATCAACGCCAAGGTCTTCCCCTTCACGCCCGATGAGGGCGCCGCATTCGTGCGCCGCGCTCTGGAGCTGGCCGCGTCCATGGGCGTGGAAGCGCATTTCGAACTCCACCGCTTCACCCTGACCAACGACCTTTTCTTCACCGCGCAGGTCATGGACCTGGTGCCCGAGATGGAGATCATCGCCGACCTTTCCCATGCCGTGGTCAGCCGCGAGGTCGCCCTGCCGCTCGACGACCTGCACGCCGGCCTGTTCCACAAGGTGGTCGATCGCGCCGCCGGGTTGCAGGGCCGTGTCGCCAGCCGCGAGCAGGCACAGATCTCGGTCACCTGGGAACAGCACCGCCCCTGGGTTGACCTGTTCGAGGGCTGGTGGCTGCGTGCCATGCAGAAATGGCGCGCCCGCAAACCCGAACACGCGATCATGAACTTCCTGTGCGAACTGGGCCCGCCGCCCTACGGCATCACGGGAGAAGACGGCTACGAACTGGTCGACCGCTGGGAGCAGGGCCTGATCCTGAAGGAGCGCGCCCGCGCCCTGTGGGCGCAAAGCGAAACCCGCGCATGAGTCACCCGCTGCCCCTGGATGCCGCCCGTATCGCCGACTGCGTGCGGTTCCATGCCGCCATCGACGCGGACCACCCCGCCTGTATCCACGACGGCGCAGTCACCAGCTATGGCGCACTGGCCGGCGATGTTGCCCGCTGGTCCAAGGCCCTGCTCGCCGCCGGGGTCGTCCGGGGCGACCGGGTCGCCATGCTGGCGGTGCCCTCGACCCGCTGGCTCACGGTCATGCTGGCGGCATCCGACATCGGCGCGATCTGGACCGGCTATCATCCGCGTTACCGCCTGAGCGAGCTGGCCCATGTCACCGGTCTGGCCGAGCCCAGGGTGGTGATCGCGCCGCGCCACCTGCACGGTCGCGACTACGCCGAGGAACTGACCGCACTGCGTGCCGAATTTCCCTGCATCGCCCATCTGGTGATGGCAGACGAAGCGCTCCCCGGTGCGACCACACAGGCGGCGTTCCTGGCCGCTGCGGACAGCATCGACGATGCCGCGCTGGCGCGTGCCCGCGCAGCCGTGACGGTGCAGGACACCGCCGTGCTCATCTTCACCTCGGGCACCACGGGGCGGCCCAAGGCGGCGATGGTGACGCATCGCGCCCTGCTCACCGGCGGCGCCGTCGAGCTGGAACATTGGCCGATGGAGCGTCCGCGCATCCTGCACATGATGCCGGTCAACCACATCGCCGGCGTCGGCATGACCGGGGTCTTCGGCGTCTTTGCCGGCGGCACCCTGGTATTCCAGGATCGCTTCGAGGCCGGCGCCATGCTCGATCTGATCGAAGGCGAGGCCATCGAACACGTCCTGGGTTCGCCCATCCAGTTCCACATGATGGCCCACCACCCCGGCTTCGAAAGCCGCGACTTCTCCAGCCTGCGTTACTGGACCTGGGGCGGCGCCCCGATGGCGGTCGATCTGGTGACCCGCATGAACGCCCTGCCCGGCCGGCTGCGCACCAGCTACGGCATGACCGAACTGGGCCTCTATGTGACCTTCACCGAGGCCGACGCCAGCTTTGAGGTTCTCTCGAAAACCATCGGGCGGCCCCACGCGGCTTTCGAGATCCGCGTCGCCGATGCCGAGGGCAACCTGACGCCGTCCGGCGGCACCGGCGAGATCCAGGCGCGCGGCGACTGGCTGTTCGCCGGCTACTTCCGTGACCCGCAGGCCACCGCCGAATCCCATACCGATGACGGCTGGTTCCGCACCGGCGATGTCGTGAAGGTCTGGCCGGACGGCAACCTGGAGATCGTCGGACGGACCAAGGAGATGTTCATCTCGGGCGGTTTCAACATCTATCCCCGCGAGATCGAACTGGCGATCGAGGAACACCCGGCCACCGGCCTGGTCGCCGTTCTGGGCGTCACCGATGAGGTTTTCGGCGAGGTCGGCCACGCCTTCGTCGAAACCAAACCCGGCATGGCGCTGACGGTCGATGAGATGAAGGTCTGGTGCCGCGAGCGGCTGGCCAACTACAAGGTGCCCAAGGTCTTCGAGATCACCGCCGAAATGCCGCGCCTGCCCATCGGCAAGATCGACAAGCAGGCCCTGCGGCGTTTGCTGGCAGAGCGCGCACCATGATCACGCGGGACCACGCCTGCCTGATGGCCGACTACAACGCCTGGATGAACGCGCGTCTCTACGAACTTTGCGCCGGAATCGACGACGCCGAACGCCGCGCCGAACGTGGCGCCTTTTTCGGTTCGCTTCACGCCACGCTGAACCACATCCTGTGCATCGACCTCATGTTCATGTTTCGCCTCACGGGCGATCCGGAATCGCCGCCGGGTCTTACAACGGAGCTGCACCCCGATTTCGCCGCCATGCACACGGCACGGCTTGCACTCGATGGCCGCATCCGCGACTGGGCCGAAACGCTGACGCCCGACCTGCTGGAGAAGGTGACACGCTTCACCAGCGTCATCGATGGCAAACCCCGCACGGTGCCGCTGTGGACCATGGTAACCCAGATGTTCAACCACCAGACCCATCATCGTGGCCAGGCCAGCACCCTGCTTAGCCAGATGGACCACGACGTCGGCACCACCGACATTCCCTTCATGCCGCGTTTCGAGGACGCCACCCCGGAGTAAAGCCATGACCAGCACCGCGCCCAGCCCGACCCGCAATATGGACACCCTGAAGGCCGACCTGCGTCGGCATGGCTTCGGCATCCTGGAAGGCGCGATCGACGGCGACACCACCGCGGCCATCCGCGACCGCCTGCTCGACCAGGCCGCTGCAGAGCGCAGGCAGGGCGCGGCCTCGAAGATTTCCCAGATCGAACCCGACGACGATATCAACCAATGGGTCGCCTGCCTGCCCAACAAGGGCGAGGTCTTCCGCGCCCTGATGAACAACTCCGCCTGCCTGGAGACGGTGCGCTTCATCCTGGGCCAGGACGCGATCCTCTCGGAGTTCTCGGCCCACATCACCTGGCCCGGCAACCGGCAGATGGGCCTGCACATCGACCAGTGGTGGATGCCCCACCCAGCGATGCCGGGGGACGATTACGCGCGGCCCTCCGACGCACGGCGCACGAAACAGAACTACGGCGCGCCCGTGCCTGCCGACCACCCGATCAACCCGCCGGTGGTCGCCAACGTGATGTGGATGATCAGCGATTTCACGATCGAGAACGGCGCCACACGGCTGGTGCCCGGCAGCCATCATTCCGGCCTGCATCCCGATCCCAAGGCCGACTATGAGACGGTGCACGCGGAAGGCCCGGCCGGCAGCTTCGTCGTCTGGGAGGGTCGCACCTGGCATGCCGCCAGCCTCAACACCGGCAATGGTCCGCGCCTGGGCATCACGACCTACTGGTGCGCGCCCTTCTGCCGCCAGTTGCTCAACTTCACCTACGGCACGCGCCCGGAGGTCGCCGCCGGCCTCACCGAACAGGAACGCGCCCTGATGGGCTACAAGGTCTGGGGCACCTACGGCTCCACCGGCGACTTCGACGCCGAATGGGCCAGCCCGGGGGCGGAGAATCTGGGGGCGTTGAAGGGTTAGCGGCTGAGGGCTCGCCTCTTACGTTGTCATCCCGGGCAAGGGCGCGCAGCGCCCGCCGATCCGGGACCCATGCCGGAACCCAACAACGAGCGCCGGCGCAGGTGGTGGCGTTCCGGCATGGGTCCCGGCTCTCCCCCTCGGGTCAAGCCCGAGGGTGCGGCCGGGATGACCAGAACTGCTGGAGCCTCGGCCCCTACTGCATCCACACCGGGTTGGACCAGGCGCGTTTGCCGTCTTCGGCGACGATGGTGACGCGAAAGTGGCTCGCCTTGAAACGCTCGAGCGGCAGTTCGGCGCGGGTCAGGCCGTCGCCCATGACATGGGCCGAAGCCGCGCCCCGCCCGGTCAGCATGATGATGCTGGCGGGCGAACAGGTCACCACGACGTTGTCGCCCTCGATGGCGACGTCGTGGATCTCTGGCCCCTGGCTGGAATAGAAACGCCCGGCCTTGAGCGATTCCAGCAAGGCGTCGGGATCGTTTTCTTCCGCCTGGACCATGACCCAGCCGCCCAGCCAGTCGTGGGTCATCAGATGGGCGTCGTCAGTGGCGTAGCCGGTGAGATGCCAGCCCTCGTTGAGCAGCACGTCGAGGAAGGGCCAGTCGTGACCGCGGTCGGTCTCGACATGGCTGCCGTGGTTGTAGATCTCCACGGCGTGGGCGAAGGGAATCTTGCGCGCATCCTCATGGGTCAGGCCGTACCACGAGGGATGGACGATGCCGATGAAGGCGCCGGCCTCATGGGCACGTTTGGCAATCTCGGGCCCGGTCTCGCCCTCGCGCAGCGGCTCGAAATCAAACGGCAGGCCGATCGCCTTGATGTGCCAGAGCTCGCCGACCTCTGTCTGGGGAGCGTGCAGCTCGGCGCCGATGATCGTGGTGAAATCCTTGGTCCGGTAGGGCCGGGAATCGCTGATCGGGTAGTCGTAGACCTCCATGAAGTGGTCGGTCATGACCAGGAAGTCGTAACCCTCCTCGCGGTAGCCCCGGCACACGGTCTCCAGCGGATGGATACCGTCGGAATTGGTGCAGTGGGTGTGCATGTTGCCCTTGAAGAAACGGCCGGGCTGGCCGAACGGCAGGTTTTGCATCGGGGTATCCACGGGTGCGGGGTTGCGCCGGCATCATGGCGGTCGCCGGTGACGAGAGTATGACACAACCGAAATCGGCCCGCGATGCCCCCATCTTGGCTGTGGCCCCGGGCCGGTGGCCTGGGGCAGGATGGTCCAAATCAGGCTATGAAGGATCGACATCATGTGGCTGACCGGCGGCAAGCTCTGGGATTCGCACAAGGGGGCCTTCCAGGAAGGCGACCTCCATATCCAGAGCGGACGCTTCGCCGCCATCGGCAGCGCCCCGCGGACCGCCGAACGCCTGGCGATGGACGGGCTCTACTTGCTCCCCGGCTTCATCGACAACCATGTCCACATCACGCTCGATACCGGCATCGCGGCGGGCAACAACATCTGGCGCGACGCCCTGCCCGGCACGATTGCCCTGCATGCCGCCTGGAACGCGCAGCGTCTGCTGCTGTGCGGCATCACCACGGCGCGTGATGTCGGCGGCTGGGACTACCACGAGATCGCCGTGCGCGAGGCCATCGACGCCGGCAAGGCGATCGGCCCGCGCCTGTTCTGCGCCGGCAAGATCCTTTCCATCACCTCGCCTTCCTCGCCCTTCTATCCGGGCATGTACGAGGAGGTCGATGGCGTCGAGGAGGTCCGCAAGGGCGCGCGCAAGCAGCTTGCCCGCGGCGCCAACCTGATCAAGATCCTGGCCTCGGGCGCGGTCAATTCCAGCAAGTACGAACGGGCCGACGCCATCCAGCTTCGCCCCGAGGAAATCGCCGCCGCGGTCGAGATCGCACGCGACAACTTCACCCATGTCGCGGCCCATGCCCATGCCACCGATGCCATCCGCAACGCGGTTGTCGCCGGCTGCCGCTCGGTCGAGCACGGCACCTATGCGACCGACGAGACCCGCGCCCTGATGGTCGAACACGGCACCTTCCTGGTACCGACCTTCTGCACCGCGCATGCCTTCCTCAAGGACCCGGCCTTTGCCGAACGCGCCCTGCCCCACGTCAAGGAGCGCTACATGAAACTGGAGGCCCTGCGCCAGGAGCAGCTCGGCAAGGCGCGCGCGGCCGGTGTGAAGATCGCCATGGGCACCGATGTCGGCACGCCGGGAAACCACTGCGGCGAGAACATGCAGGAGGTCGTGCTGATGGTCGAAAAATGCGGATTTTCCCCCGCCGAGGCCATCGCGGCGGCAACCGTCAACGGCGCCGACCTGCTGGGGCAGAGCGGCAACCTGGGGCAGATCGCAGAGGGTTACCTGGCCGACGTCATCGCCGTGCCCGAGGACCCGACACAGAACATCGCGACGCTGCACGATGTCTGTTTCGTGATGAAGGAAGGCAAGGTCTTCCGCAACGACAGGGCCTGAAGTTCACACCTTCCTGGCGCGTCTTCAGGCTGCCGTCATGACCTGTGCGATCTGGCGGTGGAAATGGATCGTGCCGCCGTCCCAATAGGGCGCCAGACGGCCACCGTCGTAGGCGTCGCAATGGCGCCCGGCCTGGATCGCGCGGCAGATGCCCTCGTCCTCCATGTTCAGCTTGTGCCATTCCTCCACGACCGTGTCGCGCAGGCCGGCATGGGCCGGATCGGCAGCAGCCTCGCCGACATAGTAGAACCACATGTGCATGCGTGTGCGTCCCGCCGAGAGCGGCTCGAACAGCACGAACTGGGCATTGGTCGGATAGACGTTGATCGCGATGTTGGGGAACACCGCGCTGTAGCAGCTCCGGTTCTGGTTCGCCGTCGAGAGAGCCGGGAACAGCGGCATGCCGAAGCCGGACTTGTCGCCCAGGCCGCCGCGGTTCTCCGCTTCGAGCCAGTATTCGTTCATCAGATGGCGGCCCCTGCAGAGCATGGCCTTGCGCGCTTCCTTGGCCATCACCTGGTGCAGCGCCGGGTGGACCAGGAAGACATGGTAGAAATCGCAGTAGTTCTCGACCGCCAGCTTCCAGTTGCAGTCGAACTCCCAGGTCCGGTGGGAGGCGCAGCGCAGCGCCGACAGGTCGAAGCCGTCGAACCAGGCCTCCACCGGGGCGATGAAATCCTCGAACGGCTCGGCCTTGCCATCGAGGTTCACAAAAACCCAGTCGTTCCAGGTCGCCACGCGCACGGGAAAGAGCGACACGTTGTCGTCTCCGGCCTGGTCATGGCAATCGGGGCGATAGAAATGGGGCCGCGCCTTCAGCTTGCCGTCCAGGGCATAGGTCCAGGCGTGGTAGGGGCAGGTTATCATCGCCCTGCCATCCTGGGCGTCCGCCACAAGGCGCGCGCCGCGATGCGGGCAGACATTGTGAAAGGCGCGGGTCGCACCGTCGCGCCCGCGCACCAGGACGACGGGCCGCCCGGCGACATCCACCGGGCGCAGGTCGCCGGCCTCCTCCATCTCGCCGGCGCGCCCGGCAAACACCCAGGTCCGCGCGAACAGTTGGCGCCGCTCCAGGGTGAAGAAATCCTCATCGGTGAAGGCGTCGTTGGGCAACCCGCGGGCCTGCTCGATCGGCAGCGCAAGGTTCGCCAGCACCGCTTCGGTCAGGCAGTTGCAAACCTGCGCCCGTGAACCGGCATTTGTCATGTGGTGACAGCTCCCAATGGAAACTGCGGGAACAGTATACCTGGATCACATGCCCGAGAAGTGAGCGCCACTTGTCATGATTGATTCATGTCAATGCGGTGACGGCCCGGAAGCCAAGGCTGAAACCGAGGCAGTAGGAGGGGCATCCATGACTCAGACAAAACGGTCGGCTGGCCGCCCAAGCAAGCCGGCAAACCCGACCGCGACCTCGCCACCGGAAGGCAACGGTCTCGACAAGGCCGGACCCGTACCTGATAGCGGCGAAGCCAAACCCGGGGTCGACGACGCGCACGCCCGCGCCGCAGAGGCCCATCGCAGGCTGGCCGAGATGCGCCACGATCCCGCGGCGCTGCGCCGGCTGTTCCGCGAGGGTGTCTATCCCTACAAGGAGAAGATGCGCACGACCGTCTACGAGGAGCACAAGGCCGAACTCCAGGTCGAGCTGCTCAAGGTGCAGAAGTGGGTCAAGGAGACCGGCGAGCGCATCGTCATCCTCTACGAGGGACGCGACGCCGCCGGCAAGGGCGGCACGATCAAGCGCTTCATGGAACACCTCAATCCGCGCGGCGCCCGGGTCGTGGCGCTGGACAAGCCCAGCGAAGGCGAGCGCGGCCAGTGGTACTTCCAGCGCTATATCGAACATCTGCCGACCGCCGGCGAAATCGTGCTGTTCGACCGCTCCTGGTACAACCGGGCCGGTGTCGAACGGGTCATGGGTTTCTGCAACGGCACCGAATACCTGGAGTTCATGCGCCAGTGCCCCGAGCTTGAACGCATGCTGGTCAACAGCGGCCTGCGCCTGTTCAAGTTCTGGTTCTCGGTCACCCGGGAGGAGCAGATTCACCGCTTCAAGGCGCGCGGCAGCGATCCGCTCAAGCAGTGGAAACTCTCGCCCATCGACAAGGTTTCGTCCGAACGCTGGGACGACTACACCGAGGCCAAGGAGGCGATGTTCTTCTACACCGACACCGCCGATGCGCCCTGGACCGTGGTCAAGTCCAACGACAAGAAACGGGCCCGACTGGACTGCATGCAGCATTTCCTCTCGCAGTTGCCCTATCCCAACAAGGATACCTCCGTGGTGCGCGGTCCCGACCCGCTGATCGTCGGCCCGGCCGAGCGGGTCGTCGCCCGCGACGAACACATCCTGGGTTTCAACCTCCACCCCGAAACGCGCGGCGAGACGACCAGCTAGAGCAAATCACCTTCAGGCGGAATCGCTTCGCGATTGCGCCTGAAGGTGTGAATTTGCTCTATCTCGTTGAAGTAGAGCGGATTCACACGATCACACGAAACCATGAAATGGTTCCGGGTGATCGTGATCCGCTCTAGGCGCCGCGCTCAGCCGAAGTCGATCGCCACGATCCTGTAATCCTCGTCGTGGTGGATGTTCACCCGCTCGGGGTTGTAGTCCATCGTCATCGCATCGTTGGGGCCGATGAAGCGCGCCACACGGCCGACCAGCTCCGGACAGACATCACTCTCCTCCTGCGCCCGCGCGCAGCCGGCGACGGCCACCGGGGCCAGCAAAAGGGCGGCAAGGCTCAGGCGTCGCGAGAGGTCGGGCGGGGTCATGGCATCCTCCTGGGTTGCGGTGCGTTATGCTAGAGGCCACACCATGGCCGGACCATGTTCAAGCCCCGGGAGCTGCCCCATGAATCCCCCGCCCTACACCACCACCCTGCTGCGCGACCACGCCGACGCCATCGCCCCGGACGGCTCGGAGGTGCGCATGCTGGTCGAGCTTTCGCGCGGCAGCATGGCGCATTTTACCCTGCCGCCCGGCAAGGTCTCGCGCGCCGTGCGCCATCGCACCATTGAGGAACTCTGGTACATCGTTGCCGGCAAGGGCGAGATGTGGCGCAGCCAGGGCGAGGAGGAGGATGTCGTCACCCTGCAGCCCGGCGTCGCGCTGTCGATCCCGGTCGGCTGCTCCTTCCAGTTCCGCGCCGGCGAGAACGCCCCCCTGCAGGCCGTCGGCGTCGCCATGCCGCCCTGGCCCGGCGAACACGAATGCGCCAGCGCCGAAGGCCCCTGGGAAGCCTCTGTGTAAGATCATCCGTGATGTTTTCTTTCCGATAACTTACATCGGAAAGCAAACGTTGAGGCATCTACAACTGAATCATTACGATTAACTTACCGATCGTGAAATGTATTTGATCTGAATTCGCGTATTCGGCTTCACATTTCACGGACAACCGTTCAGCTCTGGCGGGCCGGCCCCACACGGGCCCGGATTGCACAGGAGAAGCTGATGACACTCAACAAATCGCTTGGTCTGGCCACGCTCGCCGCGGCCGCCATGACAGCACTTTCGCTGGCCCCGGCCTGGAGTGCCGACAACACCGTCGAGGTCACCCTCGTGGACAAGGGCAGCGACGCCGAGATGGCGACAGGCCTGGCCATGGGCACACCCGGCGCCGACATGGCGATGGCGACCATGCAGGTCGAGGTTGTCGCTCCGGCCCTGCACGCCGGCAAGGTGACCTTCAACGTTGCCAACGGGTCGAGCGGGACGGTGCACGAGATGATCGTCGCGCCGGTGCCGGCGGCCGGCAAGGCCTTGCCCTTCGATGCTTCCATGGACCGTGTCGATGAGGACGCCGCCGGCGATCTGGGCGAGGTCTCCGAGCTCGAACCGGGCCAGAAGGGCTCGCTGACCCTCGATCTCAAGCCGGGTCGCTACGTGCTCTTCTGCAATATTCCGGGCCATTTCGACAACGGCATGTGGACCGTGATCGACGTCGGTTCCTGATCTCTCCGAAGCCTTCGATGGTGGCCGCCCGCGTTGCGCAAACAACGCTGGCGGCCTCCTCCTCTTTGGCCTGATGATCGCGGTCCAGAGGGAGACGGCACATGGCTTTGCGGATCATCGGCGCGGGGTTCGGGCGGATTTTTCCCCAGGATCAACGACACTGCCGCCTCCCGGGCCGACATGCAGGCCATCGCGACAGGCCGGCCATGAGCAGGACCTTCCCGGCCATCGCTCTGTGCCTGGCCCTGTCCCTGGCCGCATGCATCGCACCGCAACAGGAAGCCGCACAGCCCGAGACGTCCCCGCCCGGTCTCGACGCGGTCGCCTTCGCCAGCGCCATGGGCGATGCGGCAGCTCAGTCGGGGGCCAACATCGATCGCGCCCTCTTCGCCATCGCCGACGACAACCCGGCGCTGGTCTGGCGCGATCCCGCGACGCGGGAGAGCCTGCTCATGGTCTCACTGATGTCGCAGGAGGCCTACGACACCTACTGGCAGGGCAAGGAGAGCGGGCGCACCTATGCCGGCGCACCGGTGAGCTGGGTCACGGCCGCACCGCAGGTCCGGGAGTTCTGCAGCGCCACCGGCCTGCAGGGCGAGGCGCTGGCGATGCGCATACGGCAGTACCTGGGCCTGCGCCCGGAGCGCGCCTATGACGTCTTCGTGGAACTGTGGATCGCCCGCGACGATCTCTTCCGCCCCTGCCCCGATCCGGAAATCGACGACCGCGCCTGCGAGATCGCCTTCCCGCTGGAGGGCGGCATGCCGGTCGCCCCGGCGGTGAAGGGCGTGCCCGACTATCTAGCCTGGTTCGAAGGCAACTACGCCTATGCCTACGGCCCCACCGGCGCACCCTGGACGCGTCTGGGCTACACCTACGACTGGAACCCGGCGACGCCCAAGTTCGGCGCCAGCGAATACCTGATCACCACGGACGCCCCCTACGAAATCGAACGGGTCGTGCCGCTCGACGCCTACTGCACGCCATGAGGCAGGCGCCCCCTGGGGGGCGCTGTCGCCGGAACGGAGATGGGAAGTGGAGGCCGAGGGTGGTGGGCACGACTGGGATTGAACCAGTGACCCCTACGATGTCAACGTAGTGCTCTCCCGCTGAGCTACGCGCCCATCCCTCGGAGAAGCCGGTACATAACCAAGCGCGGCGCGCTTGGCAACAGGGGCGTTGCACCCAATTCAGTCGCCGCTGGCGCGCGCGGCCTCGGTTGCCTCGGCTTCGGTGAAGGGAACCTTGGCCGTGATCGTCAGGCCATAGCCCTCGATGCCGCGGTAATGGGCCGGATTGTTGGTCAGGATGCGGATCGAGCGCAGGCCCAGATCGTAGAGAATCTGGGCGCCGGTACCGTACTGGCGCCAGTCCGCGCCGGTCAGCAGGTTGGCCTCCTTTTCGTCCTGGCCGTAGATGCGCTTGCGGTTCAGCCCCAGGCCCCAGCCTTCGGCGCCGCGCAGATAGACAAAGACGCCCGCCCCTTCCTGGGCGATGCGCTCGATCGCAAGATCGACCAGGCTGCGGCCATTGCCGCGCAGCGGGCCGAAGACATCGTCGATGGCGCTTGCGCTGTGGACACGCACCAGCACGTCCTTGGCCTTGCGCGGCTCGCCATGGACCAGGGTGAGGTGTTCGGTGCCGTCGATCAGGCTGCGGTAGATGCGCGCCTCGAACATGCCGTGGCGCGTGGCGAAGGGTTCGGTCTCGATCAGCTCGACCAGCTTTTCGGTGCTGCGCCGGTAGGCGATGAGGTCGGCAATGGAGATCAGCAGCAAGCCGTGCTCGCGCGCGAACTCGATCAGGTTGGGCAGGCGCATCATAGTGCCGTCGGGTTCGACGATCTCGCAGATCGCGCCGGCGGGATAACAGCCGGCCATGCGCGCCAGGTCGACCGCGGCCTCGGTGTGGCCGGCCCGCGTCAGGACGCCGCCTTCGCGGGCGCGCAGCGGGAAGATGTGGCCGGGCCGGGCGAAATCACCGCCACGGACATCGCGGTTGCCGCCGTCGTCGGCCAATGCCCGGATCGTCTTGGCCCGGTCGGAGGCCGAAATGCCGGTGGTCGTGCCGTAGCGGTAGTCGACCGAAACGGTGAAGGCGGTGCTGTGGCTTTCGGTGTTGTTGGCGACCATCTGGGGCAGGTCGAGTTCGTCGAGCCGTTCGCCTTCCATGGGCGTGCAGAGCAGGCCGCGGGCGTGATAGGCGATGAAGGCGACCGCCTCGGGCGTCACCTTGTCGGCGGCCATGACGAGATCGCCCTCGTTCTCGCGCGATTCGTCATCGACCACGACCAGCATCCTGCCATCGGCAATGGCGCGGATCGCCTCCTCGATGGGGGCAAAGGGGCTTGTCTGGCTCATGGCGCAAACGTCCAGCAGGTAACGTCAGGCAAAGGGAGCCTGCCGCCTATCATGCGGCCAGCAGGTTGTCGATGACACGCGCCAGCCGGTTGAGATGGAAGGCCAGTTCCAGCGTGTCGTCCTCGAGCACCGTGCGCGCGCCCTCCTTCAGCGGCAGGACGCGGAAACCGTCGAGGAAGAAGATGCGCAGGCCGGGAACGGCCGCTGCCGCGCGGCGGGCGAACTCGGGCCCGTCGATGCCTTCCATGTCGGCCTGGGCGATCAGGATGTCGAAGGCGCCGGGCATGAGCTGGCCCACGGCCTGGCGCGGGCAGGTCACCGGCAGCACGACATGACCCATGCGGGAAAGCTTGCGGGTGATGTATCCGCGCAGCACGTCATCCTGATCGGCAAGGAGGATGCGTGCCATCGCCCGCTCAGGCCCGCTCTGCCCGAGGGGGCCGCCGGCCTGCCGTAATCCTCTGCGGCCCGGGGGATGACATGATCATGGCGCTAGTCTAAATCGGTGTGGTGACACGCGCAAACGACAGCGATGCCGCAGACGACCGCGAGCGGGTCGCGATCCGGCACCCGGTACGGCAGAGCCTGCCCGTGGTCGTTTCCTCGCCCCATAGCGGACGCCTCTACGACGCGGGATTCCTCGCCTCCAGCCGGCTCGACCCCCTGGCCATCCGCCGCTCCGAGGATGCCTTTGTCGACGAACTAGTCGCCCGTGCGCCCGATCTGGGCTGCCCGCTGGTCCTGGCGCGTTTTCCCCGCGCCTATCTCGACGTCAACCGGGAGCCCTTCGAGCTTGACCCCGCCATGTTCGACGGCAGCCTGCCCGCCGGGATCAACAGTCGCAGCCCGCGCGTGCGCTCGGGCCTTGGCACCGTGCCGAGGGTCGTGGCCGGCGGCGCCGAGATCTACCGCGGCAAGCTGCCCGCAGCCGAGGTCCAGACCCGTCTCGATGCCTGCTACCTGCCCTATCACGCCGCCCTGGCCGGGCTGCTCGACGCAACGCGCGACCGCTTCGGCGCGGCCTGCCTGATCGATTGCCACTCCATGCCCTCGGTCGGCCATGAGGGTGCGGCCCGCAGCCGTGTCGACATCGTGCTCGGCGACCGGTTCGGCGCCTCCTGCGACCGCAGCCTGACCGAGGTGGCCAGCGCCAGCCTGCGCGCCGCCGGCCTTTCGGTGCGGCGCAACGATCCCTATCCCGGCGGTTTCATCACCGAACACTACGGCCGGCCCGATCTGGGCCTGCATGCCGTCCAGGTGGAAGTGAACCGCGGCCTCTACATGGACGAAAAGGCCATGGCGCGCGGCCCGGCCATGGCCGCCATGGCAGCCTGCATCGAAACCCTGATCGGCGATCTGGGCCGGGCAATGCTCGCCCTGGCGCGTCCGGCCGCCGCGGCGGAATAGGCGCCATGCACCCGGTCGAGGAGACCTTCCGCCAGGCGCAGCAGCGCCATCAGGCCGGTCAGGCGGCTGCCGCCGCAGCGCTCTACGAAAAGGTCCTGGCCAGCGTGCCGGACCACCCCGGCGCCCATCATGGCCGTGGCCTGCTGTTGCTGACACAGGGCAGGACCGGCGCCGCGCTCGACCATCTGGACGCCGCGGTGGCGGCTGCCCCCGGTCGCGCGCTCTATCGCTTCAACCACGGCCTGGCGCTCAGCCGTGCCGGGCGCAACGACGCGGCGATCGCGGCCTATCGCCAGGCGGTGGCGCTGAAGGCCGACTTCGCCGATGCCTGGAACAACCTGGGCCTGCTGCTGGGCGACATGCCCGGGGAAGCCGAGGCGGCCTTTGCCGCCGCCGTGGCGGCCAGCCCCGGCCATGTCGCGGCGCGGGTCAACCTCGCCCGCCTGCTGTGCGCAAGGCGTCAACGACAGGCGGCGAAGCAGACCCTGGCGCCTGTGCTGGATACGGTCAGCCCCCCGGCCGAAGCCTGGTTCCTGATGGGCACGATCGAGGAGGACGAACAGCGCTTCGATGCCGCAATCACCTGCTATCGCCGCGCACTGGAACGCGACGCAGGATTCCACCAGGCACGCAACAACATCGGCACGGCCCAACTGGGCCTGCGCAACTACCAGGCGGCACGCGCCAACTTCCACGGTATGTTCGCGGAGCGACGGGGCCCATTGAGCGAAATGCCCGGCCATTTCGACCCGGCGGCAGTGGTCGGCGCGCCGAATACGCAACTGCGCACCTGCCGTGCACGCCTGGAGGATGCCGCCGAACAGTTGCGCCACATGATCGGCGCCGGTGTGCTCGAACCAGGCTGGGACGAGGCTGCCGCTCTCTACGACATTGCCGCGGGTGAACTGGACCGGCGCGGCCTCGACCCGGCCATACCGCAGGTGCTCGACGGCAGTGCCGCGCAAGCCATCGCGGGTTTGC
>Ga0105054_10004330_pt1 | contig 21318 bp, 12 predicted proteins | sample BON02_FD_78091 | JGI IMG/M metagenome (GOLD analysis project Ga0105054, IMG submission 78091) | Freshwater microbial communities from Lake Bonney liftoff mats and glacier meltwater in Antarctica - BON-02 (megahit assembly) | ecosystem: Environmental > Aquatic > Freshwater > Ice > Glacier...
AAAAAACTAATCAGATCATTGCGGAGATTGGCGATATTTCTGTGAACCTATCTACCATATAGGACGCTTTGAGATCCAAAATGTAAGGAAAGTAGAAAATACAATTAAAAACTAAAGCGTAAGCGACATCCAACATGATTTTTTTTTTTTTAAATAAAAAAGGTCCGTTGAATGGAGGACTTGCTTAGGACGAGGCCGTCTGTTCCGAAAAAGAACAAGAAGCAAAAAGTCTGGAAACGAGGGTTGAAAAGAAGCCAACCGCAATCACGTCTTGAAGACGACTATCCCAAAAAATCTAAAATTGCGTCTTCGCGAATCCTTGAACCATTAAGTCCGACATTAAAGGCGAAGCTGAACAAGTTGTCAGAAGAACGTACATCGACACCATTTCAAAAAAACTCTATAGTTCTAGGACCTCAGAATCCAAAAGTTCTTCAATCTTTTTTGGCTAATTTTTTGAACGATGATCTGGGGTCTTTCAAGCTTCATATCGATCTCTGTCAACACGTTATAGACAGTGGTATCCCGGTAACAGACGCCACATTACAAGAACTTGCAGACTTACATCCTCACATTCAAGGAATACACGCAGAAAACTGTACGGAGATAACCGATATTGGTTTATGGGCACTTGCCCGTAACTGTGTTTTATTAACTAGCGTAAACTTTTCAAGATGCAACAAGATCACACATGTGGGATTGCGCTCATTAGCATTGCGTTGCAATAACCTCCAGGCAATTAATTTGAATTGGTGTGAGCATGTTACTGATCTGGGATTAAGAGTCCTGGCTGCTGGTAGTCCGAATATGCGAGAGTTGTATTTACAAGGGTGCACACAAGTTAGTGACACTGGGGTGTCTGAAATAGCGAATTGCTGTAAAGGTATTCAAATTTTGAAATTGACTGGATGCAAGAAACTATGCGAATATGGGGACCGTGCACTCGTCGATTTGGGAAGAAACTGTCCAGAATTACGTCAACTAGATCTGTCTAAATGTATCGATGTAAGTGATAGTGGCGTTCGTGCTATAGCTCGTGGATGTCCTTTGTTGGAAGAACTTAATCTCTCGGGTTGTGTGACTATCTCAGGTGTAGCCATTCGAGCAATCGGGAGAGGGTGTGTGAAATTGAAATCGCTGGTTTTGCGAGATTGCAAACTCTTGGACAATCAGGATATTTGGATCATTGCAGAGTATTTACGGCAGCTTGTGAATTTAGATTTGCAAAACATCATCAAAATAAAGCCGCATGGTATTCGAGGTATTTGTGAATGGTTGACAGGGCTGGAGGTTTTGAATCTAGCTGGGTGTCCCAATATAGACAATATATGTTGCACTCTTTTAGGAAACTCCATGAATAAACTCTCAGCATTAAATTTGAAAGGCAATGATTCCGTAGACGAAGCTGGTATTCGAAATCTGTGTCAAGGATGCACCCGTCTGGTACACTTAGAGTTGGATAGTTGCCGTAAAATCTCCCATTCCTTTTTACAATCGTTGGCCCAAAGTCTTCCATTCGTTCTTTGCGCTTCGGATAGAGTAGCTTTAGTACCTCGAAGAGACGCCGACAACCTTATTCGACAAACTGAACAGATGCGAATTGACACAGCTGCTGCGGTAGTCATCCAGAAGCTCATTCGAGGTGTCCGAGTGAGAGGGGGAGTATTGAAGATCCGAAGGTTTGCTATGCGTAGATTTGTGGTGCCTAAATTTCAGGCCCTAGCTCGAGGATTCCTGTGCAGGAAAAGCATTCGTTTGAAGCGTGAAGCCAAAGAAACTATACGTGCAGCGTTGCTTTTACAGAGGTTCTATCGAGGGCATCGAGGACGTACAAGAGCTACAATGATGAGACGAATACGAGGGATGCAGAGCGATCATGCATATGCATGTCTTCGTATTCAGTGTGTCTTTCGTGGCTGGAAGGACAGGCAACGGATTGCTGAGATCAGGAGGCAAAAAGCGTTGAAAGCACTACGAAAATCTGAGCTCCGGAACCAAGAAGAAGTTATGGCCCTTCGTATTCAAAGAAATTTTCGAGGACGACAAGGATACTTGCAGTACGTGGCAAGATTAAAAGTGAAGCATGGACGCGAGCAACGAGCCAATGAAGAACTTCAAGCTGCAATTATGGTGCAAAAGCATTGGCACAGGAAAGCTGCTTATATCGCGTCGGCTTGTATGCGAGCAGCTGAAGTACAGCTGGCCCTCGAGTTGTCTTCAATTCTAATACTACAGAGAACATACAGAGGGTGTATCGGAAGAAAACTGGCAAAAGCTGCCAAAAGAACAAGACGTTGGCAACTGGAGCAGCAAAGTGCACTGGTTATACAATGTGCATGGCGAGGTTGCAAGGGGCGTCATATCACTGCAATAATGAAGAGCTTTGGAAGACTCTTGCAGCGAGAAATCCAAGCAGCTATTAAGATCCAAAGTCTCTGGAGATGTAAACAAGGGCAAGGGTTGATCGAGTATCTCCGCCAAGCAGCGGAAAGAGAAAGGTTGAAAAAAGCAGCTGCAATCAACATACAGAGACTATTTAGAGGACATAAAGGTCAGGAAGAGTTGGAGGTGAAGCGTGAACTTTCTAAATCACAGGAGCTCATTGCACCCTTGCTTACACGGCAAGATGAACTAGAGGTACAGAGAGACGAGCTGCAAAATACGATAGCAAAGGAAATGATTTTTGTCAACAAGTTGAAGGTTAAAGTAGCTGGTATGCAAAAGGAGCTCACGGAGGTTTCGAAGCATCGATCTAAGTGGTATGATTCTGCTAATATCACCGGCACGTTGCAAAGATACCAAACCAACTTTCTTGCTCATGCACTTCGTACTGGAATAGAAGCGAATGAAGCTGCAATCCTTCAAATTGAGGAGAATGTACTGGATGCTCTTAATGCTCAACTGAGACAACACGAAAAAGATCTTCGTGCAGTTTTAAAGGAGATGGGCCCCAAAGAAGTTAACTTGGCGTTCTTTGTTCGGCAAAATCGTGCTAAAAAACGATACGATCTGCTAAAAAGAAAGCGTCAATCATGTAAACTCATTCAAAAAGTGTTTCGTGCATATAGAGTGCGAGTTGCTGTTGAATTGGGAGGTGAGCATTGGGAAAAACGGGCCGGAGAAAATGGAGCTATCATGTATTTCAATGTTTATTCTCAAGAACATACATATGATATGCCATGGCCTTTCAAAGTTCTTCAGGAGGAACATCATAAAGCGAATCTCTCTTTCGCCCGGGTTGTGGAAAAATCACAACAAATTTATGTATGGAAGGAGTATTTTGATGATTCTAGTGGATATCCATTCTATTACAATTCGAAAACAGGAGAATACCGATGGGACAAGCCCAACGAACTGTTGCAGCAGGAACAGGAAAGCAGCAAAAACCATGAATGGCTTCAGAATCAGAATCAGGAACAACTAACGTCACGTTCAGCACGTATGCGTGGTATTCGAGCCGGATGGGTAGAATATCGAGACGACTCCAATCAAGTGTATTTCTATAACAGCGTCACTCAGATGAGTCAATGGGAGAAACCCCCGGAATTCGAGCAAGAATGGCTTCGGTCTCAAGATACAGCTGCTCTCACTTCACGCTCCAGTAAACTCCGAGTGGCAGATGCTTGGACTGAGTATGAGGATGACGATGGTCACCGATACTTTTACAACAACGAAACAGGGGAGACACAATGGGAGAAACCAGAAGGATTCGATACAGAATGGCTCAGTAATTCTCAAGTAACCTCTCGTTCAATCAAGACAAGAGATATGGGAGCGAATTGGGAGGAATTACTAGATCCTGTATCAGGCTATACATATTACTTTAACTCCGAGACCAGTGAGAGTCGATGGTCTCTGTCGCCTCGAGAGATAATTGCTCCAGGTACGACTTCTTCGGAGGAAAGTGGTGGGTCAGAGGAGTGGGTGCAGTATTTTGACGAAGAGCAAGGGCTGCCATATTATTACAAACCAAGCACAGACGCGGTTAGATGGACGCTTGATGCGGATTCTGATGTTACGTGGTTAGAGAATCAAGACGAACTGACGTTGAGTGCAAGGTCTATTCCCATTGGAAGTCTAGATGATCACTGGGAAGAAATGATGGACACTGAGACAGGAAACATGTATTATTGGAATAAAACTACAGGAGAAACATGTTGGACTATCCAAGATTTGCACGCTGGTGACGTACTACCACCAAAATGGACTCGTGAAGACTTCAAACCAGACGATGAACTAACCGAGGAACAACTAGCTGAAATGGAAAAACGAGATCCAAAGACGTATCGCACATCCTATCGGATATTGCAAGTGTTTCATGATAGCCTGGAATATGATCTCAGTTTAAAGGGTAAAATTGAGTATTTATGTTCCGTAGAAAACGATACGATCCTGGAAGATATAGAATACGTTGAATCCATTCAGTGGCTGGCGGAGTGTTTACTAGCGGGTCAACTGCTATCAGCTGTCGGAGCGGTTGACCACGCACTAGCTCACATTGAAAGTAAATATTAACTAAATTTGATTGATTGGAACATTGAAGCTCCATAGGAAACAAAAAGGACAGCTTTCTAAAGTTATTGTTCGATAAAGATTTAAATAAATCAAGCTCGCTTATTTAAACTAGTAAAGTCTTGATTTTTAAATTGATAGTATTTCAACGGTAGTATTGTTCTGTATTTGTATTTTGGTTTTTGTAAAAAGTAGTCAGTGGGCATGCATGGTAGATCCTTATCGCGTCGTCACGAAAGCAGAATAAAAATTTCATGCTCCGCAAACGACAAAGATGAAGATAACTCCAAACGTTATCGATATGGAAACAAATTCTTCGTCGGAATTTTCTTTTGCGCGTTGTCAGGTTGGATTCTTCTGGGAATTGTTTTACATTTCATGTTGTCGTCAAAAACTCAATTCACTTTTCAAGAAGATATTACTATTTCAATCCAAGATTTAGATTTAGATCATCCTCTACTGTCGTCTCATGAGTTTCATCAAGCTGATGAAGAAGATATTACTTTTACAATTCAAGATGCTATACTTGATGAGCTGCCAGGTTTATTGGAAGTACCTGAAAACGAAATGGAACCAACGGATCTTATTCCCTGGTGGTATTTAAAACCATCTATTGTGGAGTTATTAAACACTCATGATTTCATTGCTAACCCTTCACCCGTAAACCAGCACACCTCTCAGATCTTCGACAACCTTGAAGCGACTTTACTTCAGATTTCTAGGAGAGTTAACTGGCAAGTGAAAGACCCTTTCCACAATGATGTGAATAAAACAATAGTTGCTATTGGTCAAAAACATGTTTTGAAACGAGACCTCGGTGTTGGTTCGTCAGGGTTCAAGGAGTTTGGGCTGGAGGTGATTTCTGCCAGTGACACTAGTCGAGCCATTTCATCAGGTCGTATCAAGTCGAACTTGCGGTCAGTGCGTCATCGTGACTGGGGTGTTGTTCTTTGCTTTTCATTAGATAGCAATTATTGTTTAAAGTCTTCTGAATTCCCACAATTCGAAAACGAGTTTTCCAGAATTAACAGAATTGTAGGTTTGAAAGAAGTTCTTTGGTCGAAAGACAAATTTTGTAGCACCGTTAGAAAAACCGGGACTTGGATGAATGTATTCACATTTCCATGTTTTGTTTTGCCCGTTGACTCGGATTGGATGTTTAAGAGCATGTCTCGATGGCAAAACGATGTGTCGTTGATTGTGAAACCATACAAAATGGGCGGCGGAAAAGGAATTTTTGTTGTGGATGATCTTATTGGCCTACAAAAGATAATGGCTCAAAAATACGTTGTCCAGCCTTATTTATCGAAGCCACACCTTTTGAATGGCAAAAAATGGGATATTCGAACCTACGTGCTCGTTACTGGAGTGTATCCTATCGTCCGGGGTTACTTGTTTCAAGAAGGACTGGTTCGACTAGCGACTGGAAACTATGATCCCAATGCCAAAGCCGGTGGCAATAGAACTCAATATTTAACCAACACTTCGGTGAACAGGAAGCAAGAAAAGAATATGGACGTGTTGACTTGGACCTTTTCGAAGCTGGAAGGGCATTTAGGCACCGAGACACATGGAATAATGATGTCTCGTGTACAGCTTGCCATTGGAATGATGCTGGTGTCGTCAGAAACGCAATTTGGTCGCATTTTCAACAAGCTGGGAAAAGACTTCAGCTGTTATAATTGTTATCATTTGTTGGGCGTCGATTTGATTGTGGATGAAGATTTATTTCCTAGGGTTATTGAAGTAAATGGACAACCGTCGATGGAGTTATCTGGTCAAAGTGGGTCGAAATATGATGCAACCAAACTGCTGATGCAAAAGGAGCTTGCCAAGATTATTTTGACACCAATGTCAAGTGTTGCGACTTCGACCATTCAAATTTTAAACGGACTTCAATTGGAAACAGTTGATTCGCAGCAGACGCTTCATAATCATGAGTTCCTTTACTATGCTATGCAGGTTTTACGCGAGTCTCAAAATTTAAATTCATTTGTGTCCGTGTATCCGGATAAAGTGCAATGCTCCAGTAGCAGCAGAGCCCGCATATGGACGATGTTTTTGGATGATCTTTATACCGATGATCCTGCTAGGAGGTTTTCCCATGACGTTATCTCTAAATTTGTTTGTAATATGTAATTTTATTTTAACGAATCTGTTCCTGTGGAAGCTCGACTTTTTCTTGACCTGCTCCTCTGTGCCTTATTCCTAGGAAATTGTTTTTCACAAACGGATTTGATCTCTTCAAAGTTTAACCCGCTTTTTAATTGGGAGTTCGATTCCACCTGACCATCGTATACCAATTTAAGCACTTTTTCAGCTTTCGCCAACATTTCGATACTTCGGTAATGTCGATCAAAGACGCTGACTGCATCAAATAATTCGAAAGCTTCTTGAAGCTGACTGTTTGAATGCACTCGTTCCTGAACTAGAGACGCAAGTCCATCAACTACCACAGAGATGCCTTGGCCAAGGGTCTCTATGTTTGCATCTTCTTTGAGGCGTTTTGGGTCAGCAACAAGGTTTACAAGCAACTGATGAAGTCTGTCGTAATCCTTCCGACGCAAACACAACTTAGTATAGAGGCTAATATACTTGTAGCGTATTCGTTCAGCCTTAAACCATGGTTTCTCCATGTGCTCATACTTGAGAGAATATTCGATGTAAAATACAACACAGTACCTACTCAACGATTCTCTATAGCTGCAGTTCAACAGATAATCCATGTTTTGAAGGGCCTCCACTACAAATTCTTCCTCAACATGTTGATGAGTTTCAAGAATACAGCGAGCATACTGGTAGATAGCACGATGGCTTTCTTGGCCTTCCTTGAACGCACAATGTTTGAATGCCTGCAAAATATTCAAAACAGTCTGATTCTTCCCAGGTTCACCTGATGGTATCATTAGTACTTCTCCTTCTTCAAGGAATTTGTATTTGTCCAGCACACTCTGTCGATCCGTAGTATTCAGATAGAACTGGTATCGAACGACAGTCAAGCGGTATAGGACATTCGATTTAGTAACTTCATTAGGAGCGCCCTTTGGGTTCTCCTCCGGGGCCTTCTCAAGTACGGCTGTGTACAAACGCATGACTTCCTCGAGCGAACTATCCTTCTGTTTTTCCTTGATGCGAGCAACCATGTACTGCCATATGTACCTCTTGCAGTCCTCATCGTGGATGACGAGATACTCGTAAAGTTCGAGACATTTCGTTTCAATTGCATTGTAAGAAGAATTCGCCACCCGTTTGAGCCAGAACAGGTTGGTGTACATCAAGTCTGCTAAACTTCTGTGGTAACTGAGTAGACAAGAATCCAGATTCTCTACTTGGCATTCCTCCAGGTCCTGCCAAGTGACATGTTGGACTTCCTCATGAGCGTCGAGACCCTGCACAGTGACAGCTTTAATCTCCTCCTGACTCACGGCAAAATCATAGAATTCATCTTGATAACAAATATCGTACGTGCCGTCTCTATTCAATCGGGTGATGGTTCCATTGTACCAATTGCCTTTTTCGTATTTCACGAGCACGCGATTCAAACGGCGATATGGCACATCGAGGCATTCCTTTTCCTTCTGCATGATATCGATTGCGTGAAGCAACCCATTTATTGCAGGATCGAAATATTTCTTTTTCAAATCCGTGAGATGGCTTTTAGCAGTTAACAATCCACCACTAGGAAGTATAGTATCCATGAGGGCATAGTCATTGGGTCCTCTTTCGGAGGTCTCTAGATAAGCGTATATCTGATGCAAGAAATTGCAGGATTCAGGGCTGGACAAGTGGCTTCTCAACAACAAACCGTTTTGCAATGCGAGGGTTTCCCAGCTGCTAGCCCGCCATGGGTTATAGGACAAGTCCGTCAGGAAGCAGGCAGAACGCAGATTGAGAAGATTCTCGTATGATACAATCGGATCTGAAGGGTCGGACTCGACTTTGATTTTGGAATATAATGGCAACATTTTAGGGTATTTGGATTTCAAAAGCTCGCCATAATATAAAGGAAGACGCTGACATATTTCGGTTGCACTGATCGTATCACAAGGGAATCTATCCAAACGGTTATCTGCCATCGAAGCTTGAGCACCATTTAGAATGTTTAGAATGCCATCATAATGAACGCCAAACCCGCAGTTATTTGCATACCCCACCGCACTGTAACATATGAAGGCCTGTAGCCTGTCACTCAACATCTTGGGATACAAATACCACTGCTCCATAAAATTAAATAAGTATCTGAAAAGAAAATCGCCGTAGGATGTATCCGTATCAAGACCAACTGCTCCGAATTCAAATTTAGAAATAGTAGGAAACAATTTCAGAATATCGTGAGGAGGAATGGCATCACGCGCCTTGACAATTTTCAAAGAGCTTCTACTGGAAAAAAAGCCTGCTTCTGGTCCATCGCCTAGGAAAACTCCAAAAAGTCCGTCGAATAGTAAAACCAGCAACTCTTGCCTCTCCAGTTCCAAATCTACTGTGGCACTTTTGGCATCATTTATCGTGGAATGTGAACAGAGATAGACGGCGGAAGCACGGAGCATTTCAACCAAGTATTCTCCAGTATCATCATAATGAGAAAGACCTAATTCACGCAGTAACGCGATAATGTTACGGATCACTATTAAGCTCACTTGAATCTGCACGGTAGTATCTTTTATGAAGACCATAAGTAGTTCCGCGAGTATTTGAACCAATACTGTACATGCCAGTTCACGATTCGGCTTCGGAGAGTTGCTTAAATACTTGGACACATTGGAATGCAACGAAAGCAGGATCGATATGGTGCAGGGTGATTCACCACGCAATAGATTGAAGACGACCGAGCATACTTTTAGCACTTGGACACTTGTATCGTTGAAACAGTCTTTCTGGAACACCTCAGCTCCTACCAAAAGACATTCTTGAAGACTTTTTTGGAAATCGATTGGGCAAGGTGACATTTTGAATGCAATTTGTTGGAGGTTGTTCAAGTAGGATTCCTTGTCTAGTACTACGAAAGCGTAGCGGGTAGCCACCTTCATCATGTCCAACCACACGGTGAGGTGGTGCGGCTTCAATCTATTCACATGGGCTGCCAATAATTGTGTGGTTGTGAAGAGAAGAGACGAAGCGTCTATTTTATCATATTCACGCTTGAAAACATGCAGCAAGAAATCTACAAAGTCATTTTGGCGATCGAGTGCTGTACTGCATTTCGAAAGGATTTGCCATACTGTACTTTTACAAGGAGTTAATGAAACCAAATCCTTCCACGAATAAGCACCCTCTTTATAACGGGCTATGACCTCGTCCATAATCTTAAGGTTGCAAACCTCGAGGTAAAATGAATCAGTTATAGCTGCAATTCTGTTCTTCAACTCGAGCACTGTCTTTCTTGAAGAAGCGAATTTCAAGCGATCATCAATGCTTTTTTCAGAGATGGTAGAATTGTGAAGGATGTGGGTTATTTCCAGAACCCCACATTGCTTGACCCATTGACGACACGACGAGAGATATTCAGTAGGTTCATTGATTTGCTCTGTGAGTAAAATTGAAAACTGGGCTGCCAACCATTGACTCCTCGCGCTCAGCTTGTAGAAAAGATGAATATCTGCCGGAAACTCATCCAACATGGACCGGTTCAATCTCCATAAATCGATGGACATGTTAAGTAGATTCTCATCATCATCGTCACTGAGATATCCGTCAAACAAAATTTCGGAATGGAACAAAATACATTCAGCCAAATCCAAACTATTTTCAATATCCAGGGTCTCGATGCCGAAAGAGAAAATAATTTGAAATGCTTCTTGCAAAAGTGGGGCTAGTTCACGTACCGAATTCTTGTGAAATGGTATTTTATGACACCTTCGAAGAATTAATCGAGCGATCTCCACTGGGTTTTCAAGAGGCAATAAATCAAATAAAGATTTCAAAGCGTATCGTTCTTCAAATGACACAGCAACTGGAATAACAGAACCAGTCTTGTGCCGAGTCCTTCTACTTTTGGTTTTACAATCAATCATCCAATCATCTAGGCTAATACCTTTGCAATCGTCCGACAGCTGTTGGTTAAAGATTGCGAGAATTCGGGCATTTTTTTCTTCTTCGTCTTCATCAGAAGTTTCAACCACGTAGATAGTTTTCAGAATGGTAAACCATGGGTCTTCTTTCGTTGGATTTGTTTGATTTCTTCGGCTTTTTTCTCGTTTTTCAACCACCAGCTTTCCCGCCTTTGTTACTTCTTGATTTTCTTCTACTTCTTGCTCCTTCTTTTTTTTAGCTGATGTCTCCTTGATGGATAGCTTTAATACACAATTTGGCTTTCCATCAAAGACCCATTCACGACACTGTTCCAAAACTCTGCTTAAACCATCGCTTATGTCGGAAATATCACCCAAAACAATCTCTTGCAGAGGATCAGAAATCAAGCAAGTTTCTTTCAGGGAGATTTCCAGTTTGGCTATTCGAAAAGATTCTTCTATCCGTTCTAACTCTGTTTGACTAAGTTTGTCCTGAGCTCCATCAGGCAGGGCAATATTATTCCAATCCACGCCTTGCTTTCGCTGTTTAATAAACAGTTTGAATAACCATGCGGTAACGAAGCGAGGGTCCATTCGAAGTGTTTGCTCGCAAAGAATGTCACAACCTGTATAATCTTCCATTGCAAATGTGACCCCTATGAGATCACCCAACATATTCCACGGGATGAAAGTTCCATTTTCAAAAGATTCGTGTATGGTTTCTTCGCATGCCAGTCTGCAAAGAGGTATTTTATTACATATTCGGGACAATCTAGCAATACGACTCCATACATTTACGTCCTCCGCGTCACATTTACTTATCAATTTTCTCAATGCTTCATTAAACAATCCTTCCTCTTCGTCCATTCTAGCCTGGTTAGATATCGCCAGATATTGGATTTTAGGGCCAAGTTTCAATTGTGAGCTTTTAAGTTTACTGTTCGCTACCAACGATTCATACAATGACCGCGCCTCGATCCACTACAACCCCGTGAGAAACTGTGGACATGAAAAAAATGAATGTAAACTTACTGCTGGTTCTGCGGGTTTCGATGACGCGTGCATCCTTACTGCATTTTCATACGTTCTAGCTGACTTGGCTTCTTCCACTTCTACATTCACGGCCTTTTCGAGAGCCGAGCTCTCTAGTTTCTTCAACGGATGCGAACTGGAAGACGTTTCCGGGAGTCGCCGTTTCCTTGTTCGGACTCTGTCTACTTTGGCAGCATCTACCAGTGCAACAGCGGGTTCCTGTTTCGCGACAGGAGTGGCTGTGTGTTTCACCGTCATTTGATCATCTTCCGTATGAGAGTCATTCAACGCCCGCCATCGCCTAATGATCATCACAACTCTTTTTCAAAATGAATTAAAAAAAAAATATGATGAAAAGGTATGCATGATGTGGAGAGATCTCTGAGTGTAGCAGGGATCGGTGCATTTCAGTTCAAGATGCTTGTTCTGTGTGGTGGAACGCAATTCGCCGATGCTCTTGAACTTATTCTGCTTCCATTTCTGCCGAAGGTCCTTTTGGACATGGAACCAGTTGGCAATCCAATGCACGTCGGTGCCTCGAGCTCCACAGCTTGGCTTCTCTCATTCGTGGTATTTACCGGTATGCTCATTGGTGCTCCGCTATGGGGATACTATTCTGATGTGCATGGGAGGAGATCAGGGATGATGTTGTCTAGTGCTTTTGTAGGCGTGGCGGGTTTGTCTTCCGGGTTGGCTATTTCTATTGAGATGCTGCTTGCTTGTCGATTTATGGTGGGGATTGGGCTAGCAGGAGCACCGTGTGCACTTGCATTATTCACAGAATGTTTACCAGCAACTCGAAGGCAAGATGGATTGGTTTCATTCTTTGGGATGTTCTCTGTCGGTGCAATCGCTTGTTCATTGACAGCATGGTGGTGCATTGTCAGTCTACAAAGCTGGAGACTATTACTAGTGTTTACCAGCATTCCTTCACTGTTTGTAGTGATATTCTCGTTTTACTCTGTGGAATCACCACTGTTTCTGGTTCAGCAAGGTCGGTTGGATGATGCCACCAAGGTAGTAGACACGATAATGAAGGAGAATGGAGTGAGAATCGACGGCGACGATGCAGCACAGTTTATTGATGATTCAGTATCGGATATTGATGAACCTGTCGAGAATAAGTTGCTGGATAAATCCTTGGTCTTCAAGCTGTGTTGTCTGTTTATTCTAATGGCAGTGGTTTATTATTCTCTGATTCTTTTGAGTGTGTCATATCTTGGAGATGACAAGCCACTAATGGACAGCGGGCAATATATTCAATTATGCATGGTGAATTTTGCCGAAATTCCTGGGTTGGTTGTTGCTTTGTATATTATAAAAACAAAAGACAGCAGGTATTCAATCTCCATTCTATTCGGAATTTGCTCACTGTTTGTGTTGCTGATGGGTCTGAACCATATTGTCGCATCTGGGAAACTGGCAGATGTATTGGGAACCATTTTTATGTTTGGTGCACGAGCCAGTGCCCTTGGATTCAATCAGTCCTTGTGGATTTACAGCAGTGTTTCATTTCCTACCCATCATAGAACGCTTGGAATTGGCCTTGTAACTGCTGCAGCAAGAATTGGAGGGCTTTTAAGTCCCTTCATCGGAAATCTATTATTTGAACAATTTGAATTTGCCTCCCTCGTAATTTGCACCCTTCTCTGTGTTACTTGTAGTTTCATCTCATGGAAATGTCTCCCTCCACCTCCTTTTAATAATTCAAAACCGGGACTAGCTTGAAAATAAATAATTTTGAAAACGAATACTCATCATTTATTATTATAATTCTGTGGTGACTATTGGAGCGATATTGGCGCCCGGTGCACAAAGTATCGTGGGCGGTAGACCTTGTGTGAGTATTTCTAGATTCTCAATGTAATCAGCAGCAACTGAATGATTGATCATAGAGTGAGAGGGCGGTCTTGGCAATGGCAAAAAGACAACACATGCCTTGTCACTGCTGTGTTCAATCACCATGGCATTCAACTCTGCACAGTGCTCCGTCTCAGTTAAAGGATGTGTTCGATGTTCTACAAATAGAGCCGCGCCCACAGAAGGGAGAACCAGCACTTCAGCTTCCACTCGAATATCAATCAATAGTTTCTTCAGAGTGTCGTAGGCTCTGCGAGCTTGGTCCTGAGACTGACCTGATACACTTTGACAGGCAGCAATCACTCTGAGCTTGGTGTGGTCTTCCCATATCTCAGTTCGATGGAGACCAAAGGCTAATTGCATCTGTAATGCCAGAGCGCCGCATGGATCTCCCCAATCGCATTCGTCAGTGGACCATAGATCTATCGTCGTAAATCGATTCATGTCATCCAGTGAAGTGTCACTCTCAGCTCCGGGTCGGTATGCAAAGCGGAACGACCGCGAGAAAGATGAATGCCGACGTTTTCGAAGCCGCTTGTAATCCATAATTAGGGATTTGTTAAGCTTAGAGAAATGCCGGGCAATGAGAAGATTCTTTTCAAGGATCAAAGTATCGGCGAGTATTTCACAATAGTGGACCATTTCATTGCAGTTTTCTAGCTTTTTGTGAGATTGAAATTGGCCAAGCAAATAGAAAATTTCGTCCAGTCTCTCTGTAGATTTATTAGCCGTTCCTAGTGATACATAATTTTCTTGTAGTTGGGAGGCGCTGATATCCAATGAGGAATCGGGTTTATTGGCGTTGTTTGGTTGGAAGAATTGAATACAAACAGTATTGGGTCGTAAGCCTCCAAGGCCAGCGGCAACAAGTAAACTCCGCATCCCGGATACCAAATCCGAAGCAATCATTATTTCATAAAATCCCTTCATCTTGGAATGGTCAAGCAGCTCTCCCCAAACGACTTTTAAACGATTGCATGTATAAGCAACATTTTCCATGTTCTGAACCCCGTTATCGTTCACCAAAATATTCGCGACAACTATATACATCTTTCAATATTGTTCATTCAAAAGTACTACAATATACGTACCATATAACCCTCCTTTCTTTAAACTATTGCAGAAATCAAGCAAAGCCAGATGCTTGTCTTGGTAAAATGGCACGAACAGAATGGAAGGCCTCCAGAATTTCGGATGACTTCTTCTCGCGTCAAGTCTTAATAAAAATTTCCTGACTTGATGAAAGATCATGGCTTGCGTGACATCTCCCCAAGGAACTAGCTGGGCGGTAATATGAACATAATAAGCAAAACACCCAGTGGCACATAGGGCAACTAAAGCATTCACAGGAGAAGTGACAAACATGACAAATAAGCAAGTTACTGCTCCAGCAAAGGCAGTGTGCCAAGAGAAATAGGAAAATCTTGGCCGAAAATTAGGAGCGCCAGTGACTTTAAGTGCAAAGCAAGCAAGATTCAAGAAAAAATATACAAGAAGAAAACAGTCAGTGATTACAGCAGCCACTGCATCCAGGTTGCCGTATAGTAAACACAATTGGGAGATTAACCAGCAAAAAGCGAGAGCGGCGCGGGGCTCGTCCGTAGAACCTGCACCCATCGAAAATACGTCTAGTACAGGTATCAAGCGATCTCGTGCTACTGCTTGCAGCACTCGGGAGGCTCCCATTAAAGTACCCAGTGCAGAAGATAGAGTGCAGGATATAATACCTACAATTATGAAAAATGGCAAAAAGCAAGATTCTTGGAACACTGATTTGTTTGTTTGCAACGTATGTCGATCGAAACTAGCCCCAAAAAGCAATATTAGAAAAATATACAAAACGCTGGTGAAACCCAGTCCACCCAAAGTTCCCCTTCCTATCGAACTGATTTTGGTTAATAAAAGAACGGACCAAACACACAAACTTACTGTCCTGGGTCTCGTAAATCGCCAGAGTAATTCGCTCCAGCCATAACACCTGTCATCGCAGGAAATACAATCACAAACACAGTAAGAAACGTCTGGTAACCGTCTTTGATTGTACCAGGTTCGTGACCATCTGTATAATCTGGAACCATGTTGCTTTTGAAATTTTGAATCGATAATTCGGCGACACCGTTAGAAGCCAAGAGCGATATTATTCCAACAAGTACACTGCATAGCATAATACTTGTGAACATTGTGTTTAATTTGTCCATCACAGGACCTGCCACCACAATTAAACAGGTTAAACCGAAAAGTGTAGCACTAGCTATTGTGAACCCTAACCACTGATGGTTCTCGTGAAACAAACTGCAAGGTTCTTTCTGGCATAGAAATGAATCAAGAACATTTTCAGAAAACGCCATCAATGAAAATGAAGCTCCCACAGAAAGTGCTACAGTGTAAATCAAACCTGTAGAGACTCCAAATTCTGGTCCGATGCTTCGAGAGATCATGAAGTAAGCCCCACCGCCTTTCATGATGCCATTGGTGGATATCGCAGCCAGGGATAAAGCCGTCATCAGGTTCACAAGCATTCCTACTGCGAACATCAACATGACATTCCACCATCCGGCTTCTCCAACTGCCCAACTCAATCGTAAGAACAGCACTGCGCCAAGAATGGATGAGGTGCAAGGAACAAATACCCCGTTGAAAGTATCGAGATTTAAACTCTTGCGAATATTTGAGATTGGTTCTTCAATCTCCTGTTCTTCCAATAGCATTGTCTCCAACATTTGGAAGAAGTTCAGATGGCCAACTCTCGTTCTTCTCTCGCAATAATAATTTTTTTTCCGCTACGATATACTACTTTGTATTCGTTCAAAGCTGGAGAAAGAGTTATTTTACTATATTTTTAGGGAAACTATATCCTACTACTCATGGACTTGTTAACGATCTTGAAAAGGTATCGGGTCCATCAAATTATTGGCATCACGTGGAATGGATATTTCCAAACCATCAAGTTCCTTGGACAAAACTAATTGGCATCCAAGTCTTGAAGTATCTGTAGGCTCAAAAGCTAAATCTATCATATCTTGCTCCGCTTCACAAGGTTCTCCCACTTTTTTAAACCAGGCAGGCTGCACAATCACGTGGCAAGTGGAACAAGCCATAACACCACTGCAAGCACATTCTATAAACTCCTGCAGAACCTCCGCACCTTTGCCCTGACTGTTATGCACAACGTCATACAACGAAAGCCCTTCTAATGCTATGACGTCAAATTTGGTTCCGTTTGGGGAGGTTACATGAACAGTGACTTCTTCTTTTCCTTCCGTGCGAAGAATTTCTGCATCCACAGCTGAGGCAAGAGCATCGAGACCAGCGTCTTCTCCCACTTCCCATCTACCGGCCATCGAAGTAACCGTTTTCAAGAGATGGCCTTTCGAAATGCCAGACGAAGGGTCTTCCAAAGCTGCTATCATACCGACTGCAAGGGGCTTCCTGTAACCCCGTTCTACTATAAATGCAATTGCTTCATCTTTATCGCTAGCAGAACCAAAAAATCTAGTTGCAGAAACTCGCAGCGAAACAAACCTACGCGCTCTAACGAACATTGTTACTCCGACGGAACGGTCCCCGCAAAAGTGCGTTACGAGTGTAAATCGAATCTTGTCCTGGTAGTTCATTGAATGGAAGATACAGAACTTGCTGGACAGCTAAACAGCCTTTTAGAAGAACTGGGAGAATCCGAATCTTTACCAGAAGAAAAAGTATCTCGTCAATCGTTGAAATCGTATGTTACTTTCACGGTAATTGCAACGGTCGTATTGGTATCCAGTATTCTTACCGCCAGTTGGTTTATGGACACATACTCGGTATGGTTCACTGGATCTTGGGCAAAAAAGGAATTGCCAATGGTTTTACTGTCCATTACAATTATTGTGATGACGTTACCAGCTGAACCGCTTTCGGAACAGTCAAGTCTGTTGAAATCTCGGAAAGGGGTTATTTTGGAAGGATTCATTTGTTATCGAATGATTATGGGATTTCCCGTGTTTCAATTTGTGGTTGATATTTTAGGACGTCTATTTAGTGACTATTTCTCATATTCGGAGAACTTCGTTTTCAATATCTCAACTTTGACTTTGGTTTGGCTCATTGTGAGTAGAACACTCACAGCTGATGTGTTAACTCCTGTAATATTACCTGTTTTTGCCATGCATTGTGTTTTAATTTTTGTGGTGGATCCACTATGGAACGTTCTAGTGTTCCCTTTTCAAATTACTAGTGCGCTTTTAGAAGGAAGTTTTCTGTTTCTGTTTGGAAACGGAATTATTCAACCAATGATATTGAAAAATGTGGTTCATGTTTTGAATTATGCTGGAATTGATGATGCAGGATTGCATTTGCCATCCCCACATTGCCTCGATGCCTACCATGATGCGCTGCTTGGTAGTTCAACAGATCATGATTCAAGTTCCCATTGTTTGGTTCTAGTAGGAAATGAATTATATTCAACCGTCTTTAGTTTAGAAGGGATCCTGCGCTCTTGTTTGTTTTTGATCCTACTTGAAATCTCGAACCAGTTACAAATATGGAGCTTCACTTGGAAGCGTTGGAAGAACAGAAAATCTACGGTGTTGCAATTGGAAAGATTCCTTCTCGAGGCAAAAAATCATCCTTTTCGAGCTAATGTATCCTTCTTGGGGTCTTCTATCAAGAAATCAACCGAAACGCTTCAGGAAGCTCTCCAAGTTCGAGCTAAGGATCGCCACGTAACCCAGTTGCATGCCACATTAGTCGAGCTACATGGACAACCTGATATGATGGAGGTATTATTTGACAAAGAACGAATTTTCATGAATCGATCATCATCCTTGTTTGTGCAACTTGCTGATCAAGTCATGAACTTGGATATCCATCGCCTGAAGAACGGTTTAAGAATAGAATTTGATCGAGAATCTGGAGTCGATGCCGGGGGTGTCAGTTCTGAATTGTTTCGATTGGTTGCTGATGAGGTTTCAAACGCAGCTGTTTCCGATAGTACTCCCTGTCCCAAAATGTTTAAAGTACTGCCGGATTCAACTCTGTTTTTGTGCAGAAATCCAAAGGTAGATGTTGCCTATTACTTTTGTCTCGGGCGCATAATTGGATTGTCATTGTTGCATAATCATATTTTCCCAATTCCATTAAGCTCTGCAATGCTGAAAGTGATGCATACAAACTCGGATTCAATTGATGCTGAGGATGTTCGGACAGTTGATCCAATGTTTTTTCAAAATCGATTTGAAATGCTTCTTGAACCCAATGGAATTGAGCTCATGAAAGACGCATTGGCAGTAGATGACATACCATTCGTATGGATCACGAACGAAGGAATAATGGGTGATGAATTATGTCCGTTTGGATCCACGATATTTGTGGACGATGACAATAAGTTACAATACGTTAGACTTTTAAGCGAGTATTATTTATTCGGAGACATTCGGGAAATCCTTCAAGTTTTTCTTTCTGGATTCCATGAAATAGTTCCGTTAGATACTCTTGCGAAGCATGGCAATGATTACGTCGACCTTGCTTTGGCCATTCAAGGTATTTCTGAAATTTCTGTCGAGGATTGGATGGCCCACACGAAACTTCCTGACGAACAAGTAACCTTTGTTTCTAGCGATGGTGCTACTTTTGTAACCAGCGATACTCTGTTGGCATGGTTTTGGGAGATTGTCTCTGAAATGAATCAAGAGAACAGAGCACGATTGTTGCAATTCTGCTCTGGACAAAGCAAGTCTCCAGTAGGTGGATTTAAGTACCTGTTACCACGGCAGTTCAATATTTGCTTTGATAATGACGCGTCCCATTTTCCAACATCGCTAACATGTTTAAACAATCTCCGACTGCCAGCAGTTCACGAGAAAAGCATTCTTCGGGATCGGCTTTTCACCATTTGTATGCACCCACACTTTCATGAAACATTTGGGAACACATAGTTTACATTCGAAACAAAATGAATCGAACCGATCAGAATCCTCGTCCTCCAGGCACTACTTTTAAGAATTTGATTGTTGATGGTGGAACGCGCGACATCTGGGGTTTATGCATTTGTAAGAGATGTGGAAAATTGTGGATTCGAGATGCTTATAACATAGGGTCTTCTCCGAGACATTGCGATTTAGGCAAAATAGCGGTTTTGGACTTTCGAATGTTGAAAATATCGATTTACGATTTTAGGTTATTTCCCCTCATCTTTAGAGACATTGCGATTTAGGCAAATTATCGGTTTACGATTTCGGTCCATTTTGTTCCTATTTGGAGACGTTTCTAACTAGGCAAATATCGGTTTTGGGTTGCATTCATCGTAATTATCGATTTTGGAGATTTTTAGAAAAACCCTTTAGATCTCCGCGGAATTTTTGCAGGCAACCCTTCCTATAGCGAGTGCTCCGAATGCGTAGTTGAATAACAGCGTATTGGGGAAATTCCAAGAAATATGGATCAAACATGAACGATCTTCACAACACATCGCCTTGTTGATAGAAAGGGGTGGTTCCACAACTATACCCATTTGAGATTTAGACAAGCTGGATATCCCCCTTGTTGAGTAGTATAGACGAAGAAGTGGGAAAGAAGGTCTTCCTCGAGACGTCGCGATTTAGGCAAAATAGCGATTTTGGGCTTTTCATTGTTGGAGGCTAGTAGCGAACGAGATTTGCTTATATATTAACAAATAATAAGTCGGTGGTAGATGTTGTTACACTACTTGTTTCTGCTAGTACTTTGTAACTCGGAGGAACTTTACAACGGATGTCCTGATTTTTGGAAAGACCAGTTAAATTGGAGGCTTGTGTCGTTGGATGGTGTGCTCGTGCGTGGACTATTTGATTACTGGTACACAAGAAGAGCAAGATTGCCTTGATCAATTTAACGCCTACATGACCCCTCTTTGTGAAACAGGTTTTCCTGATTGTGAATGGAGGCAGTTGTTGGAGACCGACAAAGGTAACATGGCCATAGATTCTACTCGCTGGCAGTGTCTTCACGCGACTACATCACAGGTGATATTCCTGAGGCTGAACTCATTCACAGTGTGTGTGATACAGGGGCTGCCATATCAGCGCTCCCTCTACTCGGAGACGAAACCCATGTGATGAACAACCTAACAGGCTCCGTTCTCTACGAAGGTGATGTTGTTGCAGATTGTTACGACACCGGTTGTTCCAGCTGCACTCGTCTTTCGATCGACTTTGATTTGAGCGGTGTTGACGATATTAGCAACGCCACCAAAATTGGTTTGGCAAATTTGTTAAACATCGACAATACCACCTCGTTACGCTCGCTCAGCTACGAACTTGCTTCCATCGAGATCATCTACGATGTTCGTACATTGACAAAGGGTGTGGTGGCATCCTGCTACAAGACCGATACGACGTTGGGGATGTGTGTGGGGGATGTTCAGTATGGTCACGATATCGGTTTTTCGAAGACCACCTACACAACGGAGGGATACCGTTGTACTAGGGACATTCTCGTTGGCGGAACCTCCCCACCTACGCTCCCACTGGTGAATTTCACAGAGAGGCCTAGTGGATTGTCGACCTCTGCTCCTACAATGTCCCCTACATCTCCAGTACCCACTACAATGGCACCTACAACACAACCCCCTTACGACAGTGCCGATGATTCGTGTTTTATGTGGTATGAAACCGAGTGCCACCTGTACGGCTCCCTGGTGGAGTATGACTGTGACTATGGTCAGTGGGTGCCCTATTGGGATGAATTCGAGAATTCGAGGGTGGGTTGTCATTTTGGAGGCCGCACCCAAACTCCGATGGATTGTTCTGTGTATAGCTATCCTATATCCGTAAGACAGATTATTGCCAACCGAATACATAACGACCAAGAAAACCATACAAGAACGTGAAGTTCGCGTATATCATCCATAAGCACCTGAAAGTGAAATTCAATACTATCATAGATAATC
>Ga0105054_10004332_pt1 | contig 21315 bp, 23 predicted proteins | sample BON02_FD_78091 | JGI IMG/M metagenome (GOLD analysis project Ga0105054, IMG submission 78091) | Freshwater microbial communities from Lake Bonney liftoff mats and glacier meltwater in Antarctica - BON-02 (megahit assembly) | ecosystem: Environmental > Aquatic > Freshwater > Ice > Glacier...
GAACCGGCAGCACCAGATGCCGGGCGATATCCACCGCCCGGTCCCAGCCCGCCAGCCCGGAGGCCGTCGTCTCGATCCCGCCGCTGGGCAGCCAGCGCAACTCGACCGAGAACGCTACGATCAGCACCAATCCCAGCCAGAACCCCGGCGTGGCATAGACGGCGATCGCCGCCAGCGACAGCGCCCGGTCCTGCACCGAGCCGGGCCGCGCCCCGCAAACGATGCCCAGCAGCGAGCCGAGCGACAGCGCCAGGGCGGTGGCCATGCCCATCAGCAGCAGCGTATTCGGCAGGCGCTCCAGCACCACCTCCAGCACCGGCCGCTCGAAGGCGCTCGACCAGCCGAGGTCCAGCCGCAGCAGCGCGGTCACATAGGCCGCCAGCCGGGGCAGGGGCCCCTGGTCCAGCCCCCATTCCGCCCGCAACGCCGCCATCTGGCCCGCATCGCCGCCGCCGATACCGGCCAAGTAGGCATCCACCGCGTCGCCTGGTGCCGCCTCCAGCAGCAGGAACGAGCCCACCACCACCAGCGCCAGCACCGGCAACGCCCCGGCCAGCCGCCGCAGCACCAGCCGCAGCGGCCGCGGCAAGCCCGTCATCGTGCCCCCCGGTCCCGCTACCCCACCAGCCCTACATCCGCCCAGTTCGACACTGCCCAGCGCGGATTGGTCGACACGCCCAGCACGGTGTCGCGCGCCACGGTGATGAAGCTGAACTCGGCGACGTTGATCATCGCCACGTCCTCCACCACCTGCTTCTGGAACGCGCGATACAGCCGCACCCGTTCGGCGTCGTCGATGGTGCTGATGGCTTGGCGGATCAGCCCATCCACCACGGGGTTGGCATAGCCGTACTGGTTGGCGAACGGCACGCCCGGCGGCAGCCCGCTCTGGAACAGCACCGTGGTCGAGATCGCCGGATCGCCGCGATACACCGGGCTGCCGACGGTGATATCGAACGCCCGGTCGGTATAGACCGCGCGGATATGCCCCGGTGAATCGTTGGCCACCACCGTGGCATCCACCCCCACCTTGGCCAGCGCCTGGCGCAGATAGTCGCCGAACTGCCGCGTTTCATTGAAGAACGGCGCCGGCAATAGGCGCAGCCGAAAGCGCACCCCATCGGCCTCGCGCGGATACCCGGCCTCGTCCAGCAGCGCGTTGGCCCGTGCCGGATTGAAGCCGTAGCCGGCCACGTCCGGCGCATGGAACACCCGGTCGTGCTGCGGCACCGGCCCCTGCGCCACCCTGGCGTAGCCGCGGAAGATGGTGCGCACCACGAAGTCGCGGTCGATCGCGTGGGCCAGCGCGCGGCGCACCCGAACGTCGGACAACTCCTTGCGGCTGTGGTTGATCTCCACCACCAGCTGGTAGGTCAGCCCCTCATAGCCGTTGCTGTACACCTTGATGCCCGGCACTTTGGCGATGCGCTCCAGGTCGGCCAGCGGCACCGCCGAGAAGGCCGCGAGCTGGATTTCCTCGGCCTCCAGCGCATTGCCCGCCGCCGCCCGGTCCGGCAGCACGCGATAGACGACCTCGTCGAGGTACGGCCGATCCTGCTCCCAGTACGACGTGTTGCGCACCAGCCGCGTGTATTCGCCAGGCCGCCGCTCGGCGAAGCGGAACGGCCCGGTGCCCACCAGTTGCCGGTTGGCCGGGTTCTTCATGATGTCCGTGCCCTCGAACAGGTGCTTCGGCACCACCGCCGTCAGCGCCGGCAGCGCGTTGCGGATCAGCTGCCCCGGCGTCGGCACGGCGAAGCGGAACACCGCGGTGTGGGCGTCCGGCGTCTCGACGGACTCCAGCTCGCGGAACACCGCGCGACCGAGATTCTGCTTCTGCTTCCACACCTCCATCGCCGAGAACGCCACATCGGCCGAGGTGAAGGGCTTGCCATCATGCCAGGCCACCCCCTCGCGCAGGCCGAAGGTGAACGAGCGCCCGTCCGCCGAGCCCTGCCACCCCGTCGCCAGAAGCGGCGCCAGCCCGTCCGGCCCGTCATAGGAAGCCTCGGCCAGCGGCTCCATCACCTTGCTGGCGACGAAGAACACGCCGTTCGAGGCGACCAGGGCGGGGTTCAGGTTCGGCGGCTCGGAGTCGGCGGCCACCGTCAGCCGCCCGCCCCGCCGCGGCATCGCCGCCCGCCCGGCGCGCGGCAGCAGCGGCAGGGCAGCGGCCCCGGCAAGCAGGGTGCGGCGGGACACGAAGGGTGCGCGCATGGGAACCTCACGGCTGGCGGTCACGGCAGGCGCGCATCATGCCTCCGGCCGGGCGCCTTGTCGCGTGCCAGCCTCCCAGCCCGGTGCTATCCTGCCCAAATCCGCTTCCCCCCGATCATGACGAGGCCCGCCATGCTTGATCGCCAGGGAAACCCGGTCCACCACGCCAACCCCGCCGCCGTCGCGGCCTACGACGAAGCCGTGGCCGCCTTCAGCCTCTACCGTGGCGACCCCCTTGCCGCCCTCGATACCGCTTGCGCCGCCGCCCCGGGCGCCGCACTGCCGCCCACTGCCAAGGCGCTGATCCTGGCGCTGGCCACCGAACCGGCCGCCGCCGCCGATGCCCGCGCCCTGCTGGCCGAGGCGGCCCCCCTGCCGCAGGATTCGCGCAGCACCGCCATGGCCGCCATCACCGCCGCCGTGCTCGACGGCGAATGGACCCGCGCCGCCCTGCTCGCCGACCGCCACAACATCGACCACCCGCGCGATCTGCTGGCGCTGCAGGCCGGCCACCTCATCGACTTCTTCCGCGCCAACGCCCGCTCCCTGCGCGACCGCGTCGCCCGCGCGCTGCCCGCTTGGCCCGCCGCCCTGCCGGGCCGCTCCGCCGTGCTCGGCATGTATTCCTTTGGCCTGGAGGAAGCCGGCGACTACGCCCAGGCCGAGGCCACCGGCCGCACCGCGCTCGATGCTGAACCCGGCGATTCCTGGGCCCACCACGCCGTCGCCCATGTGATGGAAATGCAGGGCCGCGCCGAGGACGGCATCGGCTGGATGATCGCGCGCGAATCCCACTGGGCCGCCGAGGAATGCTTCTTCCGCGTCCACAACTGGTGGCATCGCGCGCTCTACCACCTCGACCTCGGCCAGACCGGCGCGGCGCTGAATATCTACGACCGGCAGGTGCGCGCCACCCCCAGCGCCATCGCCGTCGACCTGGTGGATGCCGCCGCCCTGCTCTGGCGCCTCGACCTATCGGGCGCCGACGTATCCGGCCGCTGGGCCGAGGTCGCCGACACCTGGGGGCCGCACGCCGATGGCAGTACCTATCCCTTCAACGACTGGCACGCCTGCCTCGCCGATCTCGGCGCCGGGCGCGAGGCCCAGGTGGCAACCCGCCTCGCCCGCATGAAGCAAGCCGCCGCCGGGCCGGGCGAGACCGCGCGCTGGATCGGCAGTATCGGCATTCCGCTGGTCGAGGGTTTCGCCGCCTTCCACCGCGGCGCCTATGCGGCGGCGGCCGAAACCCTGCACCCCGTGCGCGCCATCGCCAACGCTTTCGGCGGCAGCCACGCCCAGCGCGACCTGATCGACTGGACCCTGGCCGAAGCCGCTCTGCGCAGCGGCAACCGTCGGCTCTCCGAGGCGCTGGTTGCCGAACGCCTCGCCCTCAAGCCGCACAGTCCCTTCACCCGTGGCTTGATGCAGCGCGCCCGGCAGGCATAGGGGCGGCTATTCCCCCGCCGCCGCCCGCTCGAAGGCCCGCAGCCCTTCCTCCACTGTCTCGCGCGACAAATCCTTGGTGATGAACACGATGCGGCTCGTCCTGGGGTCGCCTGGCGGCCAGGCCGGCAGCAGTTCCGGCTCGTGGAACATGTGCTGCACGCCATGGATCGCCACCGGCCGCTCCTGGCCCACAAGGTTGAGGATGCCCTTGACCCGCAGCAGGTTCTCCCCGCGCGTGCCGATCAGCATCTCCAGGCACATGCCGATGCCCGACCAGTGCAGCGGCTCGTCGAAGGTCAGGCAGAACGAGTGGATGCGCCCGCCCACCCCGTTGGCATGGGCGCCGCCCTTGCCCCAGGCGACGTCGTTGAGCCACGCCTGCACGTCGGCGATCTTGCCGGAGGCATCAAACAGCCCGCATTCCAGGATCGATGCCGGGTCGATATTGCCGCGATCGGCCACCAGCACCGGGGCGCCGGGGTTCAGCGCGGCGATCCTGGCCCGCAACGCATCCGTCCCGGCCGCGAGGTCGGTCTTGGACAACACGATCCGATCGGCCATCGCCACCTGACGTACCGCTTCCTCGTGTGCGTCCAGCGCTCCGAGCCCGTGCACCGCGTCCACCACGGTCACCATGCCGTCCATGCGGAACATCCGCGCCAGCATCACATCCGACATCAGGGTCTGCACCACCGGCGCCGGATCGGCGAGGCCCGTGGTTTCCATAACCACCCGCTTCACCTCGCCGGCCTGCACGCGGGGTGCCAGGTCGCGCAGCGCCCGCGCCATGTCGCCGAGCACCGAGCAGCACAGGCAGCCCGAGGGCAGCAGCATGGTGGTGTCGTCCAGCTTCTCCACCAGCAGGTGGTCGATGGCGATCTCGCCGAACTCGTTCACCAGAACCGCCGTGCCCGCCATCTCGGGCTTCGGCAGCAGCCGGTTGAGCAGTGTCGTCTTCCCCGCGCCCAGAAAGCCGGTGACGACGGTGACTGGCACTGGGGCAGTCACCGAGGTGACGGGAACCGCGCTAATGCTGGTGGCCATGACCGTACAACACCTCCGGCGACACCAGCGGATCGGCGATCTCCACCAGCGCCCCGTCGCGCGCCGCCAGGAAGAAGCAGTTGCGGCGCCCGGTGTGGCAGGCCACGCCCGTCTGATCGACCAGTAGCAGCACCGTGTCGCCGTCGCAATCCAGCCGCAACTCCACCAGCCTCTGCTGCTGGCCCGAGCTTTCGCCCTTGCGCCACAGCTTGCCGCGGCTGCGACTGAAATAGCACACCCGCCCGGTCGCCAGCGTCTCGGCCACCGACTCGCGGTTCATCCACGCCATCATCAGCACCTCGCCGGTGTCGTGCTGCTGGGCGATGGCCGGCACCAGGCCGTTTGCGTCAAACGAGATGACATCCAGGATGGTCGTGCTTTCCATGCCTGCTATATTGCACCGAATCCGCCCCCCGCCAAGGAGTCCCGGTGCCGCAGCCCTTCATCCCCACAACCGAGGCCAAGCTCGCCCACGCAGCCACGCTGTGCGAGTCGCGTGGCATCAGGCTGACCGAGCTGCGCCGGCTGGTGCTAGGGCTGATCCTCGATGCCAACGCCCCCATCGGAGCCTACGACCTGTTGGAACGCCTGCGCGCCCATCGCGGTGCCGCCGCCCCGCCCACCATCTATCGCGCGCTGGATTTTTTGCTGGAACAAGGGTTTGTGCACCGTATCGAACGGCTGTCGGCCTTCGTCGGCTGCATCGAGGCGCATGACCACGGCCACGACCACCACCACCACGCCGCCCAGTTCTTGATCTGCCGCAGTTGCGGCCAGGCCACCGAGATCGAGGACCACGCCCTCGCCCATGCCCTGGCCCACGCCGCCGAGGTGGTCGGCTTCAAGGTGACCGGCGCCACCATCGAGGCCGAGGGCACCTGTGCGAAGTGCCGCGCCCAGGCTGCGTGATCGTCGACTCAGAAGTAGGGGGCCAGGTTGGTCCGAATGCGCGCCAGCACCGGCACGGCCGGGTCGGGCAGTGCGAACGCCTGCCCGGTGATCGCCTCGAACACGTTGATATAGATGCGCGCCGCCTCCAGCACGATATCGGCCGGTACCGGCGGGATCGGGTCCTTGTACGGATCGCAGCGCGCCACCACCCAGTTGCGCACGAAATCCTTGTCGAAGCTCTCGGGCGCGGCCCCGGCCGCGAACCGCGCCGCATAGCTGGCGCCGAACCAGTAGCGGCTCGAATCCGGCGTATGGATCTCGTCGGCCAGCACGATCCGGCCATCCGCGTCGAAGCCGAACTCGTATTTCGTGTCCACCAGGATCAGCCCCCGCGCCGCCGCCACCTCGCGCCCGCGCGCGAACAGGGCCAGCGCCAGGGCACTCACCTCGTTCCACTGAGGCTGCGTCAGCAACCCGCCGCCGACGATCTCCACCGGCGTCAGTTCCTCGTCATGCCCGGCATCGAACGCCTTGCTCGTCGGCGTGATGATGGTGGCGGGCAGCTTCTGGTTGGGCTTCAGCCCCTCCAGGAAGCGATGCCCATACATCTCGCGCCGTCCCGCCTTGTACATTGACAAGATCGAGGTGGAGGTGCTGCCGGCCAGGTAGTCGCGCACCACCACCTCGACCGGCATGATCCGCAATCCCCGGCACACCAGCACGTTCGGGTCGGGGTATTCGATCACGTGGTTGGGGCAGATATCGGCCGTCCGGTCGAACCAGAACCGCGCGATCTGCGTCAGCACCTGCCCCTTGAGCGGCACCGCGGTGATGATCCGGTCGAACGCCGACAGCCGGTCGGTGGCGATGATGATCCGCCGCCCGTCCGCCAGGTCGTAGTTCTCCCGCACCTTGCCGCGGTAGTGGTTCGGCAGTTCCGCAATGGCCGCGTCGGTCAGCGCGAAGCCGGCATAGGGGGCGAGATCAGCCACGGGCCTACCGCCGCGCGTTCAATACCGCGAGGCCCTGATCCAGGTCGGCGACAAGGTCCTCCACGTCTTCCAGCCCGACATGCAGGCGCATCATCTCGCCGCCGAACGCGCCGCTGCCGGCGGTGCGGGTGATGGCGCCGCCGGTCGGCAGGGCGAGGCTCTCGAACCCGCCCCAGGAGGCGCCCTTGCCGAACAACTGCAGCGCATTGGCCATGGCGTGCACCGACTCGCGGGCGATGTCGTCGCGGAACACCACGCCGAACAGGCTGCAGGCGCCGGTGAAGTCGCGCTTCCAGATGTCATGGCCGGGCGCCCCCGGCAGGGCGGGGTGCAGCACCGCCTTCACCTCGGGCCGGCCGCTGAGCCAGGCGGCGACGTCGATGGCCGACTTCATCTGCCGCTCCATCCGCACGCCCATGGTGCGGGCGCCGCGCAGGGCGAGCCAGCAATCGTCCGGGCTGGCGTATTGGCCAAGGATGCCGGAGGTGGCGCGCACCCGCTCCCAATCCTCGCGGGTGTTGACCGTGATGCTGCCCAGCAGCACGTCGGAATGGCCGACCACATACTTGGTCAGCGCCTGGATCGAGACATCCACGCCATGCCGGAAGGGCTGGAAGTAGTGGATGCCCCAGGTGTTGTCCAACAACACCTTGGCGCCTCTCTTTCGCGCGACGGCTGAAAGCGCCGGCACATCCTGCACCTCGAAGGTGTGGCTGCCGGGGCTTTCGAGGTAGAGCACCGTGGTGTTCGCCTGGAACAGCGCCTCGACGCCGGCGGCGTCGATGGTGGGGTCGTAGTAGGTGGTCGAAATCGCCATCTTATTCAGGAAGTTGTCGCAGAAATTGCGGGCCGGCCCATAGCAGCTGTCGGGCATCAGCACATGCTCGCCGGCCTTGAGGTAGGCGAGCAGCGGCACGGTGACGGCGGCAAGCCCGGTGGAGACGATCTGGCAGCGGGTGCCACCCTCGATCTCGGCGACCACATTCTCCAGCGCCCAATGCGTGGCGCTGCCGCCGGTGCCGTAGTGCGGCTTCTGCTCGAACCGGTCGAGGCTGGCGGCGGTGCGTTCGGTCATGCTGGCATAGAGCATGGTGGAGCCGCGATGCACCGGCACGTTGACGAAGCCGCGCACGTTGGTGCCGGCCCGGCCGCCATGGGACAGGCGGGTGAAGAACCCGTGCCCCTTCTCGTGCGCGCCGTCGGTCTTGTCGTTCATCGTCTCATGTCTCCACGGGAGTGTCGGGGCGCCCGCCCCATTCGGTCCAAGACCCGTCGTACACCGCGCCCGCGGGCAGGCCGGCCACGGTCATGGCCAGGGTGAGGATGCAGGCGGTCACCCCGCTGCCGCAACTCGTCACCACCGGGCGCGCGCCATCCACCCCGGCTGCGGTCAGCTTCGCACGCAGGGCGGCGGGCGACAGCAGCGTCTGGTCGGCGGCGAGCAGGTCGGTATAGGGCAGGTTGGCGCTGCCGGGGATGTGGCCCGAGCGCATGCCGGCGCGCGGTTCCGGCACCGCGCCGGTGAAGCGGCCGGCGGCGCGGGCGTCCAGCACCAATTCGCCCGCGCTCGCCACGTTCGCCAGCAGGTCGCCAACGCCGCGCAGGCGGGTCGCGCGCAAATCGGGCCGGAACGATGCGGCCGGGGCAGGGCCGGGATCGCCGGTCTCAACCGCGCGGCCCTCGGCACGCCACATCGGCAGCCCGCCATCCAGCACCGCGGCACGGTCGTGGCCGAACAGCCCCATCATCCACCAGCCACGCGCCGCCGAGGCCAGGCCCTTCTGGTCGTAGAACACCACGGTGCTGTCGTTGGACACGCCGAGGGCGGACAGCATCTGCCCGAACCGTCCGGCCGAGGGCACCATGTGCGGCAACGTGGTGTCGGGGTCGGCGATGGCGTCGATATCGAAGAACCGCGCGCCCGGAACATGCGCTGCCCTGAACTCGGTCAGCCCGTCCTTCGGCTCGTTCGGCAGGTACTTGGTGGTGTCGAACGCCACGAGGCCGGCCCTGCCCAGCCGCTCGGCGAGCCAGTTGGTCGTAACCAGCGGATGCTGTGCCACACGCGCTCCCTTTAAGTTGCAGAAATTACGGAAGAATCTTCTTTTTCTGTAGAAAAAGAAGCAAAAAGACTTTCAACCATTTGCCCTGCGATCGACGTGTGCGCCAAACGGATAAAAATTTTTTGGTTCTTTTTTTCAAAAAAGAACATGCTGTCTCCCTTGCCTACGCCGGCGCGATGACGATGCGCCGGTTCTGCTTGCCCTTGTTCTCGATCTTGACCACCTGCACACGGCCGATCTCGCCGGTGCGCGCCACGTGGGTGCCGCCGCAGGGCTGCAGGTCCACCGGTGTCTCGTCCGCACCGATGCGCACCAGGCGCAGCCGCCCGGTGCCACGCGGCGGCTGCACCGACAGGGTGCGCACCAGGGCCGGGTTGGTGTCCAGCACCGCCTCGTCCACCCATTCGTGGCTCACCGGATGATCCGCCGCGATCAGCGCGTTAAGCGCCGACTCGATGGCCGCCTTGTCCGGCGCCTCGGGTAGGTTGAAGTCCAGCCGCGAACGGTCGGCCCCGACAGCCCCGCCGGTGACCGCGATGCCCGGCAGCACCGCGCACATCAGGTGCATGGCGGTGTGCATGCGCATCAGGCCGAGCCGCGGCACCCAGTCGATCACCGCGATGACCTCCGCGCCTACCGGTGGCAGTGCGGCACCGGCGGCGGGCACGTGCAGGATCGTCTCGCCTTCGCCCTTGACCGTCTCGACGATCGCCGTCTCGCCGCCGCTCCAGCGCAGCATGCCAGTGTCGCCGGGCTGGCCGCCGGAGCGGGCGTAGAAAACCGTGCGGTCGATGACAATTCCCTCCGGGCCGGCGGAGAGCACGCGGGCGGTGGCCTCGCGCAGGTAGGAGTCCTCGAGGAAAAGGCGTTCGGTCATGCGTCACCCGGAAAAGATGCGGCGACAATAGGCGCATCGCCCAATGTTGCCCACCCGGCAGGTCCGGCTGGCGGTTCAGCCATGGCGGTGGATCAGCGCCCGCGCGCCGCCTCGATCATGCGATGCACCTCGGCGGCCGCTGCGGCACCCTTGGTCGCTTCGCGCCACTGCGTCTCGGCCACCCGCTGGTGCGCGGCGATCGCCTCGTCGGCGGCAGTGATCATGGCCACGCCGGGGGCGCCAAAGGGGCTGGCATCGGCGCGGAACGGGTTCATCGCCAAGGTGGCGCGGTCGCGCGCGCGCAGGATCTCGAAGCCGCCGTTCAGTTCGATGGCTTGCACCAGGCCGAACTGCAAGCCCATCGGTTCGGCATCCATCAAGGCGGCGATATGTGCCACCTCGGTGGCCGCGGCCTCGCGGCACATGCGCCGTGTGCGCTCGGAAACCTGCAGGGCCGGCGCGATGCCCTCCTCCAGCAGCGCCCGCATGCGCGCGGCCGGGATCATGGCGATGATGCCGGGGCGGCGCATGCCGTACATCCGCTTGCGCGCTGCCAGAACACCCAACACCTGCTCGGCCGATGCGCGGGCGGAATTGCGGTCCGCACCCACCTGTTCGGCGGCTTCCTCATAGACGAGGGCGATCGCCTGGTCGAAGCTGTCGGTCGTGGTGAGGTAGCAGAGCGCGCCGTTCACCTGGAGGATCTGGTCAGCGGTCTCCTCCACCTGGCGGATGCGCTCCAGGTAGCCGACCGGGCGGTTGTAATATTCCACCCCGATGCCCAGCAGCGACAGCGGCGAGATCTTGAGCAGTTCGGCCAGCCGCTTGATGGTGTCGAGCTTGATCACCTCGCCCTTCTCGTAGCGGTACAGCGCGGCGCGCGACACACCGAGCCGGGCGGCGATCTCCTCGGCCCGCAGGCCGGATTCCAGGCGGTAGGCCCGTAATTGTTGGCCGATTTCCGTAAAGCGCATCGGTTTTGGCCCTCTATTCCATGACGCACCGCTCGCGCCGCATGAAGCGGCGCACATGGAAACGGTCGGCGTCTCATCCTGAGTCGCCGACCATTAATATTCTTGCCGATGGGCTAATTCAATCCCGGATCGCGCGAAACGAGACTCCGTCCCGCCGATCGTTACGCGCGCGCTGTCGCTACACCTTCACCGCACCCATGATCTCGATGGCCTGCACCATGGCCGAATGGTCCTGCTCGCCGCCGCCAGCTGCCGCGACCACCGAGAACATCTGCTGGGCGATGGCGGTGTTCGGCAGCGCCATGCCCATCTCCTTGGCCGCGGACAAGGCGAGGTTGAGGTCCTTCTGGTGCAGGCGGATGCGGAAGCCGGGGTCGAAGGTGCGGTTGATCATCCGCTCGGCATGCACCTCCAGGATGCGTGAGGAGGCGAAGCCGCCCATCAGCGCCTGGCGCACCTTCGCCGGGTCGGCGCCGGCCTTGCGCGCGAAGGTCAGCGCCTCGCTCACCGCCTGGATGTTCAGCGCGACGATGATCTGGTTGCACACCTTGCAGGTCTGCCCGGCGCCGTTATCGGTGCCGACATGGGTGATGTTCTTGCCCATCGTCTCGAACAGCGGCAGGGCACGCTGGAACGCCGAATCGGGCCCGCCGACCATAATGGTCAGTGCCGCGTTCTTGGCCCCTACCTCGCCGCCCGAGACCGGCGCGTCGAGGTATTCGCAGCCCAGCGCGTTGATGCGCGCGGCATAGTCCTTGGTGGCGATGGGCGAGATCGACGACATGTCGATCACCAGCTTGCCCTTCGCCAGCCCCTCGGCCACGCCGTGGTGGCCGAACAGCACGCCTTCCACGTCCGGCGTATCCGGCACCATGACGATGATCACGTCCGCCTGCTCGGCGACATGGGCGGGGTCGCCCACCACGGTGGCGGCGGCGCGCACCTCCTGGGTCAGGCTGCGGCGCTCGGGCACCACCAGGTCGTGGCCGGCGGCGCGCAGGTTCAGGGCCATCGGGCGGCCCATGATGCCCAGGCCGATGAATCCGATTTTCATGGGGAAGTCTCCCGATCGTTGAGGGGGTTACACGCCGAAGCGGGCGCGCCAGCCAAGCCCGGCGACGGTGTCGCCGGCCGGGCGGTATTCACAGCCAACCCAGCCCTGGTAGCCCAGTTCGTCGATACGGCGAAACACAAACTCCCAGCCTATCTCGCCTGTGCCGGGTTCGTGGCGGGCCGGCACGTCGGCGATCTGCATGTGCACGATGCGCCCGATCAGCGCTTCCATGCGCTTGGTCACGTCGCCCTCGGTGGTCTGGCAGTGATACACGTCGAACTGCAACCCCGCCCGGTCGATCCCGATCGCGTCCACCACGGCGGCACCCTGGGCCACGGTGTTGAGGTGGTAGCCCGGCATGTCGCGGTGGTTGATCGGCTCCAGCGCCAGCCGGCGCCCGGCCTTGTGCGCCTGCTCGCCGGCCCAGGCGACGTTGGCCGCGAACAGGGCGGCCGCGGTGACGGGGTGGGTGCCCGCGGGCGGGATGCCGGCCATGCAGTGCATCAGCGGGCAGTCGAGCACCGCGGCATAGTCCAGCGCCCTGGCCACGTTGTCGCGGAATTCCTGCTGGCGGCCGGGCAGGGAGGCCAGGCCGCGCTCGCCGTTCGCCCATTCGCCGGGCGGCATGTTGAACAGCACCTGCGTCAGCCCGTTGGCCTCCAGCCGCCGCTTCAGCTCGGCGGCGGGGTATTCGTAGGGGAACAGGAACTCCACGCCGGTGAACCCGGCCCGTGCCGCGGCATCGAACCGGTCGAGGAACGGCACCTCGTTGAACATCATCGACAGGTTGGCGGCCAGTTTCGGCATGCTGTGTTCCTCCCGCAGGCCAGGGCACGCTAGCTTCGCCAGCGCCGCCGGTCCATACGGGGAACGGAATGGAGGTAACATGCTGGCTGAACGCATCCTGATGGCCATGCTGCTCGGCGGCGTCGCGCTGGGTTGTGCGATGATCCTGGCACCGTTCCTCTCGGCTATCCTGTGGGCCTCGATCCTGACCTTCACCACCTGGCCGGCGCACCAGATGCTGCGCGACCGGCTGCGCCTCGGGCGGGTGTCGGCGGCGGCGCTGATGGTGGCGGTGACCGCGGTGGTGGTGGTCCTGCCGCTGGCGCTGGCCGCACCCGGCGGGGCGGAGGACGTGGCGCAGTTGGAACGCACCGTCGCCGACGCGCTGTCATACGGCCTGCCGATGGCGCCGGGCTGGCTGTTCGACGTGCCGATGGTGGGCGCCACACTGACCGACCTGTGGAACCGCTGGGCCCATGATTTCTCGGACATGGTGGCGTTCTTCCGGCCCTATTTCGGCATCGCCGCGCAGTTCGGCCTGCGCCTGCTGCTGGGCCTGGCCAACGGGGTGCTGGAGTTCCTGCTGGCGCTGTTCGTGGCGTTCTTCCTCTATCTCTCCGGTGATGAACTGGCCAAGCGGGTGACGGTGATCCTGCGCCGCATCACTGGCGAACAGGCCGACCGCCTGCTGACGGTGGTGGGCGAGACGGTGCGCGGCGTGGTGTATGGCATTCTGGGCACCGCCGTGGTGCAGGGCGTCCTGACCAGCTTCGGCCTGTGGCTCGCCGGGGTGCCACGGCCGTTCCTGTTGGGCGTGCTGGCCGGCGGGCTGTCGGTGCTGCCGGTGGGCGCGCCGGTGGTGTGGATCCCCGCGGCGCTTTGGCTGCTGGCGGTGGGCGAGACGGCGTGGGGGATATTCCTGCTGGTGTGGGGTGCCGTGGTCATCGGCTCGGCCGACAACGTGATCCGCCCCTATTTCATCGCCAGGGGCGCGCAACTGCCGTTCCTGCTGACCATGCTCGGCGTGTTGGGCGGGGCGATCGCTTTCGGCCTGCTCGGCATCTTTGTCGGCCCGGTGCTGCTGGCCGTCGGCTTCACCCTGGTGGGCGAATGGAGCCGAGAGCGCACCAGCCACGCCGACGTGGCCTCCTAGTGGTGCGATCGAAACGCCTGCTATCCAAGCGTTTGGTGAATCGCCCCACAAAATCAAGATAGTGGTCCGAATCTGACGGCACTATCCGTCAGATTCGGACCATTAGGAGGAAGCTTTGGACATCTACCACGTCTATTGCGACATCCGCCCCGGGGTGACCGACCTGGCGTTCCACGACGCCTTGGCCGGCTATATGGGCCATCTGCGCGACCAGGGCATGATCGCCGGCTGGCGGCTCACCCGCGCCAAGCTCGGCTTCGGCCTGCGTGGCCTGGGCGACTGGCACCTGATGAACGAGGTGCGCGACCTCGCCCAGCTCGAGGCGGCGTTCCAGCACGTGGCCAGCCGGCGCGACCCGGTGGAGGCGCATCACCACGGCCTGAACCGCCTGGTCCACAACCCCACCTTCGCACTCTACCGCGACTTCCCGGACCCGGTGCGCCACCGCGGCGAGGAGCGCTTCTGAACGGTCAGGCTTGCATTCCGCCGCGCGCTGGGCTCAAACCCGCGGCCCATCGTGCCCGGACCCCGCCATGCCCCCCGTGCTAGGAATCGATTTCGGCACGACCAATTCCGTGCTCGCCCTGCTGCATCCCGACGGCACCACCACCACGGCGCGCTTCGGCAGCCAGGACGTGTTCCGCTCGGTGCTGTGCTTCTGGGCCGAGGCGCAGGCCGGCGGCCTGGGCAGCCTGTTGCGCCACCAGGCCGGCCCGGCGGCGATTGAGGCCTATCTCGACGATCCGCTCGACAGCCGGCTGATCATGTCGATGAAAACCTACCTCGCCCAGCGCAGCTTCTCCGAAACCCGCATCTTCGGCCGTCGCTTCACGCTTGAGGCGCTGATCGCCACCTTCCTGCGCCGCTTCCTCGATGCCGCCGGGGTGGACCCTGCCGGGCTGCGGGTGATCGCCGGTCGCCCCGTGCGCTTCGCCGGCGAGCGTACCGACGACGATTTCGGCGAGGCCCGCCTGCGCGCCGCCTTCGCCGAGGCCGGCATCGCTTCCCCCGACGTGGCACTGGAGCCGGAGGGGGCGGGCTACCGCTTCGCCCGCACGCTCGATGCCCCGGCCACCGTGCTGATCGGCGATTTCGGCGGCGGCACTAGCGACTTCTCGGTGCTGCGCTTCGTGCCGGGAAGGGGTGTTCAGCCGCTCGGCCATGAAGGCGTCGGCATCGCCGGCGACGCGTTCGACTACCGCATCATCGACCACGTGATCTCGCCGCTGCTCGGCAAGGGCGGCACCTACCGGGTGATGGGCGGGGCCGACCTGCCGGTGCCGCCGGAATATTTCTCCTCGTTCGCCCGCTGGCACCGGCTGTCGCTGATGCGCAATCCGAAGACGCTGCGCGAAATCGGCGAGGTGATGCGCCAATCGCGCAACCCCGCACCGCTCGGCCGGCTGCTGACCCTCATCGAGGACGAACTGGGCTACCGGCTCTACCAGACCGTCTCGGCGGTGAAGGCGGCGCTGTCCTCGGCCGCCAGCGCCAATCTGGTGTTCAATCACAAAGACTTGGCGATCGAGACCGAAGTCACGCGCGAGGCGTTCGAGGCATGGATCGCCCCCGATGTCGCGCAGTTCTCGGCCGCGGTGGACAGGGTGATCGCCCAGGCTGGCGTGGCCGCGGTGGACCATGTGTTCCTCACCGGCGGCACCTCCTTCGTGCCCGCGGTGCGCCGGCTGTTCGACGACCGCTTCGGCGCGGCGCGGGTCACGACGGGGGGCGAGTTCGTCTCGGTGGCCGAGGGGCTGGCGCTGATCGGGCGCGACCGCGCGGCAGGATTTCACGCGGTTGCCTCCTAGGGCGCCTGCCAATACGCCAGAACGCCGGGCGCGCGGCCAGCGCGCCCATGCCGGCGGCATGGCGGCCGAGGCGGTGGCGGCGGCAGCGCTGGAGCGGGACGGGTGGACAGTGCTGGGGCGGCGGCTGCGCACTCCGGCTGGCGAGGTGGACCTGGTGGCCGAGCGCGACGGTCTGGTCGCCTTCGCCGAGGTGAAGCGCCGCCGCACCCTGGCCGGCGCCGCGGTGGCGCTGGGCGCGCGCCAGCAGGCGCGGCTCATGGCGGCAGCCGAGATCCTGCTGGCGGCGCATCCGCACTGGGGGCGGGCAGGGGTACGATTCGACCTGCTGTTGGTGGATGAGGCGGGTGCGGTGCGGCGCATCGCAGATGCCTTTCGCCAGGAGAATTGACCAAGCGGATTGACCTGGCGCATGGCGCCCGGCCGCCGACAGCGGCCAAATCGACGCGAGATACGATCAACGCCGAAGGGAGTGCGCAATGCGCCACATGTTCCTCGCTGCCCTGCTTCTAGCGCCGGGCCTCGCCGCGGCGCAGACCGCCCCCGCCGCGCCAGCTGAGGAGGGCCGGCGGACAGGCGTGCGGCTGCCCGAGCCTTCGGTGCCCGACAATGCACCGCCCAGCGTGTTCATCGCCGCGGCACGTCAGGCGATCGCGGCTGGGCGCCTGGGCGAGGCGATGGAGGCGATCGAGCGCGGCGAATCCCGGTTGCTGGTCCGCTCGGTGCGGCCCTCGCGCGCCAGCATTTCCAGTGACCAGGCGCTGGTGCGGCTGTTGGCCGGCGCGCGCGCGGCCTTGCAGCGGGGCGATCGCGACGGCGCTGTGCAAATGCTGGGCGCGGCGTTGGCCGACAAGGCGCTGGACCGGCCGCCGGACTGACGAAGCCCGTGCCGTTCTTGCGGGCCGGATGCCCTCAGCCGGCGGGCGTGGCCGCGGCGGCACGCTTGCGCGAGGCGCGTGCCTTGTAGACCAGGCTTGCGATCACCAGCAGGCCGATGCCGCCCAGCACCCAGCCGACATTGGAGGCGCCGAACAGCTCCGCCAAGTACCAACCGGCCGCCACGAAGCTCGCCGCCCAGATGCCGGCGGCGATGAAATTGAGCACGGCGAAGTAGGCATATCTCATGTTGGTCATGCCGCAGGCCACCGAGGCCACGTTGCGGATGCCGTAGGCGAAGCGGAAGCTGAGGATGAAGGCGGCGCCGAATCGCTCGACGAACTGCAGGGCGGTGTTGACCTTGCTCTCGGCGCCCGGAATGCGCCGCACCACGCGCACGCCATAGCGGCGGCCCAGCAGGAACCAGCACTGGTCCCCCAGGAACGAGCCGAACCACACCGTGAACATCAGGATCCAGGGGTCGACCAACCCGGTGGCATGGCCCAGCGCCGCCGCCAGGAGGACGAACGTCTCCCCCTCGAAGAACGACCACACGAAGGCCGCAACATAGGCCAGATGGCCCCAGTTGGACCAGATCTCAGCCAACTCAGCCAATGCGGTCGCGCTCCCCGTGGATCAAGCTTTCGGCCACAATGGTCATCCCCCGTGGCCTGCCGCAAGGCCTGATTCGATGACTTGCAAGGCAGTTGCCAAGCCGCATCAGGCGAGGTCGGCGAACAGGGCGGTGAGCGATTCCTCCGCCGCCTCGCAGCAGCCGCGTTCGGTGATCAACCCGCTCACCAGGCGCGCGGGCGTCACGTCGAAGGCCGGGTTGGCCGCGGCGGTCGAGGCCGGCACGATGCGTACCGGCACGATGGCGCCGTCGAGGCCGCGCCCGGTCATCACCGTCACCTCGGTGGCCGGCCGTTCCTCGATGGGAATGCCGGCGATGCCGTCGCGGATGGTCCAGTCGATGGTCGAGGATGGCACCGCCACCCAGAACGGCACGGCGTTGTCGTGCGCGGCGAGCGCCTTGAGATAGGTGCCGATCTTGTTGGCAACGTCACCCGTGCGGGTCACCCGGTCGGCGCCCACGATCACCATGTCCACTTCGCCATGCTGCATGAGATGGCCCCCGGCATTGTCGGAGACAAGGGTATGTGCGACGCCATGGCGCCCCAGTTCCCAGGTGGTCAGCGCCGCACCCTGGTTGCGCGGGCGCGTCTCGTCCACCCATACGTGCAGGTCGATGCCTCGCTCATGGGCCATGTAGATCGGCGCCAGGGCCGTGCCCCAGTCCACCGTGGCCAGCCAGCCGGCGTTGCAGTGGGTTAGAATGTTCACCCGCCCGCCGCCGGATGCGGCCTTGCGCCGGGCAATCGCCTCGATCAGCGTCACGCCGTGCCGGCCGATCGCCTCGCACTGGGCGGCATCCTCGTCGGCGATGGCGGCGGCCTCGGCATAGGCGGCGCGCACCCGTTCGCCGTCCGGCAGGGCGCGCAGCCGAGAGAGCATGCGGTCCACCGCCCAGCGCAGGTTCACTGCGGTCGGTCGCGTGTCCTTCAGCAGGGCGGCATCGCGCTCCATGGCCTCGCGCGAGGAGTCGGCGCGCAGCGCCAGGCACAGCCCGTAGGCAGCCACCGCGCCGATCAGCGGGGCGCCGCGCACCTGCATGCTGCGGATGGCATGAGCGGCCTGTGACAGGTCTGACAGGCGCAGGATCTCCAGCGCCCAGGGCAGCTTCGTCTGGTCGAAGATGCGCACGGTCCAGTGGTCTTCCCCGTCCACCCAGACGCTGCGATAGGGCGTGCCGTCGATCTTCATGCGGCCGGGTTTCCTTCTTCCAGGGCGGCTTCGGAGGGGCAGTCTGGCTCAGACGCGCTGGTGGAGCACGCAAACCAGGGTGAAGAGGCGCCGCGCCGTGGCAAAATCAATAGCCACCTTGCCGGAAAGCCGCTCGACCAACAGTTGCGCGCCCTCGTTGTGCAAGCCGCGGCGGCCCATGTCGATGGCCTGAATGCGCGATTCACGGCCCTCCTGCATGGCCTGCGCATGGCTGTCGACCAGCATCTGGTAGTCCTTGATCAGCCGGCGGAACGGGCCGAGGGCGAGTGCGACGGTATGAACGGGCACGTCCTCGGCGCTGCGAATATCGAAGACGAGCCTTCCCTCGATGATGGCCAGGCGCAGGCTGTAGGGGCCCGGAGGGTGGTCCACCCCGTGGCGCGGGGCGAAGCGGTTCTCGGCCAGCAGGTCGGTGACCGCCTGGGCCCGGTCGGCTTCCAGCTCCGGCGACAGCCGGGTGAGCGCCTCGCCCTCCAGGGTGAGGCGGCACAGCCGCGCCGCGGGAGCCGCCGACCGCGTATCAGGCATGGCCGGGGGTGCGGGCGAAGCCGAGCTTGAGCATCAGCCCGATCGTCGCCCCCTTGATCGGCTGCATCAGCGCCATGGCCAGGATGACGGTGAGTGGCAGCCAGATGGCGCTGTGCACCCACAGCGGCGGGGTGGCGGCCTTTTCCAGCAGCAGCATGCCGGGCACGATCACATGGCCGACGGCGAAGATGGTGAAGTAGGGCGGCGCGTCGTCGGCGCGCACCGCGCCCAGCGGGGCGGCGCAGCTTTCGCAGTTATCGACAACCTTGAGGTAGGCGCGGAAGATGCGGCCCTCGCCGCACGCCGGGCAGCGGCCGCGCAGCCCGCGGGTGAGCGACGTGGACATGGCGGGGAACGGCGCGGCGGCCTCGGGCGCGGAGGCGATGGCGGTGGTATCGTCAGAATGCCACCGGACGGGGGCGGTATCGGGCAATGAAAGACCCTCCTGGGGGCCTGGGGTCGGTGCCGGTGTGTCCGGCACCCCACGGGCCGCGTGGTGCACTCCAATATGTGGTGCACTCCAATATATAGTCGATTACGGGCCGAATGGCGAAGGGGAGTTTCTCATGGCACGCATCCTCCTGGTGAACCCCAATTCCAGCCAGGCTTGCAGCGACGGGATTGCCGCGGCGGTGGCGGGCTTCGCACGGCCCGGCGGCCCGACGGTGGAGGTGGCGACGGTGGCCGATGGGCCGCCTGGTATCTATTCGTGGGCTGATTGGCATGCCGCCGTGGCGCCGCTGTGCCGTCGCGTGGCGGCCGAGCGGGCCGATGTGTTCGCCGTCGCCTGTGCATCCGATCCCGGGATCGAGGCCGTGCGCACGGTGACCGACCGGCCGGTGCTCGGCGTGTTTCGCTGCGCGGTGGCCGCCGCACTGATGCGGGCCGAGCGGTTCGGGGTGATCGCCCTGGTGGACGCCTCCATCGCGCGCCACGGGCTGGCCCTGCGCGCGATGGGCCTGGAGGGACGGCTGGCCGGCGAGGTCGCCATGAACACCACCATCGAGGCGCTGCTGGACCCGCAGGCGGCGCGCGCCGCACTGGTGGCCGCCGGGCGGGCGCTGGTGGGGCAGGGTGCCGGGGCGGTGGTGCTGGGTTGTACCGGCATGGCCGGGCATCGTGCGGCGGTGGAGCAGGCGATCGGCGTGCCTGTGCTCGAGCCCTGCCAGGCGGCGGTGGCGCAGGCGCTGGGGATCTTGTTGGCGGATGAGGCGGCGGCGGGGTAGCTGGCGAAACCAGCCGCGCAGGCTGGCCCGCGCGGCTGTCGGATCGTGGTGCGATGGTGCGGCGGGCCCGCTGGGGACGGGTGCCTGGCTCCGGCGTTTTGCCGGCGGGGTGCCATCCATCGACAGTCCCGCTATACCGTGCGGAGGTTAATGCTTGGTAAACAACGCATGCGGGTGGCAGGAGCGTACGGGATGAGCGGCACCACGCGGCAGGTCAGCGCCGGGACGAAAGGACCCTCTGCCCGCCTGCCACGCGAGGGCGGGCCGGTTGCGGCGGTGAATATCGGCGCCTGCACCAAGTTCTTCGACTACCTGCGCATCCAGGGCTACGCGGTGGTGGCCGACCATGAGGCGCTGGACGACGCGACCCTGCTGGGCGGGCTGCGCGCGGCGCTGGAACTGGGCGGAAGCCAGCCGATCCAGCGCTGCCGGACCGTGTCGGTGCAGCCGAACCGGGCTGTGGAATTCGTGATCGACGTGCTGTCGGACACGGTGGGCGCGGTGGAGGGCGGCGTGCTGTCGGTGTGGTTCGCCGGCGGCGTGTCGCGCTTTGCCATGGCGGGGCTGCTGCACCAGGCGCGGGCGCACGACCTGCGCACCATGCTGCCGGCGTTCAAGGAGTCGATCCATCGCCTGGCCGAGGCGGAAGGGCGGCGGCCGCTGCTGCTGGACATCGGCGGGCGGGCGCGCAGCCGCATCCAGAAGAGCGAGGAATACCCGCATTGCGACGTGACGGTGTTCGACATCATCGCTGATCCCGGCGTGGACGTGGTGGGCGATGCGCATGAGATGAGCCGGCATCTGCCGGCCGACCACTTCGACTTCGCCATGAGCCTGTCGGTGTTCGAGCACCTGCTGATGCCGTGGAAGGTGGCCGTCGAGATGAACCGGGTGATGCGCACCGGCGGCATCGCCTTCGTGTACTCGCACCAGACCGTGGCACTGCACGACCTGCCGTGGGATTTCCTGCGGTTCTCGTCGCATAGCTGGGCCGGGATGTTCAACGCCCATACCGGCTTCGAGATCATCCAGACCGACATGTCGTATCTGGTACATGTGGTGCCGAGCGTGTTCCCCGACCCGCCGGTCAACGCCGAGCAGACCGGCGGCTTCATGGCCAGCACGGTGATGGCACGTAAGGTCGGGCCGTCGCGGGTTGACTGGCCGGTGCCGCTGGGTGAGGTGGTGAACACGATGTATCCGACATACGGCGATATTTCCGAGGAAAGCCCGGCGGGGGCGCGGGCGTGAACTGGCAGGGTGCGCTGCGGTCGGTGGTGATCCGCTATCCCGCGATCCGCCCGCTGGCGCGCATGGCGCGGCAGGTGCTGGGCCGGGTGGCGCGGAGGCTGGGGGTGGCGCGGAGGCTGGGGGTGGCGGTACCGATGGCTGTAGCTGCCACGGACGATGGGTCGCCGATTGCCGGAGTGGAGTTGCATGCCTGCACGCTGTTCTATTCCTACCTGCGGCTGCGCGGTATCGCCGGGGTGGCGGGGACGCGGTGGCGGGGGGATGCGGCGATCCGCGAGGGGTTCAGC
>Ga0105054_10004333_pt1 | contig 21314 bp, 19 predicted proteins | sample BON02_FD_78091 | JGI IMG/M metagenome (GOLD analysis project Ga0105054, IMG submission 78091) | Freshwater microbial communities from Lake Bonney liftoff mats and glacier meltwater in Antarctica - BON-02 (megahit assembly) | ecosystem: Environmental > Aquatic > Freshwater > Ice > Glacier...
ATTATAGCTTAGGCGGAGATGCGCACAACGATTTAGAAGAAAATTAGGGTTGACGGCATTATTTTCTATCAAATACCTCAACCAATGGCCTCCACTGCTGGCAGCATTTGCTTCAAAAATAAAAACCGCGGGCTAACTGATCTCCTAATTGACCCTGAACGCATCCTCTTAGTTGCCTAGACAGTTGAAACCTATGAAAAAAGCTTTTCTACTTTCATTGGTCCTTTTAAGCGCATGTGACCAAAAACAGGCTACCATTACGCCTGTTGTGCAGACTATCACGGAGTCTGTTTATGCCTCTGGCTTTATCGTCAGTAAAAACCAATACCAAGTTTTTGCGAGTGTGAGCGGTATTGTCGATGAAGTTTTCGTGGACGAGGGTGCTGCTGTCGAAATTGGCTCTCCCATACTCGCCATCGCCAATGACGCCCAGAAATTAAATGCGGACAATGCTCGATTAGCTGCTGATTTTAATGCTTTACGTTTTAATCGCGGTAAATTAACGGAGGCTACGTCTTTTGTAAGCTTAGCTAAAAGTCAATTGGAAAATGACGCTGCCCTACTGGAGAGGCAACAAAAGCTTTGGTCGCAAAACATCGGCTCCAAAGTGGAATTAGAAAAAAGAGAACTTGCCTTCAAAAACGCAAAAAATAACTATACATCAGCCACTGAAAAGCTGGAAGAGTTGGAAAAACAATTGGCTTATCTTGCCAAACAAGCTCAAAACAACCTATTAATCAGCAATAAAACCATTGGCGACTACCTCGTAAAAAGCAAAGTGAACGGTAAGGTGTATCAAATGAACCTCACCAAAGGAGAAATTGTCACTCCACAAATACCAATTGCCATTCTGGGAGATGATAAAAAATATCTGCTCGAAATGCAGATTGATGAATATGACATTGTCTCCATCCAATTGGGTATGCCTGTTTTAGTCGTGCTGAATAGTTACAGGGATGTTGTTTTCGATGCTGTGGTGTCTAAAATCAATCCCATCATGAATGTGCAAAGTAAAACCTTCACTATCGAAGCGGAGTTTGTGCAGCCACCTGACCTACTATACCCGAATATTTCGTTTGAAGCCAATGTGGTTACGCGCACAAAAAAGGAGGCGCTTCTTATACCAAGGAATTACTTGCTCAATGACTCAATAGTTGTGCTCAAATCGGGAGAGCGTCTCATTGTAAAAACAGGATTAAAGGATTACCAAATGGTAGAAATTCTCTCGGGAATAGCTGCCAACGTTGAATTAATTCTGCCTGAGGAATGAAAATTAAACTCCTTGCAAACATTGCCGTAGCCTTACTCAAGGCAAGACTGAAACAAACCATGGTCGCTGCTTTTGGTGTCACCTTTAGCATTACCATGTTCATTACATTGCTCAGTTTTATGGCGGGTTTGAATGATTTACTCGACAACCTAATCTTGAACCGCACCCCGCACATCAGGCTTTACAATGAAATATTACCGTCCCCTATCCAGCCAATTGCTCGATCAACAACTTATCTCGGTGCTTACCATTTTGTAAAACACATAAAGCCCAAAGATGAATTGCTCGACATCAGAAACAGCGAAGCCATACTTCATACTTTAAAACTTGACCCCCACGTGCGCGGTGTTGCACCAAAAAATACAGTTCCTATTTTCTATAATGTAGGATCGATCAATTTGACAGGTGTGATTAACGGTATTGATGTTGATGCCGAGAACAAACTTTTCACCTTTCAAGATTATATCGTAGAAGGCCAGTCTTTAGCCTTAAAAAACACCCCTAACAGCATCATAATAGGCAAGGGTGTGGCAAAAAAAATGCTCGTTCAGCTCGGCGACAATATTCAAATTACCACCAGCAATGGGAGCCGATTTCTTTTAAAGGTGGTTGGCTTTTTTCAATCTGGCATAGATGAAATAGATAAAGTCCAGAGTTATGTGACTTTGGCTACGACACAAAAAATACTCGGTAAACCCGCAAGTTATGTCACGGATTTACAAATCAAATTATGGGACATGACCCTAGCTCCTGCATTGGCCAAAAAGTACAGCACCGTATTCGAAACCGATGCCATTGATATTCAAACTGCCAATTCACAGTTCGAAACGGGCAGCTCGGTAAGAACGCTTATCTCCTATGCAGTTGGAATAACCCTACTTATTGTTGCTGGTTTCGGGATTTACAATATCCTCAATATGATGATCTATGAAAAAATGGATTCCATAGCTATACTTAAAGCAACAGGATTTTCTGGAAAAGATGTGAACGCCATCTTCATCACTATTGCCTTAAGCATTGGACTTGTCGGCGGAGCACTCGGCCTCATTTTCGGTCTGGGTCTTTCTGCGTTGATAGGTGAAATCCCCTTCAACACCCCCTCGCTGCCCACGGTAAAAACCTATCCCATCGATTACAACGCAAAATTTTATTTGATTGGTGCTGTATTTTCTATCATCACGACCTACTTGGCGGGCTATTTCCCATCCAGAAAAGCAAGTAGGGTAGATCCAGTGGATATCATTAGAGGAAAATAGCCATGGGGAAGCAGGTTATAGAAGCGATAAATATTAGTAAGTCTTTTCATGATCCCATTGAGGTAAGGGTGCTCACGGATGTAAGCTTTTCGGTCGACACAGGAGAGTTCGTTTCGATAGTAGGTAAGTCGGGTTGCGGAAAATCGACCTTACTCTACATTCTCTCTACCATGGATACCCACTACCAAGGCGAGCTTATATTGGATGGCGTTGCTATGAAAAACCGAAAAGACGCAGAATTAGCACTGGTTAGGAATGAGAAGATTGGATTCGTATTTCAGTTTCACTACCTACTCAACGAATTTAATAACCTACAAAACGTCATGCTTCCCGGTCTAAAATTTGGCAAACTAACCGCCGCAGAAATTAAACATAACGCTTACGAAAAACTAAAAATTTTAGGGATAGCAGACGAGGCGCTCAAGTACCCCAATCAACTAAGCGGTGGACAGAAGCAACGAGTAGCCATTGCGCGGGCACTAATCAACGAACCGCTAATCATTATGGGAGATGAACCCACAGGTAATCTCGACAAGAAGAATGGGGACATCGTCTTTAACATTTTCAAGCAACTGGCAGAAGAATACCACCAGTCCTTATTAATTGTAACCCACGATATGGATTTTGCGGCTAATACGCAACGAACCATCACAATGGAGGATGGCAAAATTATTAATCAAACTTGACTACTGTAGTATGCTAAAAATCTGCTATAAACATTTGGAAATGCCTTAATAATTCAAAAGCTTTACGCATCATATGGACTACGTAGATTATTATAAAATATTAGGAATAGACAGGCTCGCGAGCGCCCAGGAGGTGAAAAAGGCTTTTAGAGCCTCAGCGAGAAAGTATCACCCTGATTTAAACCCCAACAATTCAGAGGCGAAATTGAGTTTTCAAAAAATCAATGAAGCCAATGATGTTTTAAGTGATCCAGAGAAACGTAAAAAATATGATCAGTATGGAAAAGACTGGCAAGATGCTGAAGCGCATGAAAAGGCGCAACAAAATCAAAGCCGTAATCGTCAAGGCAGAACAAATAGGCCACAAAACGAGTCTGATTTTTCAGATTTTTTTGAATCCATGTTTGGAGGAGCATCAAGAGGTCAGCAAGTCAAATATAGGGGCGAAGATTTTACGACTACATTGGCGTTAAATCTATTGGACGCTTATAAAACGCATAAGCAAACCCTAAACGTCAACGGCAAAGCGATTAGAATTACCATACCTGCCGGCATTGAAAATGGACAATCTATAAAAATAACAGGCCATGGAGGTCTTGGTGCGAATGGAGGTCCGAATGGAGATTTATACCTCACTTTTTCTATTCTAAATCATCCTGATTTTAGGCGGTTAGGCAACAACCTCTACACGGATATAACCCTTGACTTGTATACTGCCATACTCGGCGGCGAAATGACCATAGCCACGCTCGATGGCAGAGTAAAAATAAAAGTGAAGCCGGAAACCCAAAATGGAGATCAGATAAAATTAAAAGGAAAAGGATTTCCAATTTATAAAAATGAAAGTGTTTTTGGCGATTTATACATTAGCTATACCATTAAAATACCGACAGACCTTACTGATAAACAAAAGGAATTATTTACAGAAATATCCAAATTATAAAAGGCGAATTATGAAATCAAAAAACTTAATTTCCTTGTCTGAGCTTTGCGCGCACCATAATATCGAGATTTCATTTATTCACTCGCTACAAGCTACAGGGCTTATACACATTGTAGTGATCAAAGAAGTCTATTTCATCACCCCCGAACAGCTTCATCTCCTGGAGCAATATATCTATTTCCATTTTTCATTAGACATTAACCTAGAAGGTATTGAAACCATAAGCCATTTACTCAACAGTATTAAAAGCTTACATCACGAAACCGAGCGTCTAAAAAACAGACTACAATTCTACGAGCCCCATCTGTAGCTGGGCAAAAAAGCAGCAGCTTTTCGTTGAGAACAGGGCCTTTTGTGCATTCTGGGATAATACCGAATAGCAGCACTGACAGCACACCCTTTCGTATTGTGCACCCTATTTTTATTGGCTTGGGATACCCGTGTCAAAATTTATACGCTCGGCGCATTTATCTCGCCTCCCAGTAATTATGTGATAAATACAACTCAATGAAAGAATAGTGTAATGTGTTCTAGGCTGAATACTTGAACTTTATTTTCAATCTAAGCTAGAATGGAATAGTAAAGTATTCAAGTATGAAAAAGTATGCTGCTCATCACTTTTGGGGACTATAGGTGAATTTTATTTATTCCTGCTTTAAATGGCTCGTCAACCCAATTATAAGCGATTGTATAGGGGGCGCAAAACTTGTATTCAAGTCCACAAACGTATACACGATTTTAAAATTTGACTGCAAATCATATCAAATAATAAGATGAAAAAAACCATGAAAGGCCTTGTTTATCTGGGCTCAGGAAAAATAGAATACAGAGATATTCCGACACCAAAAATATTAAAACCCACCGATGCCCTTGTAAAAGTCACCAAAACTACAATCTGCGGCACCGATTTAGGCATTATACACGGTAAAACGCCAAGTTGTTTGGCGGGAACCACACTTGGCCACGAGGGCGTCGGCATAATTGAAGAGGTAGGATCTGCAATCGTTAACTTCAAAAAAGGGGACCATGTCATCCTATCCTGTATTACAGCGGATGGCAGTTGTGAATACTGCAAAAAACAGATGTATGCGCATTGTGAAGATGGTGGTTGGATATTAGGGCACCTAATAAATGGTACCCAGGCCGAATATGTACGCATTCCTCATGCCGATAATAGTCTTTATCCTATTCCAGCAGGTGCAGATGAAGAGGCATTGGTGATGTTAAGCGACATTCTACCTACCGGTCATGAAATAGGTATAATAAATGGCACCGTAAAACTCGGTGATACCATTGCCATTGTTGGTGCTGGCCCCGTGGGCATGTCCGCTTTGCTCACCGCTCAATTCTACTCCCCTACCAAAATTTATATGATTGATTTAGATGACAACAGATTAGCCTTGGCTAAAAAATTCGGCGCTACAGATACCATTAACAGCAATAAAGAAGATGCCATCAAAAGAATTATGGCGGAAACCAAAGATGGGGTTGATGTAGCTATTGAAGCGGTGGGTATAGCAGATACTTTTGATATTTGTCAAAATATTCTTCGCCCAGGGGGTCATTTAGCCAATATTGGCGTACACGGAAATAGGGTCAATCTAGAAATTCAAAAATTGTGGATTCGAAACATCACGATAACTATGGGTTTGGTGAACACCAATACAACCCCCATGCTTTTAAAGACAGTGCTTTCTGGCAAATTAAAACCTGGGCAATTAATTACGCACCATTTCAAATTAGACGAAATAGAAAAAGCGTATGAGGTATTTGGCAACGCTGTAAAAGAACAAACAATGAAGGTTATACTATCCGCTTAGCAGGGCTACTCTTCCATAATTATTAAATAAACAACTGAATCGAGGCCTGCTAAATAGTGTATAATATGAAAATTGAAATAGGGATAACCCGTAAAAACACACAAGAAGTAGCTTATAAGCTGACAAAAATACCTGCAGATGAGTATGTGCTTTATACGAGGACTAGAAATGCACATTGGAACATAACCGGTCCAGACTTTTACGACAAACACAAGTTTTTTGAAACGCAATTCGAGCAATTAGACCAATTTATTGACGATGTAGCTGAACGCGTTCGATTGCTCGGGCACTATGCCCCTGCAGCCTTAAGATCCTTTTTTGAGTTGACACAACTCACTGAAATGACCAGCGAAAAAAATGATAGTCACGGATATATTAAAGAGCTACTATCCGACCATGCGTCGATTATCATAAGCCTACGTAAAAACATTCACCCTTTTGCTGTCGACCAAAAAGATGCTGACACGAGTGCTTTTATTACCGGACTTATGGGGAAGCATGAGAAAATGGTGTGGTTCTTACGGTCACGTATACACTGATATTAAGGCCTATTTATAGTACGGCAATAAACGATGTCTGTTTAACCACAGGAATTACGCACCCACAAGGCTTAGCAAGCCAAGCTACTTACAACCAACGACTCATGAAATTTATTGAGTTAATTGAAAATACTTTTAACCAATAACTAAAGAGATCAGCCCTATGTGTTTTTCAGCAACTGCAAGTTTTAGTGCCGGGATTGTGCTTACTGTAATTGGTGTTGCTTCCATAAAAAAGACAACGCATAAATCGCAGCTACTTTTCGCAGGCATTCCAATAATTTTTGGCATACAACAAATAGCAGAGGGCATACTCTGGGTATCACTCCCCAATCCGGACTTACTCAATACACAGAAATATGCTACTTATGTCTTTCTACTATTTGCTCAAATTATATGGCCTTCCTGGGTTCCATTGGCAATACTCAAACTAGAAAAAAGGAGCACTCGAAAAACCATACAAAGGTTTTTTGTTGGCGCCGGATTATTAGTGGCTTGTTATCTTGCCTATTGCCTACTGGTATTTAAGGTGGAAGCAAAAATTATAGGTCAACATATTGCCTATATACAAGACTATCCGGTGGTCTTGAGAAAATATGTGATCCCCTTGTATGCGATAGCGACTATTGCGCCCTCCTTTTTTTCGCACATCAAACGACTGTGGCTTTTAGGCCTTTCTATCGCCATATCCTACATCATTACAGTCCTTTTTTATGAACACTATATTCTATCGGTTTGGTGTTTTTTCTCCTCTATCATTAGCATAGCTATTTACATTATTATGATCGAAATTTCCAATGAGGAGAAGTTAAAGAAAATTGAACTGACCCAACCGCAGCATGGGCTTTGAACTACGCCGTATGGGAAGTAAACTTCGGACTTATAAATTTTGCCCTGTTTATTCGGCCTGATAGCGATAGGAAGACCGCTTCTCCATCCCTTACTGCTTCAAGCTTCTTAAACAAGCAGCGTTTCAAGGCATCGAACAAAGACTCTTCCGTATTATACCTCTTGAGCATTTAAAAACCACATTCACTCGACTATCAAAATTTCAAAAAACACTAAAATGAAGTTCGAAAATTGGGTCATCAAAGTTGCCCGGCCAGCTATTCCATTTGCTAGAAGTTTTATGCCTTTCTCCTTCTGCCAACTCACATCGCAGGTCTTAATGCATTAATAATGAACAAACAACAACAGAGGCCAAGAAGAATAAAACTTTTTTTAGCTACTTATAGTACATTTGACAATTTCTGTGTACTTTGTCTTTCAATTGATCTCAATTCCCAAAAATTAAACGACAAATAATGAAAAAATCTCTACTAATGATTGCAGGAATGTGTTTTTCGCTATGGGCGGGTGCTCAAACGAGAAACATTACCTTTCAAGTCGACATGAACTCCTACACGGGTACTTTCACTACGCCAGAAGTGAACGGCACATGGAACAACTGGTGTGGCAATTGCAATGTACTGTCGGACCCTAATAACGACGACATTTGGACTGTTACCCTTCCCTTAACCCAAGGCGACACCCTCGAATTCAAGTACTCGCATGACAACTGGGCGGGACAAGAAACACTAAGCCCTGCTGGCGCATGTACCAACGGCAACACACAATTCACTAACCGTAAATTTATTGTTCCTGGCAATGACTCAGTACTCAGCGTAGCTTGTTGGGGACAATGCGGGCCTTGCTCTGGTCAGCCCACAACAGCGAACATCACCTTTAAGGTTGACATGAACAGTTTCGCTGGCACTTTCACCACCCCAGAAATCAATGGTACATTCAACAACTGGTGTGGCAATTGTGCTGCAATGACGGATGTCAATAGCGACGATATTTGGGAAATCACCATTAATATGGCGGTTGGCAACACTATTGAGTACAAATTCTCGCACGACAACTGGACTGGCCAGGAAAGCCTCGATTCGACTGGCACTTGCACCAACGGTAATGGGCAGTCTACTAACCGCATGCTTGTTATCCCAGCTGGCGACACCATCATGCCCGCAGTGTGCTGGGGGTTCTGTCAGCCTTGCGGCATTTTCAATAGCATCGAATCCATTGATCAATTTAAGCTAAAAGTATATCCAAACCCAGCGAGTGGCACCGTGAACATTCAAAGTGCGCTAGCAGGTACCCTTAGATTAATGGATGTTACTGGTCGTGTGGTCAAAGAAGACCATATGGTAGCTGGTGAGCACAGCATGTCGCTCGAAGGCATCAATTCAGGTCTCTACATCGTACAGCTAAATAGCCAAAACGGCATGAGCAGTCAGCGTCTCTTGGTGAAATAATTCAACAAAAACGTAGCTTATACTACACCCAAACTTGTCCTCTTATCCAGGTATTTTAAAACAAGTTTAAAGCATGAAAAGAGCTCGGTATTTACCGGGCTCTTTTCATTTTACTTGAGCTTACTAAATGTGCTGCTTTATGCATTAGGCCGTGCCTCTTCTACTTAGCGAAAGCCGGCAACAATCCCGCTCCAAGCGTAGTTGTGCCTTTATACAGCCCCTAATTTACCCATTCTCTAGTCTTGCTGAAAGGGGTAGCCTTTATGTTTAAAGAACACTAATTGTGGGTTAAAAACACCTATGACAACAGTGAAACTGATGGAATTAGCCGCTTTTTTTGCAGTACTTCAAAAAAAGCCTCAAGCTGCGCAAATGGTATGCGGTAAAAGTTCTGCCAAAGCTCGGCAGTAATCTGCTTTACACTTCAAACAAAAACCCTCCTTGTATGAGTTGATGGTATCTTTTCTGGTCGAAACGATAAAGACGTGCTGGCCGGTGTCGAACTTCTTTCTGCATCTTCTCCAATGGAATCAACAGATGCATTGAAAGAATTTTTTTACGAAAATTCCCTTTATCGAAGTTGGTATTCAATATCGTTTCGTACAGCTGCTGAAGTTGGGCTAGCGTAAATTCTTCGGCTAGTAGTTCAAAGCCGAGAGGCTGATGCTGGACTTTATAACGCAGGTGGCTAATCGCCTTTTCAACAATTTCACGGTGATCAAAAGCCATTTCACCCAACTCATCCAGATTTTTCCAGTAAGCTTCACTGGCCCACGAAGATGGTTTAGGCCGGTAGAGATTTTTGTCTAGTAGTGCGTAATACACCACGGTGACTACCCTGCCCATTGGATGACGATGGACGGCCCCAAAAGTACTCAGTTGCTCCAGATAAATGTCAGGCAAACCCGTCAGATCGTGCAAAACACGCTTGGTAGCTACATCCGTATCCTCCTCCGGGTGAACAAGGTCGCCTGGTATCGCTTCAAATCCGAGGTAAGGTGCAGCACCTCGCTGTATCACCAAAACTTGTAGATTCTCGCCGTCGTAGCCAAAAACTACACAGTCTACAGAAACACCAAAGTGAAAGTAGGCATCGAGCCGTTTTCGGCTTTCGATTAAATCTTCATTTGCTTGCAGTTGAACCATGTGTGGGGTTTTCAAAAGTTAAAGTTAAGCGGGTTCTCGTTTTCAGCAGAATTTGGCGTCAACCAAACTTCAAATGAACCAGTCTGCAGAAAGCGTTCTCCCCGGGCATTGTAGCGCACGAGATCTTCTCTTTTAAGCTCAAAAGTCACCAGTTCGGATTTACCCGCGGCCACAAATAACTGCCGGAAATTTACCAGCTGTTTAGCTGGAGGAATGCCCTGACTGCTGGACTTTTGCTTTATGTAGAGCTGCACCGTCTCTTTTCCATCGACGGCAGAAGTGTTGGTGATTTTTACGCTGACATGGTAGTTGCCGTTATCCGCACGTCTGATTTCGCGGTTGCTGTACACAAAACTGCTATAACTCAAGCCATACCCAAATGGATAAGTCGGACTATTGGGCATATCGCTGTAATGCGACCAAAAGACGTCAGCAGACGGACCGGGACGACCGCCGGTATAGTCGTTGTACGCCATCGGTATCTGCCCTTCGTGGCGCGGGAAGGTCATAGGCAACCTAGCAGAGGGGTTGTAATTACCCACCAGCACATCAGCGATAGCGTCGCCAGCATGTGTGCCTGGTTGCCATGCGAGCAGTAATGCGCCTAATCGAGTTCTAATATCATCGGGGATGATGAGGGGCCTACCTGCAAATAACACCAATATTACACGTGTATGCAGTTGTACCAAATCACGCAAAAAAGCCTCCTGCAAGCCTGGTAGCCGGATAGATGCCCTACTGCGGCCTTCCCCTGACTGATAACCGTGTTCGCCGAGCGCCACAATCACGGTTTTAGCCGTTTTTGCCAATGTTATAGCCGCTGCCCAACCGCTGGTGTCCCTTTCATTTATTTCTACTTCCTTCTGAAATGAGGCTTTTCCCTTCCAGCATGCTGGTCCGGGTGAATACGGTAGTCGAGGATAATACGTCTTCAACCCCTCCGTGAGCGTAACAGCCGTTTCGTCGGCGGCCGATACGCGCCAGTTACCCAAAGGGGCAGTACGGTCGTCGGCCAAGGTTCCTATCAGCACTATCTTTTCTTCTTTTTTTAAGGGGAGTACGCCTTTATTTTCGAGCAGGACCATACTCTTTTTGGCCATATCACGGGCATTCTCGTGAAGTGCTGCACTTCCAATCACAAATTGCTCCCGTGTTTCGCTGCAATAGCGGTAAGGATCATCAAACAGGCCCAAAGCGAACTTCAAGCGCAAAATCCGGCGAACAGCTTCATCAATAACCACCATAGACACCTTTCCTTGCTTAACGGCCTCAGCGAGATGACTCACGTAGGCATTCGACTCCATATCCATATCACAGCCTGCATTGGCTGCCAGCACAGCGGCTTCCTCACGCGACGAGGCATACCCATGCGCCGTCATCTCCTGTATCGACCCCCAATCGGAAACGACAAATCCAGCAAAGGCCCAGTCGTTTTTGAGGATGCCGCGCATGAGAAAAGAATCGGCTGTGGAAGGCACGCCATTATAGGCTGTAAAAGAGTTCATAAATGTGGCTACGCCAGCATCACGCGCAGCTTTGAACGGTGGCAATATGGTATTATAAAGGGTATAAGCGCTAAAATCGGTGGCATGGTAGTCGCGACCTGCTTGCACAAAGCCGTAACCAGCGAAATGTTTGGCGCAAGCCGCTAGAGTCGTCGGGCTACTCAGGTCATCGCCTTGAAATCCGCGCACACGGGCTGCTGCAATCCGCGCACCGAGATAAGGATCTTCGCCTGCCCCTTCCATCACCCTACCCCAGCGCGGGTCTCGGGAGATATCAACCATGGGCGCGAAGGTCCAATTGATGCCGGCAGCCGTTGCTTCCAGCGCGGCAAATCGTGCCGAACGTTCGATGGCTTCCAAATCCCAGCTTGCAGCTTCGGCCAAAGGAATGGGGGTAAGCGTTTTGTACCCATGAATAACATCACAGCCAAAAAGCAAGGGTATGCCCAAACGGGTTTCTTCAACGGCGATACGCTGCAAAGCACGCACCTGGGCTACACCTTGCACATTGAGAACGGCACCAATCTTTCCAGCACGAAGGGCTTCGTAGCGTTCACGAGGATTACCCGATTCCGGTAAAGGGCCAGTTGCGTTCCAAAAACCATTGTATTGGTTCATCTGACCTACTTTTTCTTCTAAAGTCATACGCTGCAGAACCGAATCGACGCGGCTCGCAAAATCTTGAGAAAAAACAGCAGTGCTGGCCCCCAGCACCACAAAAAGTACGATGACGAAAAATGGTCGCTTCATGGATGGACTTAAAAAGGTGTATAAGAAAAAGAACGTATCACCAGCTCATAATTCTGTCCGGTGCTCGGACCGGTAGCTTGGTTGGTGACCAACCAAAGATTGATACGGGCATTGGTAGTTGCTCCCGGCGCAGGTATAATTATGGGCACACTGAATGCCCCACCCTCTTCCTTGACCCTTGCCGGATTGTTCTGATCAAAAGACCAGCTGGCAAAAGGAGCTACACCCGTATCATCTCCCAACCAACTTTTCCAGCTGATTAGCGAGTCGGTCCATATAAATTCATGCGTGGTGTAGCGCGTTGCTGCAGCTGCGGGCAACTGGAAACTTCGCGTCCGTTCGGGCTTAAAAGGGCCGAACCAGACGGGTTGTACCGACATATGTAGGGTTTTCGGGTCATTGGCTACTCCCCAACGGCTGAATTCAATATCAACTTCACTGTTGGCCTGCGCAGAAAAAGTGTTGTTATCCCAAGTAAAAAGTCCGAGCACCGTGTTGTTGGGAATGTTCACCATATCCGACTCCACTACCCAAACGTACTTGCCGTAGCCTACTACCTCGTTAGAAATGATTTCGGAACAGTACCAACGACCGTCATCGAGCCGCCTTATATTCATGTGGAGATAGCCTCGGTCATCTACATAGGCTGCATAAATGTCCTTGCTGAAATAATTTGGACCGGGGCCGAACTGTTCTGTACCTCCTTTCACAGTCCATAAGCGACCGCTAAAGTTAAGCTGATCGCCCGCCCGACCTTGCGGTGCTGGAAGTGTTGCCAATTCACAACCTAAAAGCACCAGCATTGACAGCAGCATGCCCACTTTATTCATAATGTTGCTCATTTTTGACTTTTTAAATCGGGTATCAACAGTTCGCCCCACAGCGAAGGGGTAGTATGGAAGCCTTCCTCCTCACCACTATTCCAGCGGTATTGTACCTTTCGCCCGCTGGCATCGCCTTGGTCGCGGGCTATTTCTAGCAGATACCTACCTGGCAAACTCCAAGGCTCGCGTTCAAGATCGGTCCAATTTAGTGTGGCCTCGAGGCGGTAACGACTCTGACCAAGCGGCTCGATATGTCTGTTAATCTTCAAGGTTTTTTGGGTGCGGAATTCAAATGCACGAACGTCGGCACCAAGTGAGATGCCGATATGTAGGTCGCTAAACAGAAAACGTGCTCTGGGGCGGCTCGAAAGTTCTGGCTGGGCCGCGAAGGCCAACTCAATTGCATCGCCATTCCAAATAGCTGAACCTTCTTGGGTATTTTGAAGACCACCAGCAGCTAGAAGTATTGCCTCCACGTACAAGGCCTTTTGGTCCCAACTGAGACGAATAGAATCGGAACCAAGCTGCTGCCACGGAATAAACGAGCGGGGTGATCCGAGCTGAGCCTTTGCTTGTTTCCGGTTGATGCCGGTGTGGCGAACCAATCGGATGTGGCGCAAGTCGATTTCTCCGGCTGCCTCAAACTGTATAATAAACTGTTTAATATTGGTTGGGTCGGCACCCTGTTCTTCCCAGTTAAACTGCTGTAACGGCAAACGAATATGAGCGTATTGCGCTCCAATGGGGCCATCAACGACCCATCGGGCCGACATCCCCAACCATGCCTGACGATTGCTGTAATCTTCAAAACCAAAGGCCAATGGTAGGGTTTTGGCAGGTTTTCCTGCTGGAAGACGGACTTTTAACTCAATGGCGGCACTGTCCAGCAAAGCCAACAGGTTTTTGCCCGACCACTGGTCCCAGCCGATACCCATACCCACCCAGTTGCAACCGCCGCCAGGTTTATCCCACCAAATACGATAGGAGCTGTCTGCTTGTAACGTAAGCCGCATGCAGCCTTTTTTACTGTCGCTCCATAAATCGTCGCCAGCAGCCCCATCTAGTATCACCAAGGAGGCGAAGCCTGCAATCTGCTCGAAGTCGTTATCGGGATTAAATTGTTCATACATGCCTTGCGGCACTGCATTCAGCCATTTCTTTTGTCCACGCACTTCCACTTCCTGCAAGCCGATGGTCCGAATGCTGTCTGCCGATTGCGCAGCAACTTCTCCTGCCAGCAATAAGCCAAGTAGTAAAAACGGCCTTACTAGCTTCATGGCTTCATCGGTTCATTGCGTGAAAAGGCGAGTAGATCCATATCGCATTCGGCATAACCACTGGTTGGGTTGGCAAGAAATAGCACATCTATCTGAAATAATTTCTGTGGTTCGTGAACCCCGTTTCCCAAAGCTCCAGCTGGCAGGCCATTCACTAGGGTTACCAAATCAATATACTTTATGCTTTCAAGGCTCCAGTTGATACCGGGCCGAATTTCAATCGCCCACATGTCTTCACCACCATCGGTATGAACGCCATCGCCATTGTCATCTTCTCTAAATCGCAACAGTACAATACCATTATTGAGGCCTGCCTTTTGTCGGAAAATACCGTTAAAATACACGCTGCCGGCATCAGCACTCAAGCCAAAACCATTTGTGCTATTAAAAGCAGATGCAGTCAAACCGAGCAGTCCTTTGAGCCAGTCCCAGCCCACGGTTCCCCCCATACGGTAATACTGCGCTCCTTCGGCGAGAGGAGGTGTACTTACCCCAACAAACTTCATGTCGGCGCCCGTCTGCACAAACGAGGTCCACTCCGGCCGCAACCCATTTTCAAAATCATCGAGCACGGTGGCGTCCAAAATGCGTATGCCGGTGATAGTGATGGCTGTACGCAGCGTATCGGTGTGGCCAGTAAAGGTGAGCCGTACATCACACGCTTCTTCCCGGAAAGTAGGAAAATCGGTGGTTTCACCAGCCCAGCTGGCATTGGTAATATCGATGGTCCGCGAACGACCAATGATGCGTTTTACAGCACCGGAAGTACGGCCGGTGATTTGAATTTGCCAATCGGCAAGAATACTCAAACGTGCCGTAAAATGTGCCTGCTGTCCGGTGCTGAAATCGATTTCAGGGGCCGACTGCGTTAATGGCTCCAGCACACGGAAGTTACCGTATAAATCGGTGAGCTGGGGTCCCGCTGGGTCAAGGTCACGTTGACACGACCAAATGGACAAAAGGGTTAGGGTAAAAAACAGGTGCCTCATTGTGTCAGAATTGAATAAAGTAAGCTAAAAATCCAGAACGCAGGTTTAACTCGGCACCACTTTGGTTGATGGCACTGGCCACGATGCCCAGCTGCAGGGTTGACTTACCGAAGGCTTTGTAGGAGATAGCGGCTACCGGCAACAGCTCGCGATAATTAAGTGTACGACCCGTAAAGTCGATGATTTCATTTTGAGCATTGCGGATGGCATCGAATACAAATCCTGTACTCTGCACTTGTAATAGGCTCGCGTCAAAACGGAAAATATCGCTAAACTGATGGCCAATATTCACGGTCCACCAAGGTTGCTGCACACTAAAGTCGGGTACTTCTACATTGGCACTGCTTCTCCACGTCCGCTGGTCGCGGTACATTATTTTTACATCCGTTTTGCGGAATACATAAGCCAAGTTTATTTCAGCACGTGAAAACCGGGTAAGTTCATTGGTGCCGCTTCCACGTATTTCACTAAAAAGAGCTGTACTTACAGCAAGACTTAACCCCTTAAGCTGCAGTTCCGGCTCCCAAGCCAGCGTAATTCCGCGTCGGTTTGGGGTGGCCTCACCGAATGGATCTAGTAAAAGATAGTTCGATTGATCGTTGCCAAGGGAAGTGTTCCAGCCGGCACGGTATAAACCAGCCTCACGACTGTAGTCGTAAATGCTGGCAGCCCGTAACTGTCGGTCGTTACCAATTGTGCGAAAAGACCGCGGGATACCTGCTGGGTTATAGGCAGTAGTTTGGGCTGCAGGACTGAAAAAATCAGGGCCAACCTCACGGTAGCTCAATTCCCAGCGCTTGCCTACTTTCAACTTCAACGCATAAAAAAAGTCTGTTTTCTGTGTAAATGCGGTATCAGCGAAACGAGCGAGTGAACTTCCTGCCTCCCAGTGCAAGCGCAACAAGCCATTGCCAAAATCACCATCGGTGGTCAATACTGAACTTTGGTAGAGATTCGTTTGTGTACTGGTGCCTGGCATGTCGCGCACGGCAATCAGTGTTCCTGCTAAACGCAAAGGTGTGGCATCCCACTGCAACTCACTACGGCCACCATAAGCCCATTGTTCGGTAGCTGCACCGCCAAAACTTGGACGAAGGCGCATAGCAAACAAAGCGTTCGACATGCGCGCAGGTCCCTGGCGGAAGAGCAGCCCAAAGTCGAGCGATGCTCCTTGGGTGCGCCAACTGCCGTTTTGATTCATAAATACATCATATCCTGCCATTTGCTGCTGAAAAAGCTGCAGGGCCGGCACGCCATCAAGTACGTCTAACAAAGGAGCGGTACGGTACATGGTAAAGGGTGTGAGCGCATAGTCCATATCTCCTACGGTATACTTAAACCGGTTTTGTATGAGGCCCTTTACCTGCAACTGCCGTATATCGAAACTGACGCCCGAGCCCCAGAATCCACCATAATCGTTGCGAATCCGAACCATGGCTTGCACCTCGGTAGCAGCATTCGGCCTAACATTTACGCCCAAATCGGCAAGTACATGGCCTGAATTTTCGCGGGGCAGCGTCGTGGTATCGCCCGAAATAGCCAATCGGTCGGCAAAATAAACAGCCCTGGCGCCACCGTTGATCGAAAACTTGGGCAAGGGTGTTTGTGCCCAGACTCCGGCCCAGCAAAAGATGAATGCGATGAATAAAATCTTTTTCATCAGAATAATAACTTGAGTTCTAAGGTGGTTTCGGTACCAGAATAGGTGTCGAATACAAAACTTCGGTCTTCAAAGGCAAAGGATTTGTGCCGCAGATAAACACAAACGTTGTCGGCTGCCCAAATGTCGCAACCCAAGCCTAAGGCTTTGCCGAATTGCTCCAGCGGCCGACCTAAGGTATTCACGCCAGTCAGCACACCGCCGAGGGAGATATCGGCACTGGCTAAAAAGACCAGCGAGAAACGACTATTCCATTGCAGGTACAATTCATTTTGGGAGGAATACTGTCGTAATATGGCCTCAGGACTGGTGTTGAGTAATGCTGCGGAGGTTTGTACCGACTGCGCTCTCAGCAGCTGATTGAATACCAGCACGCGGTCGGCAACGCGTATACGATAAAGGGCTTGCAATTCCAGCTGTGAAAAGTAAAGATGCTCCTGCTGACGCTCGGTAAAAGCAACTTTATCGAAGGTACTCCGGTACAATACACTGGTCCTGCCATAGGGTCCTACTTGTTGCGGAAAACCCCAACGCCAAAAACGGCTGCGGGTAAGGGCATTCACCGGCTGGGTGTAAGACAAACTACTTGACCCGGTGTTTAGCTCGCGGCTTAAACTGTAACCACCCGAGAGCGAGATGTTCGCAGGAGAATAGGCAACATTCAAATCTGCGCCCATCCGGTTGTTGGCCAGCTGGCCAAAACCTAACAAGGACGAGCTGGAAGGAAATAGCAAAGCACCACTGCCTGCCTGCCCTACTGGAATATTGGTAGTGGCCGCCTCGGAAACACTGGTATTGACAAAAGCACCTATATTATTTACAGCACCAGGATCGATGTAATAGGACTGACCAAATAATTTTAGGTGTTTCAAGGGCTCCCATTTAAATTTCGCTTGGGCAATCAAGCCACCCAACTGACCCAGGCTATTGGACTGATAGCCCGAATAACCTGTTTCCAGTTCCCAGCCTATAACAGGATGGGTACGACCGACTTTCACTGTATGTATCTGCGAGCCAAAGGGTTGTAACAATAAGCTATCCTGATAACTCCGCTGGTTCATGCTCTGCAAACTCAACTTCCAGCCAGTCCGTGGCATCCAACTATATTGGCCACCCCAGGCTGCATTTGGTCGCCGATCGAAGCCTCCGTTTTGCTCGTTTTTGCCGAACATTAACTTTAGCGACTGGTTGTAGGGCAATTGTGTCATGCTCACTACCGCACCGGCAAAGGCACGTTTACCCCAACGTTCTTCCTGATCCACGCGACCAGCATCTACATATCGGTTGTATCGCTCATGTACATTCTGGCCAATGGGATCCCAAGGATTGCGGTCGAACAACATATACCGTTCATATGCCGTATAGCCACCCATAGTCAGATCGGTCATGTCTTCCCAATGTATTCCCCCTAATTTCACCGTCAGCGGACCCAACGAAGTTTGGACGGTTGAGTATAGATTCATACCCAGATTGAGTAACATGCTCTGCCCCAATCGAGGACTACCGAGTGGATTGTCGATGTTCGGGCGTGCCGTATCAGGAGAAGCGGGACTATAGGCAGGCAAACCCGGGCGATCGAGAAACTGAAAGGCAAATAAATCCAAACCCCAGCTCAAACCGGAACGCGACTTTCCTGTGATAAAGAACATCAGGTTCGGCAATTGTGTATCGTCGCCTATAAATACCTCGCGCTGCGGCAAATTAGCCTGCGGCAGATAACGATAACTTCCAGGCATATCACGATAGGTGCCAAAAAAGCGATAAAAGCCATTTACATTAATAGATCGCAACCTGCTGGGCTCCATTTTCGGGAAATTGCCCCACGCCGGGGTCTTCTGGATTTTCGGCTGGGTTGTATCAACAAACAAACGGTAAAACCGGGTTGCAGCTGGGCCGATTTGCTTTCCCGCATCTATCTTCCGTGTGCTGTCAGCCAACACCGCGCTGGTTCCCGGCTGCGCATATAACGCACTGGGCCAAACAACTGCACAGCCAAACAATAAGACGAAGCCAACAAGATATTTTTTCATGGGAGCTCGCTTAGGGTTTCCATTTGAATGAATTTGCGAGGCCGGCTGCCAGGTTTGGCTGGCTTTACGTATACCGGCAGATTGCCATAAGCGACCCAGTTGTCTAGTTCGAGATAAACGAAAATACGGTAGGCCCCCTCCGTTTCTGGCAGGGAGACTTGAATCGAATGGGCATCAAAAGCACGGATTTTCTTCTTCAATACGCTTACAGGCCGATTCTCTACATCACCGCCTGCTTTGATATCCTGACTTTCGGGTAATATCTCGTACCGTAGCGTAACTTTTTTTCCATTTAGCACGGCTGTATTGAATTTCACTTCCAACTTTTCGCCGACCTCGGCCAGCTCAAATGGCTTTTCAAATGAAATAAAGGATACCGGAGCTGGCTCGGCACTTCCTTTCCAAGCCTGACTTATGGCCCAAAGGGTTTCGGTTTTTTCTTTGTATTCGGTGAAAATGCCATACCAAGTGGGTGTGGTTTCTTGTTTCTGCCCCCAAAGAAATACGTAAGACCCCATGCAGTACTTTCTTTCGGCCAAAATTTTATCATTATACCGATTTTTATAGCTCTCCGCTTTCTGGGCGCTGGTTTGTTCAATAGATGCACCCCACGGAGTCCGTTTTACTTCCCAATGCCCATTTGGTCCCCACTCGGTAATCATATAAGGGCCACCCCAACCAAATCGGCGTATCTGACTAGGTAATTTGTCGAGGTCGCCATAGGTGTTGATAGACAAAAAGTCGATACTGGGACACCGGGCTTTAATCAACTGCACTTCAATGGAGTCGAGTCCTGCCGTGATTGTGGTCGTAGGATGGTTTGGATCGAGCTCCTTAATCATTCGGGCCATATCTTCTACGGCATACCAAACATTGGTGTTTACATAATTTAAATCGAGCTCATTGCCTACACCCCAAGCCAAAAGCGCTGGATGGTCTTTGAGCGCCAATACCTCTTTGCGGAAGGCATCCTTTTGTCGTTGAACACTACTGCTGTCGTCGTAATCGAAGCCATGTCGTTCGTGCTGCATCCAAATCCCCATCATGACCGTAAGGCCGAGTTTATGGGCTTCATCAAGCAGTAATTTGCCATTTTCTGTTCCCCAAGTACGAATGGAATTTCCGCCGGCAACGACTACCTCATCTAAATACACCGAACCACCCGCACCTTTTACATAATAAGGCACTCCATCACGGTAGATGCTCCACTGTCCTTGTTCATCCTGCCTTATTTCGGTACGTATAACCTGCGCATTTAGCCCGCTGTTTACTAAAAACAGCAACGTAAGCACAAGGATAAACCTACCGACAACCATACGCATTTTTTGATTTCACTCAACAAGTTATAGTATATTTTACAATTTCTAAATGTTAGCATATTTTTTTTCTCCTGCTTCTTTCAGCAGCACTTCGTATAAAGTACGAAAAAGCGCAAATGAACAGGGCAGGCATTGAAATTGAGGCTCAAGGCCTAAATGGCAAAACACAAATTACGCGCGCACCATAGTGATCCCCTGAAATAATTCAGTAGCAAACGCTAACATCGACTATTAACCCATTCGATGTTCATTCTACCACTCGAAACGTTACGCAAATCGTTTTGCCCTGCATAAAATAAAACTTCACTCAAACGCGCCAAAAGAACGCTGACGCGCAGATTATGCAACCATTGACCAGCACTATATAATTTTGGAGTTAATCATGGCCCCACCTGTTCCGTCATTTTCGAAAATGAACCCATGGAAAAAAATACTATGGTTCAAAACCCAAGACCGTTTACAGCTACATTTTTCAATTGGAAGGAACTAACGACCAGTATATTTCAAGGTCTGTTCATCACGGCAGGCACTTTTTTTGCGTACCAATATGCTATTATCCAAGGCTTTGATGAAGCGCTCACCCGAACCATGGTCTTCACAGTCTTCATCACCGCCAACGTATTCCTCACCCTCGTAAATCGTTCCATTTACTATTCCATTTTCACTACATTAAAATACAAAAACAATATGGCGCTTCTCCTTATAGGCATCACATTAAGCATAACTGCATCCCTTTTGTTTTTCCCTCCCCTTACGCGCTTCTTTAATTTTGAAACACTCAATTTATCGCAATTAACCAGCTGCATTTACATCGGATTTATAACCGTAATGTGGTGTGAATTGGTAAAAATAAACACGCGGTATAAAGCAATAAATAACCATTTAGGACCACAATCACCCGATACAAATAGCATTCCTATTCCACAGCCAGTGTACGGAGCGGTAGAGGCACCAAGCCACTTAAAAGTAGGAACTTTGATATAAATTACCCCTTAGATGTAAC
>Ga0105054_10004336_pt1 | contig 21290 bp, 6 predicted proteins | sample BON02_FD_78091 | JGI IMG/M metagenome (GOLD analysis project Ga0105054, IMG submission 78091) | Freshwater microbial communities from Lake Bonney liftoff mats and glacier meltwater in Antarctica - BON-02 (megahit assembly) | ecosystem: Environmental > Aquatic > Freshwater > Ice > Glacier...
CCCCCCGCCCCCCCCCCCCCCCCCCCCCCCCCCCCCCGCTGGACCCCCCTGTTTTCCGATTTCCGGAAGAGTTTCTCCCCCCCCCCTTTGGTCAAACCCCCCTTTATCCTTTCCCCGTAACTGTTTTCCGAAGGGACGGTGCTGCTGCCTGCGATCACTCGACTGCGCGCGCGCCGCGAGGCGCCAACCGGCCTCGCCAGCGCCATCCGCCGCCCGCCGCCGCCCGCCGCCCGTCGTCTGCTTTTTCGGTGTGGTCTCTAAGGTTTTCCCTCGCTTCGCAGCCGCGCCGGTTTTGTCGACACAACGCGACCGCCCTTTCGTTCCGTTTTCGGGCACTTTCTCCGCGTCCATGCGTCGCTGCGGTTTCGCATTCACATTCAGCTTTTCCCTCGCAATCTTGGGTCGGGAGAAGGGCGCTCAGTCGGAGCGCCAACCCCCCGCCCGTTCGACGTCCGCCTCACACTCCGTCCCCCTCTCCCGTTCCTTCCCTTTTCTGCACGCACACGCGCGAAACTGGTGTCACGCACAGCCTCAATCCTATACACTACTGATATTCTTGCACCCTTGATGAGAGTAAAGCAGACTGCAAAAAAAAAGGGAGCGATCTCTTCGCTCCTGTGACCGCCGACCGCCGACCGACCGACGGGGGACGACATGTTGTTTATTATTTTCTCGGCGCTACTCGTCGACACGCGCGCCGGCCGCCCGCCGCCTCCACGGCGCGGAGCAGCGACGAGCAGTAGCACCGCCGCCGCCGCCTCATGTATATCCGTCGCCCCCGCCGCCGCCGCCGCCGCCGCCGCCTCATGCATCCGTCGCCCCCGCCGCCGCCGCCGCCGCCGCCGCCGCCGCCGCCGCCGCCGCCGCCGCCGCCGCCGCCGCCGCCGCCGCCGCCGCCGCCCGCTGCCGCCGCCGCAGGAAGGCCAGCGTGGCCGAGTAGCCCTCGTCGGCGCGGGACGCGGGCTTGCACACGTCGACGTGGTCGGCGCGCGGGAGCACGCGCACGTCGCCGAAGCCCGGGTAGGCGCTGTCGAAGGGCACGACCACGACGCTCGCCGACAGCGCGGCGGCGGCGGGCGGCGGCGGGGGCGGCGGGGCGGGCCGGCCGCCGGCCGGCGTCGGGTGCGGCGGCGGCGGCGGCGCGGCGCCGGCGCTGGCGGCGGCGGCGCGCGGGCCCGCGGCCGTGTTGCCCGGGGGCGCCGGCGCGCGGCCGGCGCCCCCCCAGCCCAGGAGCACCGTCGGGCGCCCCTCGACAAAGCTCAGCACGCGCGCGTCGTCCTCGCCGGCGGCGGCGCTGACGATGGCCGGACTCGTCCGGCCGCCCCCCTCCCCGCCCCCGTCCCGGCCGCCCCCCTCCCCGCCGCCCCCGTTTCGGCCCCCGTCCCCGCCGCCCCCGTTTCCGCCCCCGTTTCCGCCGTCCCCGCCGCCCCCGCTTCCGCCCCCGCCGAGCAGCCGCCGCAGCCGGTCGTTGAGGTCGACCAGGTGCGGCCCGGGCGCCAGGTGCGCGACGGCCGGCGCCGGGATGGCGCCGGCCCCCGGCAAGCGCCGCAGGCGCCAGCCGAGGTCGGCCAGGCGCGAGCCAAAGTGGGGCGTGGCGTAGAAGACGACGCCCTGCGTGGCGCGCGCGAGCGCGCCGGGCGCGAGCGAGCTGGGCGCGGGCGGGGGCGCGGGCGCGGGCGCCGCCGCCGGGAGCTCGCCCGCTGCCGACCCCCAAACGGCGCCGCCCCGTTTCTCTGCCAGCGCCCCGGCCTCGGCGTCCGCCGCCAGCAGCTCCTTGACGAGCAGGCCCCCCATCGAGTGGCACACGAACACCACGGGCCGCGCGCCCACGCCCGCCGCCGCCAGCCCCGCGGCCATGCGCGACACGGTGGTGGGGAGCGGCGCCGAGTCGCCCTCCCAGGCGGTGGCGGGCGCCGCATACTCGACAGACAGCAGGCGGCAGCGGGGGAGGTCCCGCGAGAGCCAGTGCGCGGGCCAGCACTCGGCGTGCGTGATGGGGCGGCGCAGGGACGGGCGGCGGGCGACCTGGACGGGCGGCAAGGGGCGCGGCGGCCGCGGGGAGGGGCGGCCGCTGGCGTCGGGGCCGGCCAGCGTCGCCGGCGTCTCCGGTGCCGCCGCCGAGGCCGCAGAGGCCGCAGAGGCCGCCGCCGCCGCCGCCGCCGCCGCCGCCGCCGCCCCGCCTGCCCCCGCGGGGACGTCGCCGCGGCGCCAGGTGATGAAGGGGCCGCCGCGGATGCCGTGGACGAAGACGATGTCCATCTCCGGCTCCTGGCCGCAGCCGTCCTCCTCCTCGTCGTTGTCGGCGCCGCCGCCGCCGCCGCCGCTCGCTCTCCTGCGCTTGCCGCCGCCATTGCCGCCGCCGCCGCCGCCGCCGCCGCCAAGCGCCACCTGTGCCGCCGCCGCCGCCGCACTAGACTGCGCGCCCCCAAACGGCGGCGGCAGCAGCATCAGCGCGGCGTCTTCTCCGCCCTCGCCGCCGCCGGCCCGCTCGACCGCCGCGGCCGCGGCGATCGCGTCCAGCAGCAGCGAGGCCAGCTCGGGCCCCAGCCGCGCGCCGAGCGCGGCGCCGTCGCCGCCGCCGGCCGCGGCCGCCGCGCGCCGCGCCGCGCCCAGCAGCACCGCGCGGTGGTGGCCCGCCGCGGGCACGAGCGCGTGGATGCCGTCGCGGTAGGACAGCGGGACGGGCGGCGGGACCGCGGCCGCGGCCGCGCCCAGCGCCGCCGCCGCGGCGGCGGCGGCGGCCGACCCCCCGCGCGCGAGCAGCAGCGACGACGTCGGCGGCGCGGCGGCGGCGGCGGCCACGGCCACCGGCGCGACGGACGCGCACGCCTCTGCGTGCAGCAGGGCGGCGGCCGCGTAGCCGCTCAGGCGGCAGTCGCCGTCGCGCGCGGCGCGGCGCAGCCACTCGCGCCAGGGGAAACGGTCGGGGGCGCCGGCTGGGGCCGTCGGCAGCGGCTGCGGCAGCGGCAGCGTCGCGGCCGCGGCCAGCGCCGACGACGACGACGGCGGCGATGATGGCGGCGGCGGCGGCGAGGGGCCGGCGGCGGCGGCGGCGGCGCCGGGTCCGTCGTGCAGCACGGCGGCGGCGACGGCCGGCTGCGTGGCGGCGAGCATGGCGAGCAAGCGCGCCGCCTGGCGCTGGAGGCTGAGGGTGGGCGGCGCGCCGCCACCCAGAGTGACGGCCACCTCGTCCTCGGCCGCGGCCACGACGTCGAGGTCGATGCCGGCGTACGGGGCGTAGGGGGCGGCGGCTTGGGCTGCGGCGGCGGCGGCGGCCGCCGAGCGGCGCGGCGGCGGTTGCGGTTGCGGCGGCGCGCGCGGCGGCGGCAGGGGGTGCTGTTCCTCCTGCTGCCCTCCGGCCGACGCCCACCCGGCCTGCTCTTCGTCGTCCGAGCCGTAGCCCGCGGCCACGAGCGCGGCGAGCTCGTTGGCGTCGTAAGGCAAGGCCTGAGCGGCGCGACAGCGGGCGGAGGCTGCTGCTGCTGCCGCCCTTTGGCGCTTGGCGGCCGCCGCTGCTGCTCCTGTTGCTGCTGCTCCTGTCGACGCCGCCGCCCGGGCGCCCGCGCCCTGCGGTGACCGGTCGCCGCTGCCGCCACCACCCTCTTCGTCGTCGTCCTCGTCGTCGTCGTCGTCGTTATCGTCGATCAGCGCGGCGCCGCTCCCGCCGCCGCGCAGGCGCGAGGCGGCGGTGGCGGCGGCGGCCATGGCAGCGGCGGCCGCCTTGGCCGCCGCCGCGGTCGAAAGCGCGTGCGCCGTCGGCAGCAGCAGCGGCAGCAGCAGCGGCGAGAGCGCCGCCGCGGCCAGGCGGCTCAGCAGCGGGCGGCCGCGCTCGTCGTTGGCCTGATCCGCGTCGGTAGCCGGGCTGCCCTCGCCGCCGTCCCGCACGCGCCCGTCTGCGGACGCGGGAGCGCCGCCGCCTTGCCGCCCCGCCCGGCGCGGCAGCGGCGACGGCGGCGACGGGAGCAGCGCTGGCCGCCCGGCCGCCGCCGCCGCCCCGCCGTCCAGCAGCGGCGCGCTCGCCAGCAGCCGCCCGAGCAGCGGCAGCAGGCCCGCGCGCACCAGCCACCCCTGCCGGCGCGGGTCGTCGGCCACCGCGGACGCAAGCGCGTCCAGCGCGGCGCCCGCGCGCGCGGCGGCGATTGCGGCGTCGGCCGCGCGCGCAGAGGGGGGGTAGGCGCGCGCCGTGACGAACGCGGGCGCGAGCGCGCCGCCCGGCCCGCTGTCGAGCGGCAACTCGAGCTCGGACACGGTGGCGACCGCCGCGCCGCGGGCCGGGGTGGAGGCGGTGGCGGCGGCGCCGGCGGTGGCGGTGGCGGTCGCGGCGGCGGCGGCGGTGTCCGCGCCGGCGCCCCAGGCAGAGGCGGAGGCGGAGGCGGCGGCCGCGGCAGCAGAGCTCCTGGCGGCCGCGCGCGCGGCCCCGCGCAGCTCCTCTGCGACGGCCAGGGCGCGAGCGGGCGTGATGAGGGGCGCGGCGTCGGCCAGGACCCAGGGGCGGTCGGCGGGCGCGGGGGCCAGGGACGGGCGTCCCCAGGGGCGCCGGGCCGCCGGCGCCAAAGACGCAGATGCCGCTGCTGCCGCTGCTGCCGCTGCTGCCGCTGCTCCTGCCGCTGCTGCTGCTTCTGATGTCGGGCCGCCGTCGCCGCAGCCGCCGCCGCCGCCGGAAGACAGAGAAGCAGCGACCACGGGGCCGGCCCCGGGCTTGGCCCCGCCGAGCCGCGGCGCGAGCGCCGACAGCAGGTCCGCCAGCCACAGGTGCGCCGTGAGCAGGCCGTCCGGCCCGGGCCGGGCCGCCAGCGCCGCCAGCGCCTCTGCGGCCGTGGCGCCGAGGAGGGCGGCCGCCTCGGCGCGGGACGGGGAGGACGGCGACGGCGACGACGACGGCGACGACGACGGCCACGACGACCACGACGACGGTGCTACGGCGTGAGCCGCCGCGAGCGCGGCCGTGGCGGCCGCCTTCGCCTTGGGAGGCGGCGGCAGCCACGACACCAGCCGCGCGCGCCACGCCGCCGCCCGCTCGGGCGACGCAAGGAAGCCCGCCCGCGCCAGCGGCGGCAGCGCTGCCGCCGCCCGCGCGCGCACGGACGGGTCGTCGCTGGCCGCCAGGCTCGCCAGCGTCGGCAGCGCGTGCGCCTCCCGCAGCGCGCGGCGCGCGAGGGGCCCCGCGCGCGCGGCGCACGCGCACAGCGCGCCCACCGCCGCGTCCGCCAGCGGCAGGTCCGGCCCGCCCGCCGCCGCCGCCGCGTCGGCCGCGCACGTCAGGAGCGGCGCCGCCCACGCGGCGCGGTCGGCGTCGGTCGAGTGAGCAGAGGCGGGGTCGGAGGCCATCACGCCGACCAGCCGCACCAGCAGCAGCAGCTCGGCGCGCGCGGCGGCGGCGGCGGCGGCGGAGGAGGGGGCGGAGCCCGGGACCGGGGAGGCGGAGGCGGCGCCCGGCGGCGGCGGCGGCAACGGGGGCGGGAGCGGCGGCGCGGCCGGGCGGAGGAAGCCCTCGAGGCGCTCGGCGGCGCGCCGGCCCGCGAGGGAGGCGAGGTTGCCGCGGGGCCCGGGTGGGGCTATGGCAGGGGGGGTCTCGGACGCGGTGGTTGGTTCGTGAGGCGCGGCGAAGGGGGGGGGCGACAGATCGGGCAGCCGCTTTGCGCAGTCGTTGCGCGCGCCCCCCGCTCCGGCCGCCGCCGCCGCCGCCGCCGCCGCCGCCGCTGTCGTCGCTGCTGCTGCTGCTTCCGCCGCCGACAATGGCGCGCCGCCGACGCCGCCTCCACCAGCCACGCCCCCGGCCGCCGCGATCACGACGGCCTCGGCCACGGCCGCCGCCAGCGCGGCGTTGAGGCCCAGCGCCGCGAGCCTGGTGCGCGCCTCGGACGACGACGCGGCCCACCCGGCCACGAACCGGCGGGCGACGGCGGCTGCGTGCGGGTCAAGGGCCGATTCCGCTGCCTCTGCTGCTGCTGCCTCTGCTGCTGCTGCTGCTGCTGCTGCTGCTGCTGCTGCTGCTGCTGTTGGTAAAAATGCTGCCACTACTCCGCCGCCCTCGTTCGCCTCGTCCGTGCGTAGCTCATCGGAGGACGCCGCGCCCATCATGATGCGGAGGAGGGCCGCGCCGTCGTCGAGGCGCAGGCCGTCCGGCGGCAGCAGCGGCGGGAGCGCCGCCGGCCGCAGGAGCGCCCCCGCGGCCGCCGCCGCCGCCCCCGCCGCCGCGCCGTCCGTCAGCGGCGCCGCCGCCATGGCCGCCGCCGCCTCGAGCACGGCCGCCAGCTCGCGCCGCTCGCCCTCGTCGCCGTCGGGCGGGCCGTACGCCATCTCCAGCAGCCGCGGCAGGGCCCCGGCGCGCTCCAGCACGCGCGCGGCGCCGAAAGACTCTCTCGCCACGGCGGCGAGGGCGCCCCCCTCGCCGCCGCCGCCGCCGCCGCCGCCGCCGATTCCCGCCTCCCCCGCGAGCAGGTTGAGCAGCGCCCGCCGCGCCATGCGCCGCGCCTCGGGCGTGACCAAGCCCCCCGACGCCCCCGCGGGCGCCGCCGCCGCCGCCCCCCCTGCCGCCGCCGCCCCCCCCGCCGCCCCTCCCGCCGCCGCAGCCGCTGCCCCCGTCTCCAGCAGCCAGTCCAGCGCCGCGCCGCCGCCAAACGCCGCCAGGCCGGGGCGCAGCGACGCGTCGCCCGACCACGCCTCGAGGCGGCGCGCCAGCGCCTCGCGGCCGGCCGCGCCGCTCAGGGCGCGCTCGGGCAGCGCGGCGGCCGCCGCGCGCGCGGCGGCCGCCTCGAGAGAAAAGACGAGCGAGCGGGCGGCGCCGCGCGCGGCCGAGAGGACGATGGTCGCCGGTGGGGGGGGGGCGTGGGGGCGCTCCTCGTGCGGCTGGTGCGCCCTCGCCCGGGCGTCGGCGCCGGGCCCTGGCCCCGGGTTGTGCGAGTGGACGAGCGGCCCGGCCAGCAGGGCGAGGGCGACGCCCGCCGCGCCGCCGCCCGCCAGGCTGGCGGCGACCAGGCGCTGCGACCGCGACGCGCGCCCCGCCGCCGAGCGGAGCTGGTGCATTTGTTGTCGTTGTTGTTTTTTGTCGGTCGTGTGTTTTGCTCCGTGCGCTCGCTCGCCCCGCGCGTCCGCGTGCTCGTTGGTCGAACGGCCTCTCGGCGGGCGCGAGATTGGCGGGTGCTCGCGGGGGACGAGCTGTCGCGGATGCTTTTCGTGCAGGGAACTCCCGTTTCCGTCAGGAGAGTCCGCGCGCGCGCCCGCGCGCGGACGGCAAGAGGTCTCTCATCGTCGATGCGTGATGGGCGAGGTTACGGACGCGCGCTCTGTTCAGGTGGTGGTGGCGTTCGGGCGCGCGAGCAGACATTGGCGCGCCCCGAAAACAAATGAATGCGGGCGGCGGCGACGAGGACGGCGGCGGGTATCGGGACTTGTGCTTGTCCGCCGCGCCAACAACACTCGGCGACGGCGACGGCGACGGCGAGCAAAGAGCCAAACGCCAAGGGGGCGTGCTTGGAACACCAAGCGTCTTTGATAGCATAGAGCAACAGAAACCGACAGGGGGCGCCCCGATCCGAGTCACGCCAGCCCCAGCGCCCCGCCCGCCAGCTCCCTCAGCGCGCGCAGCTGCGCCGCCACCTCGGCCCTGTGCGACTCGGGCACGTCGAGCAGCGTCGCCGCCGCCGCGCCGCCGCCCGGGCCGCCGCCGCCGCCGCCGCCCGGGCCGCCGCCGCCGCCGCCGCCGCCGACGACGAAGGCGCGGCCGTCGGCCGTCACAAGGCGCAGCAGCCGCTGCTGGCGGGCGCCCGGGCCCGCGCCGCCGCCCTCGCCGTCGCTGTCGCGAGGGTCGCCCCCGGCCGCGGCGGGCGCGCGGCGGCCCTTGGCGGCGGTCGCGGGGAAGGCGGGCGGGGGCGGCGGCGCGTTCTCGGCGTCGTCGTCGACGCCCCCGCGGCCACGGCCGCCGCCGCCGCCGCCGCCGCCCCGCGCGACGGTGCGCAGAGCGCGGCCGGCGGTCCGGGGCTGCGGCTGCTGCTGCTGGTGCGGCTGCTGGGCGGCCGGGCGCTCGAGGATGGTCACGGCGCCGATCACGCACGCGCCGCCGTCGTCGTCGCCCGCGCCCGCGCCGCGCAGCAAGAGGCCCGCGCCGGGCGTCCGCATGGTGTGCACCGCCGCCGCCGCCGCCGCGCGGCCGCCGGCGCGGCCGCCGACGCCGCCGCCGACGCCGCCGCCCGCCGCGCCGCCCCCCGCCGCCGGCTGCATCAGCGCCAGCGGTGAGCCGTTGGCCGAGACCGTGTACACGGCCTCGCCCGGGGCCACGCGCCGCGGCGGGGCGTGGGTGCGCAGCACGGCGGCCGTCGGCGCGCCGGCCACCGAGGCCGCCGCCGCCGCCCCGAGCGCCGCCTCGCGCTCGGCCACCCGCCGCCGCGCGCGCCGCTCGGCGGACTCGTCCTCGCCCTCCTGCGCCTGGCCACCGCCGCCGCCGCCGCCGCCGCCGCCGCCGCCGCCGCCGCCGCCGCCGGGCGCGTCTGCCGCTGTTGCTGGTGCGGGCGCTGTTCCTGCTGCTGCTGCTGCTGCTGGTTCTGCTGCTGCTGCTGCTGTGGCTGCCGCCGCCTCGGGCGCCGCGCGCCGCGCGGGGCTGTAGGCCGGCTCGGGCTCGCCCTCGTGAGCGGCGGCGACGGGGGCGGGCGCCGCCCCCTCTGCCGCCGCCTCTGCCGCCTCTGCCGCCTGCTCCTCCGGCCCGGGCGCCACCGTGGCGCGCCGCGCCCGCCGCGTCGTTGCCATGCCCGCGGGCGCCGCCGCCTCCCACCCGCCCGCCGCCGCGCCTCCGCGCCGCCGGGACGGCGCGCGGACCGTCGCCGCCCCGGCCGCCAGCGGGCCCCCGCCGCCGCCGCCGCCCGCGACGGCGCACGCCTCCGCCGCGTCGATGCGGCTCTTGGCGCGCGCCAGAGCCGCGGCGGCGGCGGCCGTGGGCGCGTCGCCCACGCGCTGCGGCTGCTGCTGCTGCTGCTGCTCGTGGTGGCGCCCCGGCGACGGCGGCAAAGGGGCGACGAGCCCACCGGCAGGCGGCGGCGGCGGCGGCATCCGCACGCGCGCCGCGCGCGCCGCCGCCGGCAGCGCGGCCAGGCCGGCCTCGATCTCGGCGGCGACGCTGGCGCAGACCGCCTCGGCCATGGCGACGATCGAGGCGAGGCGGGCGGCCACCTCGGCGTCCATCAGCGCGACGAGGCGGGCGATCTCGGCGTCGGCCGCGGGCCCCGCGGATGGGGCAGGGGGGGGCGCGGGAGGTGCGCCCCCCTCGCCCTCCTCCTCCCCCTCCGTTGCCTTTGCTGCCGCTCCTCCCGCTTGCCTCTTGGTGCTCCTCGGCCGCGGACGCCGCGGCGCCGCTGCTTCCGCTGCTCCCGCCGCCGCCAACACCGGCACCGGTGGTGGCGCGGGCTCGGACTCGGGCTCCGGCGCAGCCGCCTTGGCCTTGCGCTTGGCTTTGGCCATTCGAGTTTGGGACAAGAGGAGAGAGGGCAGCTGTCGATTTGAACTTTCGGGGCCCTCGTTGTTGGTTCGCGTGGCGTGTGGGTTGGTCGTCCGAGACACCGCCGAGGGGGTTGTTGCTGCCCTGACACATGTGCGAGAGGCGCAGAAAGATGAGGGCCAGGTGGAAAAAGGTGACGGAGCGGCGAGGAAAAAAAAAAGACTCGAGCCGCCGAGGTGCCGCCGCCGTCCGCCGTCCGCCGTCCTCTCCCCCGTCCTGTTTGCCGCCGCCCGCCGCCCTAGGCCTCCGGCCACGGCATCTCCGCCTCCGCCCGCCCCGCCCCGTCCCTCCACGCGCGCGGCAGCGCCTCCCGCAGCAGCCGCCCCACCGCCCCCACGTCCGCCACCAGGTCCACCTCCGTGTGCGCCTCCACGCACGCCTCCGACACGCACTCGCCGCTCCGCCAGTGCGCGAAGCGCGCGCCGTCGCGCGGCCGCGCCCGGTAAACGGTCTCGTTGCTCCCCCTCGCCCGCCACGCGTAGTGGTGCACGTCCCCGAGCGCGACCGAGTGGTCGCGGAACGCGCGGTCCATGCCCCCCCACCCGCCCCAGTGCCGCTGGATCAGCTCGAGCACCGCGGACCCGGGACGCAGGAAGGGCGCGTTGGCCAGGTTCGACGCGTGCGCCGAGACGAGCAGCGAGGCGCGCGACAGCTCGCGCAGCTGCTCGACAAAGGGGGTGGCGGGCGTGAACTCGACGGCGCGCACGCGGGGCGGGGGGCAGGCGCGGGGACAGTAGGGGGGGGACGTCCCCCCGCCGCTCCCGTTGTCGGCCGCGCGCGAGGCAGTCGCCGCCCCGTCGCCTCCGCCGTGCCCGCCGCCGGCCCCGTGGCCGTCGGCCGCGCGCGAGGCGTCGGCGGCCGCCCGCGCCACCTCCTCGAGCAAGGCGCGCTCGTTGGCCACGCGGCGGTTGGCCGACTTGCGCTGGAAGAGGACGAGGCGGCCGCCGCGGGCGCAGGCCTCGGCGGAGGTCCAGGGGCGCGGGGCGGGGCCGGGCGGCGCAAATCCCCCTCCCGACCGCTTTTTGCCGCGGTGGCCGCCGCCGCCGCCGCCGTTGCCGCCGCCGCCCGCCCGCTCCGCTCCGCCCTCTCCCCGCCGCTCTTCCTCCTCCTCCTCCTCCTCGCTTTCGCCGCCGCCGCCGTCGATGCCGTGCGCCCGGTACACCTCGGAACGGAACGCCCGCCCGTCCTCGGCGGTCTCGAACGAGCGCCGCGCGCCCACCGAGGCGTCGCGCACGACGAGCGCGCGCTCGAAGACGAGCCACTCGCCCGGCCGCGCGCCGAGCAGCGGGCGGTGCAGCTGCCGCGCGCCGTTGCCGCTGCCCTCGCCCGTCGCCGGCCGAGGCGGAGGCAAGAGGGGGGACGGGGCGGCGCCGCCGCCGCCGCCGCTGCCGCCGTCCGGGTTCGCCCCCTCCTCTCCCTCCTCCCCGGCCGGCGCAGCGGGCCGGAGCAAACGCGGCGTCGGCGGGTCCTCGTGCTGCAGCAGGATCGGGGGCAGCTCCAGCCGCCGCGACTGCCGGCCGCCCGGCCCGCCGCCCCGAGGGAAAAAGAGCGCCGCAGCCGCCGCCCGTCCGCCGCCGCCGCCGCCGCCCACGCCCACGCCCACGCCGCCGGGCCCCCGCCCGTCCTCCTCCTGCTGCTCGCCGCCCGTCAGCGCGACCGCCACCACCGCCCGCACCCACTCCATCAGGTGCGACCGCCTCAGGTGCAGCAGCACCACCTGGTCCGGCCGCCGCCACCGCGACCGCGCGTCCGCCTCGGCCGCCGACGCGGGGCCGCCCGCCGCCGCCACCGCCGCCGCCGTCGCCGCGCGCCGCTCCCCCAGCCGCCGGAGCAGGCTGTAAAGGGGTGCCATCATCTCCCACCAGTGGCCGATAGCCGTTGGGTGCACGAAGTAGGCGTAGTCGAGCACGAGGGTGTCGCCCGGCACCGCGCGCCAGCGCACGGAGCGCGCAAAGGCGGCGGCCGAGGCCACGCGCAGGGAGGTGACCTCGACGTTGCGCGTCGCGCGGAAGGAGGGCGGCGCGGGCGGCGGCGCGAGCGTCGGCGGCGTCGGCGGCGGGCCCGTCTCAGGGTCGGCGCCGGCGCCGGCGCCGGGGCCGGGGGCGCGCCGTCCCGGAGACGGCGGCTGTGCGGGGGGGGGGCCGTCGACCAGCGCGTACCACCGTCCGTCGCTGTACCAGAGGCGGTCGTACTCGACGTGCGTGGGCAAGGCGCGCACCTCGGTGCGCAGGCCGGCGTCGGTCAACAGGAGAAGGGGCGGCGGCGGCGGCGGCGGCGGAGGGCGGTCGCGCGCCTCGGCGCCAGAGGCGGCGACGCCGTCGCCGCCGCCGACGCCGCCCCGGCCTCCGCTTCCTCCTCCTCCTCCCCCCCCTGCTCCCTCGACCGCCAGCCCGTCCAGCGTGCACGCCGCGGGCATGCGGCCCGACCACCGCCCGCCGCCCCCGCCCGGCGACGGCCACCAGAAACGGTACCCCCGCGCCCCAGCCCCGCCCCCGCCCGCCGCCCCGCCCGCCGACCCGCGCGCCGGCGGCGCCGGCGCCGCCTCCACCTCGCGCCAGCGGCAGCCGCGCGGAAAGGCGCCGCGCGAGGCCGAGTGCGTGCGGCCGCGGCGGTCGACCAGGGCGTCGGGCGCCTCGGGCCCCGCGCGGGCCAGGGCCGCCGCGCTGCCCGCCGGCCGGGGCGCGGGGGGCGGCGGCCCCTCCTCAATGACGACGGCAGCGGACGGGGCGGCGAAGGCGGCCGCGGCGTCACGGCGAGCCGGGAAGGGAGGGGCCTCCGGCGGGCGGGCGGGCGGGCCGATGCGTTGCGCGAGGGCGAGAAACAAGAGCAGGGCGGCGGCGGCGACGGCGACGGCGACGGCCGCGCTCGCGGCGGCGGCGGCGACGCCGGCGCGCCGTCGGCGGCAAGGCGCATCCTTTTGCGGCGCGCGCTTGGGTGTTCGGCGGCCGTCGGCGCCACCAGGAGAGCTCGAGGGACCCGCATCCTCGGCCTTGGCGCCGCGTGGTTGTCGCCGCGTCACGCGCGCGGCAGCTGTCGCGTTCGACTTCGCCCTTGCTCCTCCTCCTCCTCCTCCTCCTCCTGTTGCAGCAGGTCCCTCATCATCGCCTCCATCGGCCATCAGTGGCCGCGGCACGAGCGCGCGCAGACCTCCAGGGATCCGGATTGCTGGATCCGGACGATCGTCAAGGGCAGCGCTGCATGACCGCGACGATGGAGAGAGCCGGAGGCACGAGCATGATTTCAAAAAAACAGTACGGTTCACGCGCTCGGGCGTTTGCGTGGTGTCTGGAAAGCGAGAGGGGGGGCGGGTCTTGAATGAGTGAGCAAGGGGGGGAGTGGGGTCAGCCAACCGAGGCAAGGAGTTTCTGAACCTCCGATATGCCGCCAAAAAGAGAGAGGCGCGCGCGTCAGAAAAGCGCCGCGCCGCCGCCGCCGCCGCCATCGTCGTCGCCGATCGGGGGCAGCTCCAGCCGCGGCCGCCGCGGCACAAACAGCTCGGCCGCCGTCGCGACGCCCGCGCTCATGCCGCCCCCGCGCCACCCCCCGTCGAGCAGCAGCATCGCGCGCGTGGCCGCGGCCGCCCCCCCGATGGTCCCGGGCGGAGCGGTGGCCACGCTCGATCCGGGAGTGCCCGGGTACGCCGGGCCGCCGCCGTCTCCCTCGAGCGCAGACGCGCGGCGGCTGGCCCCGCCGTTCTGGCTGCCGCCCCACCAGCCCCACCCGCCGCCGCCGCCGCCGCGCGACGCGTGTCCCCCGCGCCCAGCCGCGGTGGTGGTGGCGGCGGTCCAGCCGGACAGCCCGCTCATGACCGACGGGCTGCCGCCAAACAGGCCGCCGCCGCCATTGCCGCCGCCGCCGCCGCCGTTGCCGTTGCCGCCGCCGTCGCTGCCGCCCCCGTCGCCGCGGCGGGTGGCGGCGGCCGAGGCGCGCGCCTGCAGCGCGGCCTTGAACCTGCCCAGCTCCGAGCCGTTGGTCGGGGTCGACGAGGACGCGCCGTCCCCCCCGCCGCCCGCGGCGCCCGCCGGCACCGCGGGCGCCGCCGACGACGCGGCCACCGCGGCCGCCGCCCGCGCGCGCAGGGCCTCGTAGTCGCGCCCGAGCTGCGCCAGGCGCAGCGCGGCGGCTGCGACCGCGGGGTCGGGGCTGGGGGCGGCGCCCGAGGGCGCGGGCGCGGGGGCGGGGGCGCCGGCGGCGGTGCCGGCAAAGGCCCGAGACAAGCCGCCCGCCGCCGCCGCCGAGGGCGCTCCGACGCGCCGCACGGCTGCGCTGCGGCGGACCAGGGGCGAGGCGTCGGGCTGCTGCGGCAGACGCGGAGGCGGGGCTGTCGCCTTTTGTGCCGCTGCCGCCGCTGCTGCAGCCGCCGCTGCTGCCGTGCCGGCCGCCGGCGCCGCGGCCATAATGTCCGACGAGGAGGCGGGGGCCGCGCGCGCCACGGCGCCCCCTGCGGCGGCCGCCGCCGCCGCCGCGGCAGACGGCAGCACCAGGGGCGGCGGGGGGAAGGCCAGCGCGTGGCTGGCGAGCCCGCCGCCCGCCCCCCCCGCGCCCCCCTGCTGCAGCAGCAGCGCCCTCGCGCCGCGCGCGCCCGCGTGCTGCCGCTGCAGCTGCTCGGCCGAGGCGAGGCGCTGGCGCATGCGCTCGTTTTTGCGCTTCTGGTAGACGATCTCGCGCACGAGGTCGCCGTACGTGATCTGGGGCCGGGTGCGGGCGGGCGGGGCGGCGGCGGCGGCGGCGGCGGCGGACGAAGGGGCGGCCGCGGTCGCGGCGACGGCCCCCCGTCGCCGCTGCTTGGCCGCGCTGCTGCTGTCCGCCGCCTCGACCGCGTCGTTGGACACGCGCGGCCTGCCCCGGTCCCCTCCCCCGGCAAGAGCTGCTTTCGCGATGACGGCGGGCGCCTTGACAGAGGCAGAGGCGCTGGCCTCGGCCGACGTTAGCGCTGCTGCGGTCACGGCGCCAGCGCCGGCGCCCACGCCGCCAATGTCGCCGCGGCCGGTCGCGTCGACGACGATCGTGACGGCCTTCTTGGTCTGGTGCGACGCGGGCGCGGCGCAGGCGGGATCGACGACCTGTTGTTTGTGGGGAAGGTCGGATGATCGGTCGGTGGAGAGACAGGGCGCGGGGAGCTCCCCCAACCGAAAGGTCTCCAACTGTCGTTTTCGTCGTCCAAACGCCATCCCATCTCTTTCTGCACGCTCCCGCTAATCCCCCCGAGGTCGAGCGATCGTCAAGAGTCTCACCTTAAACTGCACCTTGACGCGATTGCAGCGCGCCGGCGCCAGCAGCACGCGCACCAGCGGCGGCGGGCCCGCCCCCAGGTGCTGTTGGGGCGCAGAGACCTCGTCCATCGCCGCCTTCGTCGGGCCCCCGCGCGCGTGGCGCGCGGCGCGCAGCCGGCGAAAGGCCACGACAGCGAGCGCGCACACGGCCCCGGCTGCCGCGACGGGCGGCGGCGCGGCGACCGCGAGCAGGGACATGATGATGACTGGGCGATGAAAATAGAAGGGTTTTTTTCAAGGCAACAAAGCTTGGGCGAAACAAGTGGAAGAGGCGCGCGTCAATCGATCGATATGTTGGGAGCCCTTGATTGAACCGGTGTGCCCCGTGAAGGAGCGGGTGATGGAGGGCCGACGCCCGGTTTTGGGTCGCCGTCGCGCGCGGCGGCGCTCTCCCTCGTCGGCGGACCGACTGCGCGCGTCGGCGCCCCGCCGCCTCGCATTTCGCGCGGAAATGTCAAGTGTGCCGCTCTCGCCAGACCTCCCGCCCGTCTCTTTGGGACACGTCCTCCCAAGGCTTGCTCGAAATTTCCTACCCTCCTCGCTTTCTCCACTTGAGCCGCGCCCTCTTTCCTAGTTTCGCTGCTACCTCGACCAAACACCGCGCTTGCTCGACAATCACCCGGTGCTGCTCGCCCGGGTAGGTGTACAGTGCGTGATCGATCGGGCGCGTGCTTTGCACCCGGCGGCGCGCGCTCACGGCGCTGCGTGTGGCGCGCAGCATCCCGAACCAACTTCTTAGCGCTTTTCTTTTTTTCTTCGCAAATTTTCCTCGTCAAGTCATTACGTCCCCGCCTGGCGTGTCACTGGCCCGCCTGACGGAGCGAGGCTCCGGCATCGCACGCGCGGGTGCAACCCGGCGGCGGCTGCGCCGCCTCTCGCGCCTGGCTCCCCTCGGCGAGCATCGACGCACTCATCCCTCCCCTCCCTCTCTCTCTCCGCCCCCACCACCCACAACATTCACGCCGGGCCGCGCAGCTTCCCTCCATTGTCGCCGGCTCATCCACCCCCCTCCGGACATTCTGCCCGCGCTCGATCGCCAGCGCCGCGCCCAGCTCATCCCCGTCCCGTATACCTCAAAGAGGGGCGCCGGCGGGCAGTCGTCGCCCGCGGCGTCACTGCCGCCCTGTCGGCCCTCGCCTCATTACGCCCCCTTGCCCCCCCCCCCCCCCCCCCCCGCCCCCCCCCCCCCCCCCCCTTCCCCACCCCCCCGCCACCCTTTGCCTCCCCTCCCCGGCCGGCCGGCCAACCGCAGAGCGGGTGGCGGGAAACGGAACGAGGCGGAAAACAAACGTCGCGTTCATGTCCCAGGCCCACCACCCTTCTTCCCTCGCTTGGAGAACCGCGTCCGCGAACGACCCCTCCGACCCCCCTGCGGCTTTGGAAAATATATAAATAACAAACGCGCGCTCCCCGCGCCCACGGCCTCCCCCCCCGCCCGTCCCCGATGGCCGCCGCGCTGCCCGCCGGCCTGGGGCCGCGCGCCCCGCCGCCGCAGCCGCAGCACGGCCTCTCGCACGGCGGGGCGCACGGCCACGGCGGCGGTGGCGGTGGCGGCAGCCACCACGGCCACGGACACGGACACGGACACGGACACGGACACGGCCACAGCCTCGCAAACGGCTATGGCTACGGCCACGGCAGCGGCCACGGCAGCGGCCGGGGGAGCGGCGGCGGCGGCCAGAGCGGCGGCGGCGGCGGCGGCGGCCACCCCCACCAGCCGCAGCCCAAGCAGCTGACTGCCGCGATCAAGTCGGCCGCCTCGGTCGCGCGGCTGGCGCAGCTGTTCCGCGACCACGAGGCGCTGCTCAACCCCATCCACGTGGCGGCGATCGCCGCCAGGCTGCCCAAGCTGGCGCCGGCGTCCGCGTCGGCGTCCGCCTCGGACTCGCCGCGCGGGGGCGGCGGCGGCGGCGGTCGGGGGTCGGGCGGCGGCGGCAGCGGCGGCGGCGGCTTTGGCTTCGGCGGCTCGCTCTCGGCGCACCACAGCGGCGGCGCCCTGTCGGACATCGGCGGCGGCGCGTTTGGCGCCCTTCCCTCCGCCCCGCCCGCCGCCGGCTCCCCCCCGCCGCCGGACGAGGTCCGGCTGCTGGTCGCCGGCCTGCTGCGCCGGCTCGCCGAGCACGGCGTGGCGCAGTACAGCCCGCGCGGCACGGCCTCGGTGCTGTGGGCGCTGGCGCGGCTGCAGACGCGGCCGCCGGCGCCGCTGCTGGGCGCGCTGCTCGCGTCCTTCTGCGAGCAGCTGCCCAGCGCCGTGCCCCAGGACGTGTCCAACGTGCTGTGGGCGCTGGCCAAGGCCGTGCGCGACGAGGCCGCGGACGCGGCCGGCGGCGGGTGGCCGCCTCTGGGGCCCGCCTCCTCGGCCGCCGGCGCGCCGCCGCCGCCGCCGTCACAGCCGGACTCTGCGTCGTCGGCGGCGGCGGCGGCGGCGGCGGCGGGCTCGGCCTGCGCCTTGGCCGCCGCCAGCAGCGAGGGCGGCAGCAGCGGCGGCGCCGCCGCCGCCAACGCAAACGCAAACGCCAGCGCCAGCGCCGCCGCCGCCGCCGAGCCGCTGCCGCTGCCGCTGCTCCGCCGGCAGGTCGAGGCGATGCTCGGGCGGCTGTCGGACCAGCTCGATATCGCGAGCGCGCAGACCGTCAGCAACTCGCTGTGGGCCGTCATGGTGCTGCAGCAGCGCCACGGCTGGTGCGTGTGCTCGGCGCTGCCGCCCCTGCGCCGCACCATGGCCGCCTTCGACGCCGCCGACCGCGCCGACAGCCCCGGCGGCGGCGCCGGCGCCGGCGCCGCGCAGCCGGGCCACATCCAGCCCGTGGTGCGCTGCCTGGCGCAGCTGAGCGCGGCGTGCGCGCCGCACGCGCCGCGCGAGTGGCTCGGGTGGCAGGCGCCCGTGCTGCGGCGCGCGCTGGGGCAGTTGTGCGCGCACGCCGGGTCGCTCGAGCAGCACCACGTGACGTCCGTGCTGCACGACGTGCTGCACGTGGCGGGCCTGCACCAGCACCTGCGGCCGCCGCCGCTGCTGCTGGCGGCGGCGCCGCGCTCGCCGCCCGTCTGCAGCGGCGGCGAGGGCGGCGGCGCCGGCGGCGAGGGCGGCGGCGCCGGCGAGGGCGGCGGCGCCGGCGACGCGCCTCGCGGCGCCGGCAGGCGCGCCTCGGGCTCCCCGCGCGCCGCCGCGGCCGCCGCCGCCGAGCTCGCCGGCCTGCACGCGCTGCTCGCCAACGCCGCCGCCGCGGGCCGCGCGGGCCCGGCCGCCGCCGCCGCCGTCGCCGCCGCCGCCGCCCTGTCGCCGGCCGACGCGGGCCCGGCGGCCGCCAACGCCGCCGCCGCCGCCGCCGCCAGAGGCGCCGGCGCCGCGGGCTGCCAGCCCGTCCGCTACCACCGCATCGCCGAGGCGCTCGAGCCGCAGCTGCGCGAGCTCGGGCTGCTCGAGCCCGTGCAGCGGCTGCTGTCGCTGCTGCTGGGCGCGCCGTCGCCGCACTACCAGCAGCAGAGCCAGCAGCAGAACCAGCAGCAGCAGCACCCCCACCACCACCACCACCACCACCACCACCACCAGCACGCGTCCGTCGCACGCGCGTCTTCGGCGTACGAGGCGGCCGGCGCGCCGTTCGGGGGCCTGAGCTCGGCGGCCGTGCACCGCCTGGCGCGCTCTGGCCTGCATTCGGACGGCGGCGGCGGCACGGCGGACGTCCTCGCGCCGTTCGGCACCGGCGGCAGCGGCGGCGGCGGCGGCGGGCTCGGCGGCAGCCTCGGCCTCGGCTTTGGCAACGGCAACGGCGGCGGCGGCGGGCTCGGCGCGGCCGTGGCGCTGTCCGCCGCGTCGCTGCCGCCGCCGCCGCCGCCCTCGCTGGCCGGGCAGCACGCGCTGGCGATGCAGCTGCAGATGCAGCAGTTGCAGCAGCTGCAGCAGCACCAGCAGCTGGCCGCCGACCAGTGGGCGCAGGCGCTCGAGCTCCTCCAGCAGCAGCAGCAGCAGCCGCTGACGCTCGGGCCCTTGTCGCTCGCCCCCTCCGCGTCGCTGGACGCCTTTGGCGGCGCCGCCAACAGCGGCGGCGGCCTCGCCGGGTTCGCGCCCTCCGCCGCGGCGCTCCTGGGCCAACCGCCGCACGGCGGCCTGCAGCAGCAGCAGCTGCTCCTGCTGCAGCAGCAGCAGCTGCTCCTGCTCCAGCAGCAGCAGCAGCAGCAGCAGCAGCAACAGCAGCAGCAGCAGCAGCATCAACAGCTGCATCAACAGCAGCAGCAGCAGCAGGTGCTCATGCAGGCGCGCGCGGCCTACGTGCAGGGGCCGCTCGTGTGGCAGCAGCAGCAGCAGCAGCAGCAACAGGTCGACAGCCTCACGCGCGCCCTGCAGCAGCAGACGACCCTGCTGGGAGGCGCCGACAACGGCCTGCTGCTCCTGCCGCCGCAGCAACAGCAGCAGCAGCTGATGACACCCGGCGGCGGCGGCGGCAGCGACGCCAGCGGCGGCGACGCCGGCGCGATCGCGCTGCAGCTGCAGCTGCAGCTGCAGCTGCTGCAGGTCCTGCAGCAGCAACCACAGCCGCAGCAGCAGCAGCTCTACGACTCCGCGACGCAGCAGCAGCCCCAGCCGCAGCTGTGAGCGCCCTTGGTTCTTCCCCCAAATTTCCTCTTTCAAGGCTTGATTTCTTGTTTGGTTTTTTCTTGTTGGTTTTTTTCTTCTTTTTCCGTCTCTTTCAATTTTGTGTGTTGGTGTCTCGAAGGCGCCCCACATCATCCGTTCGTCATCAACATCCGCACCACCTGCGATCGCCCATCCCCACCCCACACCTTCGCTTCATCCATTCGTCTTTCAACAGCCGTGCTCCCCAGGCGGACCCCATCCCGGTCCCCCCTCGCCTACATTCTCGCTTGAAGAAACTCGGCCGCCAAATCCGCTTTTTTTACTCCGTGGCGCTGTGCGAGGAAGCTTGCCGTTTCTTCAAGGATGACGCCACCGGCGGGCTCGGAAACCACATCGCACCTCATTTCCTCAAGTTCATAGAGGTTTGCCACTGGCGAATCGAGGGCAGTTGCCAGGCGCTGGCCCGGCCGAGAGAGCGCCTCCGGCCCCCCCGCGTCCTTTGCGCCCCTTGCCCCCCCATCCCCCTTCTCGGCTTCCCCCGCCCCCCTTTTGCGCTCGCAAGTCCCCCATCTTGCCGCGATGCAGCCCCTTCTGCCCCCAAGCCCGCCGCCGTCCTCACCCCCACGAATTTGTCTTCCGGGGTGTGATCGGCTTCGCCCCTCGCGCCGCCGTCCCTCCTCACAATGCGCCGCTACTTTTCTCCGCGTGTGTTTATGCAACGGGCGTCCGACGGGCCTCCCACGACCACCCAGGCCGACGAAAAAGACGACGCCGTGCCTTTTGGCCCCCCGTCCTGGCCTCCCATGCCTCTCCTCTAGGCAAACCAAGAAGCGAGCGGCGCGCGCGCGCACTAGAAGAAAAAAAACGCACCGCTGCCACGAGAGGTCGCGCGCCCCCAAACAATCCCTCCTCCGCCCAAACGCGCCAAGAGAAGAGTGCCCGCCCCCCGCCACCCTCCGACCGACGCTTGCACCGCGCGCCGCGAGCCCGAACTTTCCTCTCCCTCTCTTTCCCTGCGCCCTAAATTCCCCCCCCCCTCCCTCGGAAACACCGCCGCCTCCCGCGAGCCTCTTTTCTTCCCCCAAGAGATCAATTGTGCTTTTGAACGGGAAAACAAAAAAAAACCGCTTCCAAGCACGTTTTGCAGCCCCCTCAAAATCGCCCGCAAAACATTCTCACGGTTCGCCGCGCTTGCAAGGCACGCTTGGTCCGCCATGTATTGAGACGACAAACGCGAAAAACGAGGGAGCACCCCCGGGCCCCCCTTTTTTGGCTGCCGAGCGCGCGGGTTTTTCGAGAGAAAATCTCTGGTCCTTTCCTTTGTTGCGAAAACCCCCGAAACAGAAAAGAGCGCCCACCCCACACGCCCTCGCTCCGCTTCCGGAGAACAACAAACTTAGCGGAAGAACAACACACGCCCGCCCGCCCCGAGGATCCAGACGCCGCAGATAATAGACGAGCAAAATCAAAACAACGCCGACCGAAATTTTTTCCAGCGACCACCATACAGAACAGTCAACTGAGCTCCCCGCGATCGATCGACACACGCGTAAAAAGGCGTCTTCCGCCGCCGCCCGCCGCCGCGTCTTCCGCCGCCGCCGTTGGGCTTGTCGCCGGGGCGGGGGGTGTTGGCCGCGGCGGGGGCAAGGTGGCCGTGCCCGGCCGACGGCGCGCCCCTGTTTTGCCCCGCACAGGGGCAGGCGGAGGTCGCGGGGGGGGGGGGGGGGGGGGGCCCCCCCCCCCCCCCCCCGGGGGGAGCCCCCCGGGGGGGCGGCGGGGCCCCGGGGGCCCGGCCGCCCGGCCCCACAAAAACCGGGGGGGGGGGGCGCGGGGCGGGGGGGCGCGGGGCCGCCGCGCCGCCCGGGGGGGGCCTCCCGCGGGGGGGGGGGGGGGGGGCCCCCCCCCCCCCCCCCCCCGCGACCTCCGCCTGCCCCTGTGCGGGGCAAAACAGGGG
>Ga0105054_10004340_pt1 | contig 21268 bp, 17 predicted proteins | sample BON02_FD_78091 | JGI IMG/M metagenome (GOLD analysis project Ga0105054, IMG submission 78091) | Freshwater microbial communities from Lake Bonney liftoff mats and glacier meltwater in Antarctica - BON-02 (megahit assembly) | ecosystem: Environmental > Aquatic > Freshwater > Ice > Glacier...
CAGTACCATGTAATCACGCATATTTCCTGTGCTGTTAGACGAGGTAGAAGGTGCAATAGTTGGAGTCTGAAGTGCTTCCAGTAATTGCACATTTTCGTCCGAGGATTCTGTATCCTGCAAACTATCTTTCGCAACTTGGTTTGTCGCCACTTCCTGCCTTGCCCCTTCTGACTCCAGCGGGATCAACGCTCTATTATGCGTTACAATATCCGTCGATATTTCTCCTTGTCTCTCTTGCACTTTGTTGTCTGCTTGACTTCTTTGGCTCTCTTGATCCTTGTCCTTCTGCTTTTGCTTCTTCCTTTGCTTTGTTTTCCCTGTGTCATTCTGACATCCTTGCTGTTTATTTGATCTTTCTTCTCTATCATCACAGCGCTTCTTATACCGATCCCGTTGATGTCTGTCTCGTTTTAGTCATCTCTCTTGATATCTTGATGTTGCTAATCTTGCACAATTTTCCTGATTTTAGTGGATACCCTTTACCGGTGGCGGTGCCATAGGGTATTGACGACTAGTAGTCGGTCCTGGGGTGCCTCCTTGTCCTTGTAAAGTGCCGCGTCTGTAGTTGCTCCTGGCCGAACTGCCAATGTAACGCCAAGTTTTTTTTTTTTTTTTTTCGGGAAAAATGTTTGGAAAAAAGTAGGAATGGAAACGTTTCTCAATTTAAGACTTGACCTGAATGCTGAAGGGATTGGAAGCTTGTGTCGTTGGCAGTGGGGTCATAGGATTGGCTACTGCGAGAGCACTAGCTATGAGTGGTGCTGATGTTGTTGTGATTGAGCGGGGTAAAACGTTTGGGCTCGCAACTAGTAGTCGCAACTCTGCAGTAAGCATTTTTTTATATCGATCAACCTTATTTAACTCCTTGAATAGGTGGTGCACGCTGGAATATACTATCCTGAAAACTCTTTGAAAGCATTCCATTGTGTTAATGGACGTCGCTTGCTCAAGCAGTACTGCGAAGATACAGGAGTGGCATACCTGCAGAGAGGAAAGCTCATCGTAGCTACTAACAATCGTCAGGAGTCAGTGCTCACTGACATTCTGAATAAATCTCGTAGAAACGGCCTGGTGTCCCCTGACGAAGCTTTACGGTTACTCAGTGCGAACGAAGCCAAGAGCATAGAAAAGAACATCGTATGTACAGCAGCTATTTTAAGTCCAGCCACGGCAGTTGTTGACAGCAACATGTATCTCTCGCAGTTGGCAGCTGACTGTGAAGTACTCGGGGTGCAATTTGCCTATGCTACAGAGGTGAATCAATTTTCCGCCATGGATTCCCGCGTCAGAGTTCACACTTCTCAGGATACTGTTTCTTTTGATGTAGTTGTCAATGCTGCAGGTCTCGGATCTATTGCATTGAGCTCGCCAGTAACTTCAAGCGTTGCGTCTGTGCCTTATTTTGCGAAAGGTAATTATTACAAACTAGTTGGAGCTAATCCCTTCAGCCATTTAGTGTACCCTGTTCCTGAGCGTGCGGGATTAGGAGTCCATGTAACTATCGATGTGCATGACCAGGTAAGATTTGGTCCTGACGTCCAATGGCTCGATATTTTGAATCAGGACGACATCGATTATTCTGTTGATCCAGAAAGATGTTCCTCGTTTTATGCAGAGATCAGAAAATATTGGCCCGACTTGAAGGATGGTGCTCTAGAACCAGATTACTCAGGGGTAAGACCGAAGATAAATAATAAAGGGTGAGTCATTTGAGTCGGTGTTCCATTCTCGTCTCATATTAACTTTTTAAATTAGAGACCAGGATTTTGTGATTTGCGATTCTTCTTCACATGGCATGAAGAACTTGATTCACTTTATTGGAATTGAATCACCGGGTCTAACTGCATCCCTGTCCCTCGCGAATGCTATTGTACGCAAACTCTCTCAGTGACTTGTTTATATTAATTAAAAAACAAAATTAGATACCGGTATGAAGCATTTATAACATATCAAATTCTTGGCCCACTGCTGACATGGAATCACTGGCAGTGGAATAACTGTCAAGAGATTCGTTCGAGATGGAAATTTGAAGAGTTCGGCTCTCGCCTTTTAGGGCTTGTTGCACCCACGCATGTTGAACTACTTCACTTGCATTGTACCTCCTTAAAGGCTCTGGGTGCAACATGCGTTTCAATAGGTCTTTCAACTCCAACGAAACGGAAACCCAGCGCTTCTGTGGCTGAAATCGCAATTCAAAATCCGATTTTGGTCGCTGATATAAACTGTCATCAAATGGCATGCATGCAGAGATCATCACATAAAGAACACACCCCAGTGCCCAAATGTCCACTGCCTTTGTGTAAAGTGGAGACTCTGATCCGTGAACTTCTAATCTAATTTCGGGCGCGAGGAATCCTCCAGTTCCTAAAAAGCTATTGGCGAAGGAACCTTTCATACTCCTACTGAAACCGAAATCGATAAGTTTCACTTTCAATGATTTTTGGTCCACAAATAAAATATTTTCAGGCTTAATATCCCTGTGCACGATGTTGGCCCGATGCATGTACTTCACAGCCAGAGCTAGCTGCGAAAAGATCTCCTGTGCCGCGTTTTCCGGAATCCCTTGCATTTGAAGAACCTTTGAATACAATTCGCCGCCCGACAAACACTCCTCCACAATATATAGTTTTTCACCGCAAAAGAAATACTCTTCCAAACGTACGATATTCGCATGTTTTAACTTTTTCAAACTGCTAACCTCACGAGTAAGTTGTTGTAGCACTCGATCGGGGTACTGAAGAGAAAGCAAAGCAAAATTAATGATCTTCACAATGAACTGTTTCTTGTCTTCTTTTCTTTCGCACTTATAACACTTGCTGGATGAGCCACAACCAACCAACTCTAGGATCTTATACCTCATTTGGAATTCAGTATCAGGTTCAGCAGCGACAGAATCACCGCCAAAGGTGGAGTACCCAACCATGGTACCGTCCTCTTCACGATTCTTCCCGAAAACCACCCTGAGGCAGTTTAGCAGGGCTTGCATCACACAATAATTTCACTCGATTTTATTCTCGCTTGATGTTAAACTTAAATGTTCCTACCTTAAACCTGTAGTACTTGGTAGCGCTATTCCAGGCAAAAAAATCATTAATAAATAAGGTCTGCAACGAACTCAGTATGCGCTCTTACTCACTTCTAGCTTCGTTTAAGAATACTTAAATGGCAAGTGAAAATGCCAATATTGTCACTCTCTTTCGTTATTCATATATATTAATCCTCAAGGAGGTTCTTATCATAGCAAGACCCTTGCTCCTTGGACCATCTGCAACCTCGACCTCGACGCTTGTTGCATTGTTTTCGTTTTTCAAATGGACACCTCGATAAGGTTGGTGGTGACGAGGCTATAGCAGCATCTTCACACATTAAATAAGTTATGTGGTCGGCCCACGCGCCTACAGTTGCTTCCATAGCATCCTCGATAAAATATGAATCAAAGGTTTGTTGGAGAAATAACTCTGGTAGTCTATTGAAGGACATGCCTACGATGAGAACTAGCGGGTTTGCTGCTCGGAACCGACTCAAGTATTTAAAATGTAGTGAAAGACCAGTAGATCTTGGATGGAATCCTACATTAGATGGAAGTCCTGCTTCTTCTAGTAAGTTCTTCTTCACATGCCTGGACTCCACGATATAAGGCGCTCCGTCAGTCAGCAAAATCACTAGACTTCTTGTCACCGTTCGTGGCGAAAAAGCAAGTAGATCTCTAAATAAAAGGTCTGTTCTAGTGCCTCGTCTTGAAAATTTTGAAATCGTTCTGAATAATCGCATGATTTCCTTACCATTACTTGCACTTTGTGACTCGAAGTTGTTAAGAGAATTCAGAGAACTGGCAAAGGCCGAAATCTTAACGCTCACTTTTTTTTCGAGAATTGGAGTTCCGTCACCTGCCAAGTCAAACCATTGACTCAACAATTTCTTGATCATTCTTGCAATTCGTTTCGAAGCTTCAGATTCGACGGAGTTTGACACATCTACATAAAGGTGAACGTTGAAGCTACAGTTTGCTTCAGGGTCAAGAGGATTGCTGTTTATCAGGCTAGGTGAAGAAGTCGGTGACAAAGACGGCATATAACTTGGGGAATAAATTGGTGACATAGAAGGCGTATCCGTTGGTGAATCACTTGGTGATATAGAAGGCATATCCGTTGGTGAATCACTTGGTGACATAGAAGGCGTATCTGTTGGTGAATTACTTGGTGACATAGAAGGCGTATCTGTTGATGAATCACTTGGTGATATAGAAGGCGTATCTGTTGGTGAATTAGTTGGTGAATCACTTGGTGACATAGAAGGCATATATGTTGGTGAATCACTTGGTGACATAGAAGGCATATCTGTTGGTGAATCACTTGGTGATATAGAAGGCGTATATGTTGGTGAATCACTTGGTGAATTAATTGGTGACATAGAAGGCGTATCTGTTGGTGAATTAATTGGTGACATAGAAGGCGTATCTGTTGGTGGATTACTTGGTGACATAGAAGGCGTATCTGTTGGTGAATTAATTGGTGACATAGAAGGCATATCTGTTGGTGAATCACTTGGTGACATCGAAGGCGTATCTGCTGGTGAATCACTTGGTGACATATATAGCATATCCGTTGGTGAATTACTTGGTGACATAGAAGGTGTATCTGTTGGTGAATTACTTGGTGACATAGAAGGCATATTTGTAGGTGAATCACTCGGTGATAAAGATGAAATAGCAGTTGGTGATGCAGTTGGAGATACTGTACAATCTGGTAAGAATTTCAATGTTTGAGTAAAAGGGGATCAAACCTACCTTGGAGATCCGTTGTGACATATTCTACAAGTTGAACCTTCTGCATCTTGCATGTCAATTTCATTTTTACATTCAGTGCAGTTGACATCACCATATGCCAACACGCTTAGCTGCATGCACACGAAGAGAAACAGTAGTCTCATTTTTGAATTGTTGACTAGAGTTAGAAACATGGTGGTTATAGAAATTGGCACTCGGAGGGTAAAGTTTTCGCTAAACAAACATTTATTGATAGGATGCCAAATAGATATTTTTAATTTTTCCATCGAATTCATTCACAACTGTATTACAAAATCGATTTCAACTTTGAAGAGGAAAACTTGTGTTTCGAAGTTTCAGTACTTGTAATGCACAATCGAATTTCTTTCGGTTGATTTCAAAAAGTAAATCGTTTAAATTACTAGATTAACTCTTTTCTAAATCTCGTCCGCCTTGCACCAGTTCCACTTCTTCGCCTTCATCTAGGTCGCCGAAATCTTCAGTATCTGAAGAAGTTAATTTTGGTAGAGCAACATATGCCGCTGTTGGTGGATATGCTCCGTACATGTAAACAGCTGCAACAACAAACGCCGCGCCGAGTGTAAACATACCTGTTATAGGAGTACCTAGAATCATAGCAGAGAATATGGATCCAAGAACAATAGCACACGAAGTAGCAAATCCTTTAAGAATATTGTCTGCATATCTCATTACAACAGCGACCATCAGACCTCCAAGTGCTTGAGTACATACCACAACCCACACGGTAGTTGTATACCCTTGAAAAAAACCATTTTCTCTAATTATATCTCCGTGTTCTGCATAGGCTTGAACTAAACCAAAAGTAACTCCGAAGAATGCCAATTGAACATTTCGAATATATAAGGTGACGCTGCGTCCTTTCTTTAAGATCTTCTCGAAATAAATACCTGCGAACCCCGAAGTCATGCATGCACTGAGAATGGCAATCAGACCTATAACTTGGTTCTTTTCCGGTGCACTAGAATCCACTTTAGCAGAATCATCGGCATTGGCCACTTGAACAACTGCAACGCCAGCAGTCAACACGAAAAGAGAAATAGTTTGAATATAAGAAGTGCGAGTTCCAAGCATGATAAAGCTAAACATTGCCGTTGTCAGGATCTTAACTTGGGCTGAAACTTGATACACTGCTACTGAGAGATGCGACAGTGAAAGGAAAAGCAAATTATTTTGAATGACGTAGAGGATACCAGGGACAGCCAGCTTCACAGTGTCTATATTGAAAAACTCTGAATACATTTTGTTATAAAACGATTCGTTTGATTTCGTTTCGAAAATGTACTCTAACAGTGACGCTGTGATAAGCTTTAACAACTCTGACGTGACGACTGCTGTGGCTGAAACATACATGAGACCATCTTCACCCTTGTGATTCCTCGAGTACCCAATGGAGAGAACAAGCACAACATTCTGAAGCACTAGGCAGATAAGACTGAAATACTTGATCTGGACTTCTCCGATGAGCGGCAAGTTGATGGTTGGATTGCTCATCGTGAGGATCCCGGGAAACAATGAATAAAAAAGTCGATTCTGGACAGAAATAGCCCCCCCCCCCAACAACTCGGTAGACTCTGACAAGGCATTAGAAAATGCCAAATCAGGACCTATACAAAACTCTATGGATGATGCGTCTTGAAGCGCGGCTTTTTTGGGACAACATTTCAAAACATCATTTAATTAAGATTAGCATGACTGTTAGACGGGTGAGTCTGGTACTCGGGGCCATGCTTGGTATGGCACTAGCCTCATTTGATTGCATATCCTTGGAATCTGGGGCTGAAAATGGACAACTGGATTCCATATGCAACGCCATGTCTGTCGGGGAATACTCGAAAGGTCTATGCACAGTGGATAACGCTGAATTCTTCCCTAAGAATATCAAAGCTTGTGATTCCGAATACTCGGCAAGTTGCACCTTAGAACCGCCTGCTTCTCACTTGAATCGATCCAGTATTGAGTACAAACTAGCTTCGATGGGGGATCAAGCCTTGGCTACATGGACAATGAGCTCCAGTGTAGTTGAGCAGAATCAGTCTGTGGGCATTAGTATTCAGTACACTTCTACTGAGGCTACTGCAGTGAAATTACATGGTGGAGGAGCTTACAAAATAGTTTCGTTGGATGCAACCAACGGAGTATGTGTGTCCAACAGTATACTTGTAGATATCGAAATGACCAAAGCAGGTCAGGTGCAAGTACAACTGATATATAACCCGATCCAAGCTCAAGTTCATGGCATAGTGATGCTCTATAAGGTTGAAAACTCAGAAACATACTTGAATGTAGTACAAAATTCGTGCTCCAAGAATGTTTCTAATTGCGATGTACTAGATGGTTCAGAGAACTGCTCATGTGATCTGTATGCAAAATCAGGTCTGGTACTTTCAACACTACTTCCGCTAGCCATGTTGATGGTCCTTATGGTGGTTGCAATCTACTTGTGCCTTCGAAATAATCAAGTGAAGCGCGACTTATATCCTGATACGAAGGAAAATAGTATATCTGAAAAACCTAGTCTAGATACAATAGATAATGGATCGGCTTCGTTTACAGTTTCAAGTAGGATTCCATCATCTCCCAGACATCAATTGTCTGCTATGCTGAACGATCCTGAAGAGAGGATTCAATTTTTTGAGTTCCTTAAAGCAAGCGATTCAATTGAAAATTTCCTGTTCTATGAATCCGCAGAAGTTTTCGAGCAATGCAACGATCGGGCATGGCGTCAAGAAGAAGCACAGTCGATCTTAAATAAGTTTATTCGCGAAGATGCACTTTACAAAGTCGCGCTTAGTCCCAAAGTGAGAAGTAAGCTTTGCAGCCTTGTTTATTTTGACGAGAAGAGTTTTCAGGATGCTAAGGCGGAAATCTATAATTATATGCAGATTGAATATATGCCTTGCTACCTGTATGAGAGAGAAGCCAGGCTGGAAGGTCGACAATTAGATGTTGTTTAAATCTGCCTTGGCCGAATAATTAATATAATAAATAACGAGTAGTGAATCCCTTTTTAAATATTATTTCAAAACAACAAAAACCGATTTTTTAAAGCACTACAAGTAGTGGATAGAAGCTTTCAAATGTTATTTTCTCAAAAAAACAAGAGTATCTTGTTGAAAGAAAAGAGCCTGATGACAATCCGTTAGGTAATCAGAAGCCACAACATTACGTGGAATCAGTGAATTCACATTCTATTTCTTCTGATTTAATTTAATTGCATCCCTCGACTTGGCAACAATGTGAATTTGAAAACGACAAGGGTCTACATAAAAATGTTGTTGTTGTTGGAATTAGCGCTTAGCTGGCGAAGCTTCAAAGCGTTGCGAAAGCAGGGAGATACGAATACGGGATGTAGGGGTAACGAAGAAGGCGTATGTACAGAGAGCCAGCAGATAATGCAACTTTGGTGCTGCTTGGCTCTATTTAAAGTTTACGAATCATACTTGGAATGGGTTTTGAAACTGGTTCCTTTTTATCAGTCTTCCAAGACCGTATTTGTATTTTGGTTGACTGCTAGTCAGTCCCGAGGTTTAGTGATGGGCTTGTATGAATCTCTCATTATTCCGGTATTTCGAGTAGTTGAATCCAAGATGAAAATGTTGAACTGTAAAGTTGTTGGGTACACGTTAGAATGTCTCCTTCAAATTCAAGAAGAGAGTTGGATGGAATACATCAGCAATACCTCTAATACTGAATTGCATGAATGGAACTCTTACTTGACTTTATTGTTCAACAATAATTTGTTTTGAGGTATTTTTTTGTCTACAAACAATGTTCATGGGGCGTCGATTCTTCAGCACATGGAGGACCCTACACGAGATGCAAGTTGAATCTTGTAAGAAGTATGCTGATCGTAATGTATTCGGTCGAAGGCAGATGGATGGTACCTTCAACTGGGTGACCTATTCTCGTTTCGAGAGAGATGTCGATCGATTTCGATCTTTGCTCAGTTCGTTTGGAGTGTCGAAGGGGGACAGGGTGGCAGTAATCGGAAGTAACTCATATGAATGGGCAGTGTGTGCATACGGGGTATACGGTCGTGGTGGCCTTCTTGTTCCAATGTACCCTGACCAGCGCAAAGAAGAATCGGACTATATCATTGCGGATTCTGGTGCTTCCGTTTTAGTCTTGGAGTCTCAAGAGAAATACCAAGCTTACCGTCGTGAAGGTCTTAAATTGGTGTACTATGACGATATGTTTTCATGTGAGGACGAATCCCCCGCAGTGGAGTTGGTTGAAGATGACGGAGCTTGTCTGATCTACACTAGTGGAACTACTGGGCAACCGAAAGGCGTGTTACTGACCCACAAGAATCTTTCTTCTAATGTTCAAGCAGTGTCTCAAGTCCTCGGGGATAAGCTCAATAAAGAAAGCGTGTCACTATCGTTTTTAACCTGGGCTCATGTGTTTGGGCAGGTGATGGAGCTGCATCAATTGATATCTGTGGGTGGTTCGACAGCTGCAATATCTCCTAAAACGATTATTGCAGACTTGCAAACAGTGAAGCCTACAGTTTTGGTAGGGGTTCCTGCGATATACGCCCGAGTGTACGAAGGAATTCGTAGTAAAATCCAAAGTGGCAGCGGCATCCAAAAGCACCTGTTCGAATTAGCGATGAAAGTCGCTGCAGAACGACAAGTGTTTTTTGATAAGGATGGAGGTCGAGGATGGCGTCCACTATTGTGGTTAAAATGGAATCTCGCAGATTACCTCGTTTTTTCAAAAGTCAAGCAGGTGATGGGTGGACGTCTTCGTTTCTGCGCTACCGGAGGTTCCAAATGCTCAGCTGAAGTGCAGGAATTCTTTGATATGATAGGAGTGCCTTTGTTGGAAGGTTACGGGGCTACGGAAACGAGTCCTGTGTTAATTATGGAGCGATACGGTCCAACTGAGCATACTCAAGGTGGCCTCCGTCCTATTCCTGGTGTATCGATTCGAATTTGCGATGAATCTGGTAATGAATTGCCTCATGGAAAACCTGGGGAGATATGTGCTGCAGGACCTAATATAATGCAAGGGTACTGGAATAAGCCTGAGGCCACAAAAGCAGTTTTTTTCGGTGAATACTTTCGCACTGGTGATAGTGGAATTGTAACCATCGATCCATTGAATGCTGGTAAGGTGATTACTATTCTTGGTAGGGTAAGAGATACATTTAAATTGGCGAATGGAAAATACGTCAATCCGCTTCACGTAGAGAACAGAGCGCTGAATAGCGGTTATTGTGCACAAGTGTGTTTATTAGGAGTTGACAAAGATCAAACCACTCTGGTTGTATATCCCACTCAAGAAGGATTTGAATTATTGGAAAAGAAGCAATTCGTTTCAGAATTGAATCATTTATTTGTAGAGCAAGTGGAAAAACATTTTGAGATTCCTAGCACTTATGTTATTCTAGACCAAGTGATGAATGTGGACAATGGGATGCTGACCCCAAAACTAAGTGTAAAACGACATGTTGTAAGGGAGTACGTTGATCGAAATCCTCAATTAACCAAACTAGAGAAATAAAGATATTAAGGTACTTCGTCGAGAAGCTGTTCTTCAAATTCTTCAAGGGGAGATACTTCTTCCCATTCAATAAATCCTACAATTCCAACCAGCATGCCAAGGAAGCCAACTATATACATCCAGCTTAATACTTGGTGAAACAAGAAAACTCCAGCCAAGAGACTCCAGACATCAGAAGTCAACAGAGACAGATTCAACAAAGCAGCATCATGGTGCATCAAGAACATCGATACTACATTGTAAATAGTAAAAAGAACCACAACATAAGCAGCAATAAGCCAAACTCCGTCGACGAAAAAATGCTCGAATTCAAAAATAAAGAACTCGATGCAACTAATGATGCCACCATACAGACCTAGCATCATTAAATATTCTACCCTATTGTACTTTTTAACCATCATTTCCTGGGAAACATTCGAAACTGCGTAACAAATGGCAGCTGCGACTGCGAGTAGGTCTCCAGTGAGTGATGTGCCAACTGAATTTTCATGATCGGAATAAATAACCAGCAATATCCCAAAACCGCATATACAAACACTGCAAATTTGAAGCCTCGAATAAGTTGTTTTCAGAAGGCAGTAGCTTAAAATCATAACGCAAGGTATAGTGGTGCAATCAAGTAGCATCACACTGGTGATGGAAGTGAATCGAAAGGCAAGAACTGAGAGAATGTTTCCATGCACATCAGCAAACGCAGTAAAAGCATAAAGAATATTGAATGGCTTTTTGACGACATCTCGATCACTGGCATACAGGGCAAAGTTGAATGAGAAAAGGATTATATACATGAGCATGTTGGCGAAAAGTGGGAGACTCACATTGTATTGGGCAAACAATTGAGCATTGATGACCCCTGTAGCAGCTACTAAAACCGAGATCAGTTGGCCTTGGATCAATTTCTCAGAAATCATCAATTCCTTCCAACCTTAGTTTGCAGTTTACAAAAATAGGCTAGGGGACCGTACCGTCTCAGTGCTTTGCAGTTTCGAGAAGCCCCCCTTCATTTAATTACAGGATAATAACGTTCCTGTGACACGATGGCAAATGCGAACCCTGAAATTAGCGGAACAAAAAGTAACGTGGAGGGAAACCATGTGAATAGGTTGAGAACTGAATCAGAGAATTCCTTTGCTGATCGGCTGTTTAACCATCCTGACTCCGCACGACAATACGCATCTTCGTCGATGGATTGTTTCGAGGATGTTATTCAGATACTCCTGGCCTGGGGTCAGACTGAACGCAACTATGGGACATCGATGGACAAGATCATTGTATGCGCGAACCAATTGAATTCCCTTCGAGGGTCTAAAGGCATTGTGAACGCATTAGCGGCACTGGTGGGATCCTTTCAGAGCGCCGGGAAACATCATCTCGGTCTTCACGTAGCCATCGAAAACGAAGTAAACAGCATACTGAGACCTGCTCTGAAGGTACAGAGGGACAAGGTGGATAAATCACTGAATTGCCAACTGGCTATACAAAAAGAGGTAACGAAACTTCGCGAGTCGCTCAAGAAGCTGAAGGATGATGGGGACTCGTCCAAGCAAAAGGAAATGTCGGCCAAATACGAGAAGAAAACCATGGAACAGAGCGAGGCTCTTGGTGTGTATTTGAAGCAGATGTATCGAATCTCCTACAGTCGTCTCGGTCAGTTAAACATGTCGTACATGCGTATTACTCAGTCAAATCTCCATGTTTTAAACTTCAACGATGAGATTGCCCGAGCGCTGAAGGATATTGTGTCTGCCGTAGACGCTGATAAAGATCTTGCTGCGGATCTGGCGTCGTTGGTGAATATCGAGCAGAATACTTTAGATGGAACTGCAGGCGGAGACCTGGCAGGAAAGATCTACGAAGCACTGGGTGGAGTGGAACCCGATGTGGCGTCTGCTAGTGTGGATGCTGTGGGTGAGTTATGCTCGAATGCAATCACCATCAGCCATGTGGCATTGCGAATCACCGAGAGTATCACATCGGCGGTAGAAGCTCGTGCCAAAGCTACAGCCCAAGTAGCGTCGGGAGCATCCCTCTCATTGATGTACCTGAGGGAAATAGCCGTACAAGATGACGAGCTGCTGTCAGAGGAGATGTATCTAGATTCGGAAAGAGTAAGTAGTACGTTTTTATGATGACATATATTGATTGATGTGGATAGAACGCGTGGAGAGTGTTTATGGTGAGCATGAAACAATCGGCATTGGTGTTACAGGAATGGGCAACTGAACTAAAGACTCTTAGTTCTGAAATTGAGGGTCTTATATCAACGAGTGAGTCTGCACAGAAACAAGTCTTGGCTGCTCGTGCTGCTGCTAATAAGGAACTCCAGATTTGTGCCCAGTCTTTGAAGAATGCTAGAAGTAACTTGGACACTATAGAGGATTCTATTTTTAGAGCAGAAGAAAGTCGAACCCGTGCAACAAGTGACATCTCTGATCTGAAGGATAAGATTGAAACTAAGAGAAGAAAGTCCAATATAACAGATCCTCCTGTAGATACCGTTGAACAAGAAGGGAATGTAGTCCAGAGGTTGTTGGGTCTATCCGTGCAATCGCCTCAGGAAGTGCTAGCAGAAGCGGAAAAGAAGGCAGAGAAGGCTGATTTGAAGCTGAGTGACGAAAGGGAGGAGAGGAAAGGCCTTTTAAAAGAATGTCTTGATTGTTCGGAACGCCTTGAAACTCAAATCGGGGCTTATGCAGTCCAGATGGCGGGAACTGTCAGTGGTTTTGTAGCCTCTCATGCATCAGCCATGTCCAAACTCCGCCGTTGCTTATGTCAATTGGTAGACAGTACTGGAAATACTGTTTCTGTCATTCGACAACTTGAGGAGAAGATGCTGCGAGAGCTAGGTAAGATAGATCCGTTGAAAGATATGGATCGCTTCGCATCTAAAGATCCCGTAAGTCGAACGCTTCCGCTGATACAAGTTCCTATCTCGTTCAAATCACAGCAACAGCAGTTGTTGCAAAGGGCAAGTTCATCAGTTACTCCAGATGATGATGAGCCGGAAGTGCCTACGGTGTTGCAGTCAAAGTGCGAACCGGAGAGCACACTGACAAAAGAATTCAAGCTTCCCGCTGGTCAGGAAGTGATCGCAAGTTTTTCTTGTGCGTATCTTCCTGGTAAAGTGCCTCAGCAAGGATATTTGACTTTGACTTCTCGTTTCATGTGCTTCAGAACCTTGCCTATTTATGAGCCTATGTTCGGTAGTTGTAACATTGTGGTCAAGTTGAGTGATATCAACAAAGTCACTAAAGCACGAGGGGCATGGGGCCTTGTGGCGAACTCATTGAGGGTGCAGCTCTATCCATTGAATGAAGGAAGCTCCCCATTGACTCTCGAATTCACGTCTCTATTTTACAGAGATAAATGTCATGATCAACTTATGCAGCTGTCCACAATTAATAAAAGCATGATTTGCCCGCCTGATGTTACCAACTCGTGGTCCACTCTTGATCCAAGACTTGGTGACAATTATAAAGGGAACAATTTGGTTGTCGAGGGCAATTCGAAGAAATCTCGATCCACCTTTTTGAAATTAGGTCATTCGACAGCAGATTTGGAGAAATTGTCCAATGAACTTGAACAAGGCCATCCCGTTTTTGAACAGAGCTGTCCTTCCTGTTCCGAGCCTTTTAATCCTCTGAAGCCTTGTGATTGCTGGGTACCCGCTTGTGAAGTTCCTGTACTGCATAAAAGCTACACGGCTATTTCAGAATCGTTTTGGCAGAGTACTACCGAAGGAACACTCGGATCACTCTTTCTAGGGATTAAACAGAGTGAAATCACGCTGGATGACACGAACAGCATTCAACACAGACAATTCGATATTGCCAAGGAACTGTGCGAGCAAACTGGGGATTACGAACCTGAATTTCCTGAGTTTAAATACGCTTCCGATGGGGAGAAAGATTTTACCAAGTTTGAAAGAACCGGATATACCGGGTTTCAAACAACATATGATGATTGCGAATCCGAAAACGATCCAATGCTCTATCGTGTGGTGTCATTTGCGCATCCGATCCCAAACACGCTCTTAGGGAAACAAATTGCTAAAACTACACAGTTGCAAACAGTGAGAGGAGTGCGCGCGGAAGAAGGGCAAATAGGAGCCAAGTCTGTCATTGTGGTTAATAATGATACTGCTCTCTGTGGGTTTCCGTATTCTGACAGCTTCATAGTCCGCACAAGAAATATATTGACACCTCTGAAGCATTCGACAGGAGGAAATAAAGGATGGTGCAGGTTGCAAGTTTATGTCAGGATTATTTGGTTGAAAAGCGTGTCCGTTCCATTTCTCAAAGGTAAGATAGAGAAGGAGAATATTGCCACAGGAAAGACCACAATGGAAGGATGGATAAGAATTGCAAGGGTTCATGTCATTCATTCTCCTGTAGTAGAAATACCAGCAGCTGAACCTAAACAGGAAGACCTCATTGTAGCTTTTGAAAACTCTTCGGACTTGATGGATCTTGAGTTTTATATCCAGGCGTGGCGTCAAAGTACACCTCCGCAAAAACTTCAAGAATTCATGTTGTTTATTGTTATTGTACTCCAATTGTTTACTATATTCTTCAAGTAAAATGCTAATAATGGAAGTGGTTTTCTTTGCGGTTTAAAAATTATGATTGATGGCTTCCTTCTTAAATTAATAATTAAAACCCAGCTTGTAGTGGCTCGGTTATTTCAATTAATTCGAAAAATTAATTTTTCGTTTCACTTGACTGTTGTTGGACATTTAACATAGCCAGTGTTTCCTGAAAATGAAGTAGCCCAGCTGACTTGCGGTCAAATCCTATAAAATGTTTGACCCCGATATAAGTTTGGTGTAAATGATAGAGTAAATATTCGGGAGATATTCTCAAAACGGCTCTTTCAGCAACACCGAGTAAACTAACTTCTTCGGCCCAGAAAGGCATCCACTCGACGTTCGGAGCTTTAGACCAAAAATAATTGGCAATTTCGAATATCGGAGATAATGATGATGCGGGACTAAAAAACGCAGCCTCTGTTTCCTGGTAGATGAACTCAAATATATCATGTTCGACTACCTGCTGCGCATAAGCTACTCGTTTCATCGACAGAAGCACCCCGAATAGGTAGATGTCCGCCTGCCAAGCATTCCAATGAAGCAAGTCAAAGGCGTACTCATTCAATTTAGCTTGCTGTGCTTTGACAGTTGCAGCGATCAGGAATTGCATACGAAACAAATGCTTGGATGTGAGGAAATTGTTGTCATCCAACATGGCCATTTGATATCCTTGTCGTTTACCACGCAGAACATTTTCTTTCATTTTATGAATTGCCATAAGGACAGGTCCCCTGTTGAATATTCGGTTTCGCCGCATTTCCTCAATAGGAGCTCCCTCGTTTAACATGATGTACATACCATGCAGTATTTCATGGGAAGAGTAGTTGTTCCGGATCATGGGAGCTTGAGAAATATCTAGCGTAATCGTGGCAAGCCGATAAAGCATTTTTAAAAACGATTTTTCTATATCCTTCGTATACTTTTCCATCAATGCGATTATGCCACTCCTGTTTCCACTTTTAACGAATTTCATTACTATGGCGTCACTAATGCTGTCCATATTCACTAATGTGTTCTTCGCTTGACAATTTTTGAAAAAGTAAGGTACTTGTAAAGTAAGCTCATCTATGGTTTCCACTTTCGCAATGCCGTCTTTCCAAAGAGATTTTCGCCAGTCGTAGATCCAATCAGTGTCCTTAACGGTTCCATCCACATTCCATCCAGACATGCTTTTCAAGAGGGATAGGGACACCTGGAATTGTACTAGAGCTTGTAGTGCCTTTGCGTCGGCAATATTAGGACCAACCTCAAACGTCCAAAAATCTGGATTACGATCAACTATTGCGTCCCGGTATACCTGCGCATCCGCTGCAACAACTGCGACATTGAGATACATCAAGATATCAATATAAGATTTATATTCTGGCATTTCCACTATTTGTGCACTTTTAAAAGGAGTTCTTTCAGGACGTTCTATTTCAGAATAGACGATCTCTGTTGATATTACATCGCATAGCCCAAGTATTAATTTGCCAGGTCTTGCAAACAGCTGCTCACCAAGAACACCGTCAAGGAACAGGGTTACGAAGAACACTTGCTTTACGAACATTATCAATTTGCATTGCATTTTAAGCCATTATTTGATACTTGAGAAGATACTTTGGTCATCTCTCATATACCAGAAAAACGTAAGAGTTGGAGACGGTGTCCAGTTCAAATTAAAATTCAGTCAATCATGGGAAATTTATTTAAAATTATTCACAGTTATGCACTAAATTCAGAAAGAAACAATTCAAACCACAATTATGGGTGAATTAATCACGCGTGAAAACCAACAGAATTTTAATGTTTTTATTCTTATTGACCAACGTTGCCCAAGAAGCCGTTTGCATTTCACTGACTCGAAAAACTCTTCACTCAAGATTGACATGACTTGAATTGCTGTATTTTTCAACAGACGTACATGCTGACGCACTTTCACGAAAGACGTCTACGAACATCCAGTTCATTTACTGATCAATGAATCTCAAATTATATTCCAACCTGAATAGTACCCCAGCATTACTCTCTGTCGACTGGCGGCTTTTGAATTTCAATTTCAATAGGAAAGGAACAATGATTTTCAATTTTTGATTTGAAAAAGCAAAGAAAGTTCCACGGTGCGGGGGACTCTCACATTCGAATGAATAGGTTTGATAAGTAAACTACGCATATGAATGAAAGGGAAAAAAAGGAGCTGGTAAAACAGTGAAGGTTGACTCAGGTTGTTTGATTGGCGATCCAACGAACACCGAGAATCGCCGTTGGATAATTGAATTGAGCCTCCGATATATAGACTATGTCAGAAAATCAAAATCTCTACACAACTTCCTCCACAAGCGGTAAAACGATTGATCTTACTTCCGAGAGTCCAGAAGAGCGTGCTCAAGAACAAGTCGGTGCTAGCTCTGCTGTTGAAGGCGGGCACGATCCAATGGACGCTCCTGTTAGAAAGCTTACTGTGAATTTGATTCGAACATACAAATATATCAACCATGTGTACTATGAAAACAAACAGAAACGACAACAGGCTAAAGCAACCGAAATAGAGCCTCCTAAACGAGTTTACGACGACGAGAATTCAGATTACATCATTCGTCCTGGGGAATTACTAAAAGATAGATACATGGTACGACATCGAATAGGGAAGGGATCATTCGGGCAAGTAGTGATGTCATTTGATCCAACAAACAAATGCGACGTGGCAATTAAGATCATCAAGAGCAAGCGAGTTTTCTTCCAACAGGCTCAAGTTGAATTAGAACTGTTGAAAGAACTCAAAGATAAAGACCCTGACGACAAGTATGGAGTGGTAAGAATTTTAGACGATTTCGTCCACCAAGGCCATCAATGCCTCGTTTTCGAACTTCTCTCTTTCAATCTTTATGAGCTCTTGAAACAAACACATTTTCACGGTGTGTCGCTAAACTTGGTTCGAAAATTCGCTAGACAGATCTTGAAGTCGTTGCATTTCTTGCGTAGAAAAGATATAAATATGATTCACTGTGACTTGAAGCCTGAAAATATATTACTGCGTCATCATAAACGCTCTGCTATTAAGGTGGTTGACTTCGGCTCCTCGTGTAAGTCTGACAAGCAATTCTATACCTACATCCAGTCGAGGTTTTATCGTTCTCCTGAAGTTATTCTAGGATGCTCGTACGGCGTGGCTATTGACATGTGGTCGCTTGCTTGTATCCTTGTAGAAATGCACACAGGCGAGCCTCTTTTCTGCGGCACTGACGAAAGGGAGCAAATCATTCGATTCGTCGCCATATGCGGAATGCCCCCCGATTCGGTCTTGCTCTCGTCCTCCAAATTTCACGAATATTTTAAAAAACGGATTGGGAATGATTTGCAAAATTCTCTTCAAAATAAAGTTTATGGAAAATCACAGTATAAACTTAAAGACCGAGGGGATTCACCAAGTGAGATGGAGGTCTCCGTCCATCAAAAGTCACTCCACCATATTCTTGGTTTAGAAGATGGAAGCCCACCATATTCTACTCGAATGAAAGAACCAGGTCATTCGAGAGAGATGTATGGTCAATTCATTGACTTAATAAACACTATGCTAACATACAAACAGGACGCGAGAATATCCCCTGAGTCGGCGCTACAACATCCGTTTATTATTTTTGACCCGAATTCAAATGCCTCTGCTTTGAAAAGTACAGTACCTCAACCAAGACCACCAATGGCAAAACGACCAGGTTCGGCACCAGCTGCAGCGTTCAATCAGCCCACTAGACGAAGCAGCAGAGTTAAAACGAAGAACTAGTCAAAATTCTTCTTTTTCACTATTATTGTTTTCTGTAATTATACTTTAGAGTGCACACTCTGATACTCACACTAGTGCAAATTTAAAAGGTATACATACAGTATTATCATGAACGCTAGCTGTCCAACTAGTTTCGGAAGATTGCTTCTTATATGTATCAACATCTTCACCGCTGTTTTAGGTCTGCTGCTTTGTGGCGGTGGGACGTATTTATACGTCAACTACGAAACCAACTTTCAAGATTTGGTTTCAACGACACCCATAATCAGTGTCATGATTTGCGGGCTTGTTATATTCATGCTCAGTATTCTAGGTGTTTACGGTGCGACCAGTGGTAAGCCTCCTGTTCTCTACATGTATCTAGGTCTCCTTCTCGGAATTTTGATTATTCTAGGGGCGGCCACTGTATTGTTCATCGATTACAAAGGATTCATCACCAGTTCAGACTCCACATTGTCTACCGAAATTATCGATCCAACTGAGATTGCAATCAACAACTTTATATTCAGGACGTATCAGTCATGCTGCTACTACGATGCAGGTATTTGCCAACCGCTTCAATGCGAACAGGTGTTGTTTTGTGATGCGGCTAATTCATCTTCGGCTGCTTGTATTTTAGATACCTCTGCAAATCGAGTTGATTTTTTAGAGAGTAATGATGTGTGCACCGCGTTGTCAACCTTTTCAATTGATTTGAAATTTTTGGTAGGAGAGATAGAACCTAACAACTCCATAACTTGTGGTGGAGGTGACGCAGCTCTATTTGAATCGGCTATGACCCAATGGATGACAGCCAATATTAGTTTTTTTGGATATGGTGCTTTGGGCTTGGGGATTCTATTGTTGCTACTGGTGTTGGCTACACTTGGTCTGTTGTTTTATCGACCAGAATTAATTATTCCTGAAGCGTATTTAGTGGACGGGGAAGACGATCAAATTACAGTAGTGACCGATGATTCAAGTTTCACAAAATAAACATTAATTTTAATTCAAGTTTTCGACAAAAAAATCTTCAGGAGGTTCGACCGGTTTCAGGCAAAGTCCGAGGTTTGCATCCACAATCTCTTTATAATAGACACAATGGCGTCCTTCGTTATCATTATACGGCGGTAGAATGACATCAAGCACTGCACATCCTAACATGTTCTCGCAGTTTGATTCCTGTGCAACTTTTTCGTCGTTGACAATACATGAAAATCGATGAATATTTCCAGAATCCGGCAATAGGTATTCAATGTCCCCTTTATTTAGCAGTATTTCATCATGATGTATTGATACAGGTCCACCGCGAACTTGATCGCCGACCCCATTCTTCCAATTATAGGCCTTCACTTTCGTGGAGCCAAATAACACTTTGGATATCACACTCATTTTGGGATGATCATGCGTAGGCAGCTGAGCACCTGGTGGTATAATGAAGATTCCAATAGAAAAATTAGAAGTTTCTGCAATATGGAAATAGTATAACCCAGGAGGTTTTGAAGATAGCAAAGAATTCGATGAGTTTAGAAATTCCCCCTTTCTAGCTGTCCAGTGCCATGGCTCCATCAATCCAACCTCTCCGCAATCGAACTTCTTTATTGCGTCAAAGACGGGAGCAAGGATTTCAGGAGTTATTTGTTTTGTTTGAGCTAGCATCACACTAGCCACGTGAGTTGCATTCACGAGGTGCTTCAGTGAGTTAGTGGTATCAGCCGGTCCTCCCGAGTGATGTATTTTTGCAGCAGACATGTTACCAATCGGCATGCTGGTACACCGAAGCTTCCGCAATAGACCAAACGTTGTGCTTACTTGCTATTTCGGTGCTAGCCACACTACAAAGTTAAATCAATAAATGGCGAAAAATAAAACCGCTTCCTTGAAACAGAAATAAAAAATCTGACGGTTAGGAGAGGTTACACGACTGATCGTGGTCTCCCGTACTGTCCATTTTGAAGGTAGAGAAATCAGTGCACAGACGTTAATCGTAGACGTTATCATTACAGTGGATCAAATACTACTCGGGGCACTTCGAAGTTTTCCGGAATTCAGTTCAAACTCTTTGATTGACAGAATGATGGAAAACCAAAGGTTTTACCATGGATGGATGCACCCAGTAGTATTTGGCTCAAACAAACAGACTTTAGCAATTGATTTCTAAGAATCTAGTGTGTCTGAAAGCCTTCTTTGGTCTCGCGACTGTTCTATTGCAATAGACTGTCAATCACGTTTAACGTTGACTCATCTTTCAAAATCCAACTTTAAGAGCTCTCCGTTTTCGATGATTGCAGGATATTTTAGGCGAGTCTTATTGTCCCATGGTGGTTTTGATGATTACTTGGTTCATCTTTTGGAAAAATTTCAGGAACTTTGTGTTTTTGAATGGCTATCAAGGTTTTTGTCCGGTCTTTTGGTAATACTTTGCCAACCAAAGTTTAATGTTGACTCATTTCTCAAAAAACAATTTTGAGAGATCTTCGTTTTCGATGGTTGCAAGGTATTTACGATTATCTATGATAGTATTGAATTTCACTTTCAGGTGCTTATGGATGATATACGCGAACTTCACGTTCTTGTATGGTTTTCTTGGTCGTTATGTATTCGGTTGGCAATAATCTGTCTTACA
>Ga0105054_10004341_pt1 | contig 21262 bp, 17 predicted proteins | sample BON02_FD_78091 | JGI IMG/M metagenome (GOLD analysis project Ga0105054, IMG submission 78091) | Freshwater microbial communities from Lake Bonney liftoff mats and glacier meltwater in Antarctica - BON-02 (megahit assembly) | ecosystem: Environmental > Aquatic > Freshwater > Ice > Glacier...
GCCCGCTTGGGTGAAATTTTACTGGCCAATGGCGCCATTGACCACGCCGCGCTTGAACAGGCTTTGCAAACACAAACTGGCAACCAGCCCATTGATTTGGCAACATCCCCGCCCGACGCGGCCCTACTTGCGCAGGTTGATCCGCTATTATGCCTGCGCGAAGGGTGGATGCCGTGGCGGCGCATTGGTGGGCAGGTTGTTTTGGCGTCGGAAACCCATTGCACACCCAAATCATTGCCAGCCGATTGGGCGCTTGGGCTAGGGTTTCGGGTTGAACGCGCTAAGCTTGGCAGCCTGAACCCCGCGCTCAACGCCGCTTTTAGCGCCGAATTGCTGGCCCGCGCCCAAAGCCTTTGCCCCGATCGCTATGCCTGCCGGGGCATTGCGCCAGCCTTGCGGGCGCTGGCCGGTGGCTTGGTGCTGGCATTTGCTGCCGGCTTGGTATTGGCCCCAATCACCGTGTTTGCCTTGGTTCTGTGCTGGTTTACCACGATGAACATTGCCACCAGCCTGCTGCGGCTTGGGGCGCTGTTGGGCCATTTACGCCCAACGCCACCCGGCCCACCGCCCAAAGTCGCATTGCTTGCGGATCATCGCCGCCTGCCCCGCGTCTCCATCCTCATTCCGCTTTTACATGAAGATCAGGTGCTTGATGCACTGATCGCGCAGCTAAATGCCATCACTTACCCGCATGAACTGCTTGATGTTCAAATCCTGATTGAGGCCGACGACCAGATCACCACACAGGCCATTGCCCGCCGCACCTTGCCGTCTTGGATGACCGTTTTGCACATACCGGCAGACCATTTGCGCACCAAACCCAAGGCCATGAACTATGCGCTGCCGTTTTGCACGGGCAGTATTGTTGGCATATATGACGCCGAGGATCGGCCCGAGCCCGACCAAATTTCCAAAGTTGTTGCGCATTTGCAATCCGCCGCGCCCAACGTGGCCTGCGTGCAGGGGTTTTTGGATTTTTATAATACGCGTGCAAACTGGCTTTCGCGTTGTTTTACAATCGAATACGCCATGTGGTTTCGGGTGCTGCTTAAAGGTGTGCAGCGCCTTGGCTTGCCCATTCCCCTTGGTGGCACCACCGTTTTCTTTCGCCGCAATGTGCTGGAAGAAATAGGCGGCTGGGATGCCCATAACGTCACCGAAGATGCAGATCTCGGCTTTCGCTTGGCGCGCTTTGGTTATCGGTGCGAAATTGTTGAAACCACAACTTGGGAGGAGGCGAATTGCGTGCCCTTTGGCTGGATCAAGCAACGATCGCGCTGGTTAAAGGGCTATGCGATGACCTGGGCCAGCCATATGCGCCGCCCTGCACGATTATTGCGCGAAATGGGGCTGCGCAATTTTCTGGGATTTCAGGTTATGGTGCTGGGTGGCTTATCAGCTTATCTGTCAATGCCCTTGGTCTGGGGCATGTGGCTGGGTTGGCTGGGCGGGCTGCACACCCCGCTTTCGGTGCTACCCGCCCCGGTTATTCAGATTTTCTTTGCCTCTGCCATCATTGGCCAATCCATAATGCTGGCCGTTGCCTTTTTGGCGCTGCGCCACCGCACGCGCCGCAACCTGCTGCCCTACGTCCTCACCTTGCCGTTTTATTGGCCGCTTGGGGCGCTGGCCGCTTACCGCGCAGTGGCTGAACTTATCATTGCGCCATTTTACTGGGCCAAAACCCACCATGGGCTAAACTCAGGCAAGGCTGAAACTGACTGAGCCGAGCGCACCGAGGTCAAACCGCATGTCCTGCCCGGCGGTTGGTTTGTAAATCGGCATATGTGTGCCACATAACAACACCGTGCCCGCCTTCATAACCTGCCCCCGCCCAGTAAAATGGTTGATCAGATGGCAAGCCGCATCCAGCGGGTCTTGGGGTGCCGAACCCGTCGCATCATGCACGCGTTTGTCACCCTCAAATACCTGGCTACGTAATGCGGCCATATCGGGCAATACCGCCACACCGCCAAGGCCCATCACTGCGCCCTCGTTAAAAATATTATGCGCCAAAACCGTTGGCACATGAAAATGGCCATCAGTATTGCGCCGGTCCAGTAGCTCAAACGCCGGGCACCATCGGGTTACCAATGCGGCAATATCATGGTGACCATAGTGCTGGCCGGGGGTTACATCTTGCCCCAACACCGCAGCAATTTCCGGCTCGATCATCAGATTTTCATAATCATTATCGCTCAGCGTGACACCACTTTGTGCAATTTGATCCGCACAAATATAGGCCGCACCGGGGCCGCTTTGGCCAAGAGCGGTTAGCTGCGCGGGTGAATTATAGGCGATTTTATAGCCACCAATCGCCCCACGTCCCGCAGCAAGCACTGCCAAGGCCGCATCCTGCGCATCATAGGCAATGGCATTATTGGAAAAAAGCGCTGCTTGCGGGCCAAACCAACCCTTGTTTTGCAGATTGTTCAGCACAAAATTATTCGCATTAGTCATAGTGTTTCGCCTCGGCGTTTAGTTTCAATCGGGTTTCAAAAGCTTTCGAGATATGGGCCTTTAGTGCTTTATCAGCCGCCGCACCATCACGGGCCTCAATCGCCGCCACAATGCTTTCATGTTCATCTAACGCCGTTTCAGGCCGCCCGGCTGCCGCCAGCGTGGTGGTTGCCAGCAAGGCCATGCTTCGATGCACCATTTCCAATTGCTGAATCAAATACCGGTTGTGGCTCGCCAAATGGATTTGCCGATGAAACCGCTTATTCGCCCGCGACAGGCGCTTTGGGTCATCCAAAAACTTACGGTCGGCTGCAATCATCTCATATAACACCCTAATTTCCTCGGGTGCGGCATGTTGGGCCGCCAAGCGCGCGGCCAGCCCTTCAAGCGTTGCGCGCACAATATATAGCTCACCCAACTCATCATGGCTCAGCGAGGCCACCATCATGCTACGCCCATCGCGCACCAGCACCGATTGCGTTTCCAATCGTTGCAATGCCTCACGGATCGGGGTGCGCGACACGCCAAACCGATCCGCAAGTTCTGATTCCACCAGTCGATCGCCGGGCTGATAATCACCCCGGTCAATTGCCTCTAGCACCAGCGCATAGGCATCGCGTGAATTGCCAGCTACATCCATATCCCCTCCGCCATTTTAAACCACGCTAGCGCCAAACCTATGCGCATGAAAGCGCGCATTGCTGTCGCGCGCAGATTGCGTTAGTTCAATCTCATGCCACGCGCCGCCTTTTCACATGTGAACACTTGGGTCTTTGACTTGGATAACACGCTCTACCCGCCTGGGTCGCGCTTGTTTGACCAAATTGAAGTGCTGATGATCGACTATGTGGTCGAGACTCTCAAAATTGATCGCGCCGAGGCGAATATCTTGCGCAAATCCTATTGGAAAGATTATGGCACGACATTGGCCGGGCTGATGGCCGTGCATGATGTAGACCCTTTGCCATTTCTTGACCGGGTTCATAAGGTCGATTTTGCAGCCCTGTCGCCCAACCCAGATTTGCGCGATGCCATAAACGCGCTGCCCGGACGCAAGGTCATTTACACCAATGCCAGCCGTGACTATGGCCACCGCTTGGTGGACCATTTGGGCCTGACAACCTGCTTTTCGGCCCTTTATGCGGTGGAAGATGCAAATTTCGCCGCTAAACCCCATGCCAATGCCTTCGCCCGGGTGTTTGAACAGGCCAAACTCACACCGAGCTCGGCCGCGATGTTTGAAGATGACCCGCGCAATTTGGCCGTGCCGCATGATTTGGGGATGAAAACTGTTCTGGTGGGCGAAACCGCCCCCGCCCCGCATTTGCACCACCAAACCACCGACCTTACAGGCTTTTTGCGCGCCTTGGTCTGCCCCCCAACCTCACCTCCACGCCGTCCCGGGCCCGAACCGGGACCTCCTAACCCTGTCGCATAAGGCCCCGGATCAAGTCCCGGGCGGCATCAAATATTGGCGCGGCGCAGTAGGCAAATCGCCGCAGGTCTTGCGCCAATGCGGCCACCATGCCACCTATTTCATATGGAACGTATTGAAGCTGACATTCTCATCGCAGGCGGTGGCCTTGCTGGGTTGCTCGCCACGGCAGTTTTGGCGGATGCCGGGTTTAACACCCTCTGCGCCGACCCGGTGCCGCCCATTACCGATGGTGCCGCCGCCGGGGCGGATTTGCGTTCGACCGCGTTTTTAATGCCTGCCGTTAAGCTGTTAGAACAGGCTGGGCTTTGGCAGCACCTCGCCGCCCATGCCGCGCCGTTGCGTGTTATGCGCATTGTTGATGCGGGCCGCACCGATGCCCCGCCCATGGTGGCGGATTTCGTGTCTGATGATATTGGCCAGCCTGCCTTCGCCTATAACCTGCCCAATTGGCTTATCCGGCGCGAGGTGACGGCGCATTTGTCCAAATTGCCGAACGCGCAAATGCTAGCCCCGGCCCGAGTAGGCCAGATGGTGGCGCGTAGCACCGGGGCCATTGTTGCACTTGATGGCGACAGGCAGGTGCGCGCCCAACTTGTTATCGCGGCTGATGGCCGTGATTCCCCCTTGCGTGAGGCGGCAGGTATTGCCGCGCGCCGCTGGTCATACGGACAAAAGGCGCTGGTCTTTACCGTGTCTCACCCCGAGCCGCATAAAAATGTGTCCACCGAGGTGCACCAATCTGGCGGGCCGTTTACGCTTGTGCCGCTGCCCAACCCGCACCAATCCGCTGTGGTGTGGATGGCAACCGGGCCGGAAATAGCCACCCTTGCCACGCTTGATGACGACGCTTTTTCCCTTGCGGCCACACGGCGCAGCGCCGATGTGCTGGGCGCGCTTGCAGTGCAGGGTCGCCGCATTGTTTGGCCCATTATTGCCCAGCAAGCGGTGCGACTTCAGGGCCCACGCTTGGCCCTGCTGGCCGAGGCTGCGCATGTGATCCCGCCCATTGGTGCGCAGGGGCTAAATATGTCTTTGGCTGATCTGGCCTGCTTGCGCGAATTGCTGGTGGCAGCTCGCAATGCTGGGCAGGATATTGGCGCACCTACCCTGCTTGACCGCTACAATCGCGCCCGCCAGCCTGACATGGCCGCGCGCATTGCCGGGGTGGATTTATTGAACCGCGCCTCCATGGCCGAGGCGGCACCGTTGCGCAACCTGCGCCGCGCGGGCCTGCGCCTATTGCATGGTTTTAAGCCTTTGCGCCAAACCGCCATGGCCGCCGGGTTGGGAACTGGCGCGGCCCTAAAACACCCATAACCCCAAAATGCGAAATGGCCCGCAATTGCGAGCCATTTCCCTCCCCAAGACTTGAGCCGTTTACGAGCCCTAAATCGTGCCGAAGTGCCGGTGCGTCCTGTCTGGCAAGGGTTTGCGCCCCGCCCAAACGGCGCCGCTGTCACGCTCCGTAGGGGCCTTAAAGCAGATGCGCCCCCTCAATGCAAACGGCTTTATTTGACCATTTGGCCAAGGTCTGGCCATTGCGTGGGGGCAAAGCTTGGCCTAAACCGTTGCAAAATCCCTTGCCTAAGGACTTAACCAATGCGCCTGACCAAATATTTTCTGCCTGTGCTGAAAGAAACCCCCGCCGAGGCGCAAATTGCCAGCCATCGGCTGATGCTGCGCGCGGGGATGATCAAGCAGTCCTCTGCCGGCATTTATTCCTGGTTACCCTTAGGTTTCAAGGTGTTACGCCGCCTGGAAGAGATTGTTCACCAAGAACAAATTCGCGCGGGCCATATTCCCATGCTCATGCCAACGCTACAATCGGCTGACCTTTGGCGTGAAAGCGGGCGTTATGATGATTATGGCAAGGAAATGCTGCGCATTACTGATCGCCATGGCCGCGACATGCTATATGGCCCCACCAATGAAGAATTGATCACCGATATTTTTCGTCAAACCGTCAGTTCATACAAAGATTTGCCCAAAACGCTATACCATATCCAGTGGAAGTTCCGCGACGAAATCCGCCCCCGATTCGGTGTTATGCGCGGGCGGGAGTTCTATATGAAAGACGGTTATTCGTTTGATATGGACCGTGAAGGCGCCATTCACGCGTATAATCGCCACATGGTCAGCTACCTGCGCACCTATGAACGGATGGGCCTGCAAGCCATTCCAATGCGCGCCGATAGCGGCCCGATTGGTGGCGATAATACCCATGAATTTTTGGTATTGGCCGATACCGGTGAATCCGAGGTGTTTTATGACCGCGCCGTCACCGATTTGAAGCTGGGCAACCGCGCGGTTGATTATGACGATGTGGCGCAGGTGGCGGCGATTTGCACCGAATTCACCACGCCCTATGCCCGCACCGATGAAACCCATGATCTAGAAGTTTATGCACAGGTTCCCGCCGAGCGTCAGATGACAGCGCGCGGCATTGAAGTCGGGCAAATCTTCTACTTTGGCACCAAGTATTCCGAAGCCCTTGGCGCATCTATTACCCTGCCCGATGGCAGTCGGGTGCCTGCCGAAATGGGCAGTCATGGCATTGGCGTGTCGCGGCTTGTCGGTGCGCTGATTGAGGCCAACCACGATGATAAAGGCATCATCTGGCCCGAAGGTGTAACCCCGTTCCATGTGGGCATTGTGAATGTAAAACAAGGCGACAGCGCCTCCGATGCGGCGTGTAATGCGCTTTATGCCGGGCTCATCGCGCGCGGGCTGGACCCGTTATATGACGACCGAGATGAGCGCGCAGGCGGGAAGTTTGCAGGCATGGACCTGATTGGCCTACCTTGGCGCATTACCGTGGGCCCACGCGGCTTGGCAAATGGCATGGTTGAGCTGACCTCACGGCGCAGTGGCGAAAGCGAAGACCTAAGCCCCGAGGCCGCAATTGACCGATTGGCGCAAATTTACGCAGGTTGGTGATATCAAGAAGGCGCTCAATAAATCCGCACCAGAGCGGTGCACAATAAATGCGCACCCTACGGATGGGGGTAGGGTGCGCATTCATTGCGCACCTTTCTTGAACGCATGAACCCGCCGATCCGCTCATTCCCACCTTGACCATCCCCGCCCGCTTGTTCACCCTGCCCGCAGCTAAACAGGAATACCTATGAAAACCGCCCCCTTTGCTGCCTTTGAATGGATGATCGCTTGGCGTTACCTGCGCGCCCGCCGTAAGGAAGGCGGCATTTCCGTTATTGCGTGGTATGCGCTGATTGGGGTGATGCTTGGCGTCGCCACGCTGATCGTCGTGCAGGCGGTCATGGTTGGGTTCCGTGAGGAATTTACGGCGCGTGTGCTTGGGGCCAACCCCCATTCAACGGTCATGTCTGCCATTTATAATGCCGATAATAACGGCGCGGCGCTCATTACCGATTATGAGGCCGAGGCCGCCAAACTGTGCGCCCTGCCCGGTATTACAAACGTTGCCCCCGTTGTTACCGGGCAGATGATGGCTAGCGGTAATAGCCGTAATATCGGGGTTGAGATGATTGGCATTTCGCTTGCCGATCTGCGCCAAATCCCCCTTATTTCCAACCCAGAACAGTTCATCGGCAGCCTTGATGCGTTTGAAGACGGCATTGCCATAGGTGAAGGTATTGCGCGCGAACTCGGGTTGCGAATTGGTGATTTCATAACACTCACTTCACTAAACGGTGTTGCCACACCCTTTGGCATTGCCCCGCGCATCAATAACTACCAAGTCACCTATATTTTCAAGGTTGGCCGACATGATATTGACCGGATTCGCGTTTATCTGCCGCTCGCCGATGCGCAAAGCTTTTTCAACCGTGAAGGCTATGCCGATGCGCTGCATGTGTTTGTTGATGAACCGGCCTCAATCGACGATATGCGCCCCGCCATGGCCCAAGCCCTTGGCCCGGACTATATTTTCTGGTCATGGCGGCAGGCGAACCAATCCATTTTGGATGCGTTGAATATTGAACGCCGGATGATGTTTATCGTGCTGTCACTCGTCGTGCTCATTGCCGCCATGAACATTATTTCCGGACTGGTGATGTTGGTTAAAAACAAGGGGCGCGATATTGGTATTTTGCGCACCATGGGGTTAACGCGGGGGAGCATCATGCGGGTGTTTTTCATCTGTGGCAGTCTGATTGGCATCATTGGCACCATGCTTGGCGTGGCGCTTGGCAGCCTATTTGCAACCTATATCCGCGAAATTCAGGCATTGGTTGAATGGGTTTCCGGTGGCCAAATTTGGGATCCGAGCGTGCGGCTGTTAACTTCGGTGCCCGCCGTTTTGCGCGCCGAAGATGTGGGGGCCGCCATGGCACTTGGCCTTGTGCTTTCATTGCTCATTACAATTGCCCCTGCCCGCCGCGCCGCGCGGCTCTCTCCCGCCGAGGCTTTGCGCTATGAGTAACCCTGTTCTGAAACTTAGCGGCATTCATAAAGGGTTTTTCCTTAGCACTGATCATGCCGTGCGGGTGCTCCAGGGCACCGAACTTACGCTTATGCCGGGTGAGATTGTCGGGCTGATTGCGCCCTCTGGTGCAGGCAAATCGACCCTGTTGCAGGTGGCAGGCCTGCTTGATTCAGCCGATAGCGGCCAAATAATGATCGACGGCGTTGATGCCAGCGCCGCGCGTGATGCCCAGCGCACCGTGCTGCGCCGCCAATCCATCGGCTTCATTTATCAATTTCACCATCTATTGCCCGAATTTTCGGCGCTTGAAAATGTAGCCTTGCCGCAGCGTGCCAATGGCGTGCCGCGCGCCCAAGCCCATGCGCGGGCAACCGAACTGCTTACCCAAGTCGGCCTTGAACATCGCGCCGCACACCGCCCGGCGGAACTATCTGGCGGCGAACAACAGCGCGTTGCCTTTTGCCGTGCGCTGGCCAATCGCCCCAAAATTCTGCTCGCCGATGAACCGACAGGTAACCTCGACCCCGAAACATCGGATCAAGTGTTTACCGTATTGCTTAATCTCGTGCGCGAAACCGGGCTATCCGCCCTCATCGCCACGCATAACCACGCCCTTGCCAGCCAAATGGACCGCGTTCTGCGCCTATCGGCTGGCCAGCTTGAACCCGCCTGAAGGACCCTGTCATGACCCATAAAATCGACCCCAAAATGCTTGAGCGTATGGCCGAGTTGACTGTGCGCACTGGGCTTAACCTTCGTGCCGGGCAAAACCTTAATATCTCGGCAAATGTTGAGGCCCTGCCCTTGGTGCGCATGGTTGTGGCTGCGGCTTACCGCGCCGGGGCTGGCAATGTCACTACCATGCTCAGCGATGATGAAATTACACTCGCGCGGTTTGAAAATGCGCAGGATGCGAGTTTTGATGTCGCACCCAATTGGCTTTATAATGGCATGGCTGCGGCCTATGCCGATGGTGCGGCTAGGCTCGCTATTCTCAGCGAAAACCCGATGCTGCTTGCCACCCAAGACCCGGCCAAAGTTTCACGCGCAGGTAAGGCGAATGCCATGGCTTATAAACCTGCTGGCCAGCATATTTCTAACTTCAATATCAATTGGAGCATTGTTGCCTATCCGGGCCGCGCTTGGGCAAAGCAAATGTTCCCGGATCTGGATGAAGATACCGCCGTTTCCCAGCTTGCCGATGCTATTTTTGCCGCTTCACGCGTTGATAATACCGACCCGGTGGCCGCATGGGCCGCCCATAACGCCGCGCTGAGCGCGCGCACTGATTGGTTAAACGACCAGCGTTTTTCAGCCCTGCATTTCACGGCGCCCGGCACCGATTTGACGGTTGGCCTTGCCGATGATCACCGCTGGGCGGGTGGTAGCGCGCCTGCCAAAAACGGGATTATTTGCAACCCGAACATCCCGACGGAAGAGGTGTTCACCACCCCCCATGCCCGGCGGGTTGATGGGGTTGTGCGGGCGTCCAAACCACTGGCGCATCAAGGTAGCCTGATTGAAAACATCGAAGTGCGCTTTGAAGCGGGCCGCATTGTTGAAAGCAAAACCAGCACGGGCCTCGCCGTATTCCAAAACCTGATTGCAACCGACGAAGGTGCGGCCCGGCTTGGCGAAGTTGCGTTAGTGCCGCATTCTTCGCCCATCTCGCAAAGCGGATTGCTGTTTTTCAACACATTGTTTGATGAAAACGCTGCCTGCCATATTGCGCTAGGGCAATGCTATTCGGAATGCATCATTGGCGGCGCGCATCTCAATGAAGATGAAATCAGCGCCAAAGGCGGCAATTCCAGCCTTATCCATGTGGATTGGATGATAGGCTCGGCTGAAACCGATATTGACGGTATCACCGCCGATGGCAAACGCGTGCCCGTGTTTCGCAAGGGCGAATGGGGCTAGCGGCGCGGCAGGCATAACGGTTTTGGGCGGTGCGGGCGCAACCTGCCCAAATGCGCGCCCTTTACGCACCGCCTGTGGCAGTTTGCAGGCAAACCCGGCCAAAATAGGCGCTAAACGCCCATCGCTTTGGCGATTTTCTGCAACATTTTTATCTGTTTCTCCACATCGTCAGACGCCGCTTTGACCGATTTCTCAAAGCTTGCCACCCGCGCAGGCGGCACGGCTTTCAGCGGGTCCGCTTTGGCGCGCTTATCACTTGCGGCATCCAAAGCCTTTCTTTCAACCATCAGCGATGCGTCAGCCGTTTTATGGCTGTCCAGCAATTTGCCAAAAGTCTCAACATAGGCTTTCGCAAGCTTAACAGTATCGCCCGCCGCACGGTCGCCAGCCTTATTACGGGCTTGGGCGTCTTTGGCGGCCTCTTTTATGGCCGCAAAACGCCGGTGTTCGGCCTTAATTGCGGCTGCACTGGCTTTGCGGGCTTTATCAAAATCCCCAACCGTAGCCCCAAGCACCTTTATATGCGCCAGTGCTTCCGCTGACGGCCCGGCCTTATCATCATCCTCATCCTCATCCGCGCCAATATCTTTCAGGTTGCTCACAAGTACAAAAACCGGCTTCACCGATTTACCTGCATTATCCTTGGCAAACGTTCTGATCGCTTTTTCAAGCTTGCTGGGCATTTCATCGGTTGAGCGGAACTGCAAATCACCGTCAACGCCTTGGCAAATGCCGCTATAAACCGCCTTGCCACCAAGTTCGCGCTTCATTTCCTTGATCGCACCGCCCTTGATGGGCTTTTTGTTCAGTGCCAGCAAAATGTCCGAGCCCTTGACCACCAAAGCAAAGTAATGCGCCTTGCCCTTCGCGGCCTTGCTCAAATTTGTTGCAAATTCCGGGTCGTTAGTTGCTGTCATACCTCACCTCCGCTTAAGGCCAATATCAAATTCTAGTCCGGCAATTATATTCTGCCAAGTTTAATCCATGCAAAGGATTTCGGCAGCGTTTTCCATGCTAAGGGCTGAATTCAGTCCTGTCAGCCTGCGCTCTACCACTTCGCCCAGTAATTCAACCGCATCATGTTGCAGGCTAAGGCACAGAATTCCGTCCTGAATGTCAAGCCGGGTAATCGGCAAACTATCCGGATGCGCCCCGCCCAGCATGGCACCAAGGCGCATGGCGCGGCCAATTGCGGTGGCCAGTTGCACACGTTCGGGCGCAAGCAGGCGAATGGCCGGATGGTCATCCACAGCAGAGCCGTCATTCTTATAGCGTGCCCGGTTTGCCACTGCCAAAAATAGCCGCCCGGCATGGTCCACCCCACCCATATTGGCGCGGGTCACCGTTTCAAAACACATATCAGCCCGATAATCGGGATGCGCGCGCCAAGTGGTATCATGCAACAGGCAGGCGGCGCGCATCAGGCGCAAATCTGCTGCGGGCAAATAGCCAAAAATGGGCTGGAGCCAGTCATATAGCGCATCACCAAAACCCGGAAAACGCGCATTTTGCGCCTCGGTGTAGCGACATGCCTCAATCAGCGGGTCCAACGCGCGAATTTCGGGTGGCATTGCCTCATAGAGCATGCCTTCGCGAATGCCATAGCTTGAAAACGCAACGGTTTCTGGGCGGTAGGTGCGCAGCAATTGTAGCAACACCAAAGCCGCCGTCGGCAATAGGCGCAGCCGATCAAGCGATGTGTCGGTCATTTGCGCCAAGCGCTCAACCGTTTGGCGTGAAACCCATTGCGCCGTGCGGATAATATCTTGGGTTGGGCGTTCATATTCATGCAGCACATGCAGCGGATATTTACGCCGCGCCATATCAATCCGCGCCATAGCCCGCCAACTACCACCCACCAAAAATAGCCGCGCGGCTGGCCCGGGCATTTTATCGTGCAACCGGGTAATTTGGCGCTCAATCTTCTTGCGCAGTGCCATATCAGACCCCTTAAAATCAAGCAGCGGCAGCGGGCCAATGGGGGCAGTTTCGGCGCTCATAACTTCACCGCCCGCCAGTTGCGCCATTTCAAGGCTGGCACCGCCAATGTCGCACACCATGCCCTCCGCCTCGGGCCAACCGAGCAGCACACCTTGGGCGCTTAGCCTGCCTTCTTCGGGTCCGCTGGCGATGTTGAGTTCTAGCCCGGTTTCGGCCAAAACCTGCGCTACAAATTCTTTCCCATCAGTCGCATCACGCACGGCTGCGGTGGCCACGGTCATCACTTGGGCGGGCTTAAGGCGCAGTAATAGCGCGGCAAACCTGCGCAATGCCGCCAGCGCGCGGCGGCGGCCATCGGGGCTTAAATACCCGGTTTCCCCCAAACCCGCACCAAGCCCGGCTAACACTTTTTCATTGTAAAAATAGGCGGGCGAACGTGCAGCACCGTCAAACACCACAAGCCGAACCGAGTTTGAGCCCACGTCAATTACCGCCACACGGTCGTTAACTTGCGCATTCATTCTGTCATCCTATTCATGGCTATGTGTTAGGCGCGGCGCGTCTTTATCACCCGCCCGGCCCCGGCCCGACATTGAAGGGTTTTCCATAAAGAACCGATGGCAATTGAACGGCTTATCGCCCTCATCATTACGCTGATACCGCCCCGCGCTATCCAGCACCCAGCTTTGCGCTTGGTCGGCAAGGTTCGCGGCCATGATCTGGTCAATAATCTGGGCATGCACGGTTTTATTCAAAATAGGCACAAGGGTTTCGACCCGCCCTTCCAAATTGCGGCCCATCCAATCGGCTGATGATATAAACACCTTGGATTTGGTGCTGGGTAGCCCATGGCCATTGCCAAAACAACAAATCCGCGAATGCTCCAAAAACCGCCCGACGATAGATTTGACACGAATATTTTCAGACAGGCCCACAATGCCAGGACGCAGCCCACAGATACCGCGCACCACAAGATCTATTTTCACGCCTGCGCCGCTGGCGGCATAAAGTGCGTCAATTACATCTGGGTCCACAATCGCATTCAGCTTGGCCCAAATCGCGGCGGGCTTGCCTGCGCGGGCATAGGCGGCCTCGGCGGCGATGTAATCTAGCAATGCGGCCTTCATGTGAAGCGGTGCAATGGTCAACGCCTCCAGCCCCTCCGGCTCGGCATAGCCGGACACGTAATTAAACACCTTGGTCGCATCGCGCCCCAAGGCGGCATCGCAGGTAAATAGGCTAAGGTCGGTGTATACATTCGCCGTGCCGGGGTGGTAATTGCCCGTGCCAAAATGGGTATATGTTACCAGCTTGCCATTTTCCCGGCGCACAACGGTTGAAATTTTGGCATGGGTTTTTAGGTCAATGAACCCGTAAACCACTTGCGCGCCCGCCCGCTCTAGCGCCCGACTTTGGCGAATATTAGCGGCTTCATCAAACCGGGCTTTTAGCTCAATCAGCGCGGTAACCGATTTACCTTCTTCAGCCGCTTGGCACAGCGCGGCAACAATGGGCGAATTGCGGCTGGTGCGGTACAGCGTTTGTTTGATGGCAACAACATCCGGATCCACCGCCGCCTGATCTAGAAATCGCACAACAATATCAAAGGTTTCGTACGGGTGGTGCAGCAGCATATCCTTTTTACGAATCGCAGCAAAAATATCGCCGTCATGGTCCCGCACCCGTTCAGGCGTGCGCGGTGTAAACGGCGGCCACAGCAAATCGGGGCGGCTTTCAAGCACTAGTTCGCGCAAATCAGCAATCCCGATAATCCCGTCAACCTCGATCACCTCATCTTCGCTCACATGCAGATTGCGCACCACCATTTCACGCAAATCCCGCGGCGCATCGCTGGCAATTTTCAGGCGGATCACCTCACCCCGGCGACGGCGTTTCAGCGCGGTTTCAAATTCGCGCACAAGGTCTTCGGCCTCGTCCTCAACCTCTAAATCTGAATTACGCAGCACCCGAAAGGCGCAATGCCCGCAAGCGGTATAACCGGGGAATAGCCGCGTTAAAAACACTTCAAGCAAATGTTCCAGCGCCAAAAACCGTTTCTCACCACCTGGCCCATCGGCCAATTGGTGAAAGCGCGGCACCTGTGCTGGCACGGGCAACAGGGCAAATAGCGGCGCGCCGTCACGCTTGCGTTTAAGCTGTAAGGCCAGCGCAAACCCGCCCGATGCGATAAAGGGAAACGGATGGGCCGGATCAATCGCCAATGGTGAAAGGATAGGAAACACGTCTTCCAAAAACACGGTTTCCAGCGCCGCAATATCTGCCTTGCTCAGCCCCTCTGGCTGGGCAACCACAATCCCCGCTGCGCGCAACTCTTCACCAATGGTCTGCCAGCTTTGCAATTGGCGCGCCATTAAGGCGCGGGCATCGGTGTTGATCAGTTCCAATTGCTCGGCTGGTGTTAGCCCATCAGCCGAAAGGGTTCGCACAGCTTTGCGCACCATTTCGCGCAAACCCGCCACGCGCACTGTGTAAAACTCGTCCAAATTGCTGGCCGATATGGTTAAAAACCGCAGCCGTTCCAACAATGGTAAACGGGGGTTTTCGCTTTCGGCCAAAACGCGCCAATTGAACGCCAACCATGAAAGCTCGCGGTTAAAAAATCGTAGTGGCGCGTTGGCATCCAACCCCGCCACCATGCTGGCGGGCCCCACGCCACTATGCAAAAAATCGCTTTGGCTTTGTTGGGGTTGGGCTGGGGCGCTCATCTAAATTTCTCCGATTAATATCTGCCCTGCAAACCGCACTGTTAACCGTGATTTGCGTGCCAATGCAGCTTTGTCCAACCGCGCAACAACCGCAATAGCCGCCGCACATGACCGATCAATCCGCGCCACTAAATAGGGAACAAGATCAGCTGAAACGGCGATTTGCCGATCCGCAAATAGTTTCACCAACAAGGCCGCAAGCATGGTGTCATCCGGTGCCAAAAGCGGCATGTGAACGCCGACATTCAGCCTTGAGGCAAGGTCTGGCAGGGCAATACCCCACCGCGCGCTGGGGTGTCGCCCGGCCAACAGCGTGGGCAGGTTAGCCGCCGCACGCCCATTCAGAATATGAAACAGCGCTGTTTCAGCCGCGTTATTGCCCGCAATGGCATCTGCCTCATCAATTGCCAATGCCGGGGCGGCAATAAGCGTGGCCATGTCAGCGCTTGTGATAGCGGCGCCAACAATCAACGCCGCGCCATGGTCTTGCGCCCAAATGTTTAACAAATGTGTTTTGCCGCTCGCCGTTGGCCCATGCAGCACCGCCCGGTGCTGCACCCAAGCGTGCGGTACATCCAGCATTGCCACAGCGGCCCGGTTGGCCGGGGCGACAAAAAAATCCTCTCGCCCCTGCGCACGGCGCACGGGCAAATCAAGCACGAGTTGATTAGCGCTGCTCATTCCGGCTCATCAGGCGAATCGCCCAAATAAAACCGCCCGGCCAAATACTGCTCCAGCGCATAGCGGCCCAACACACCGATGCTGGCCGCCACAGGCACAGCCACCAACAGGCCCGCAAACCCAAATAGCGCGCCAAAGGCCGATAGCGCAAACATCAGCCAAACCGGATGCAGCCCAACAGAGCCACCCACCAGTTTGGGTGTCAGGATATTACCTTCCACCGCTTGGCCCGCCAAAAACACAATCGCCACGGCCAAAATCCAGATCGGCTCGCCCCAAAATTGGTAAAGCGCAAGGCCCACCGAAAGTAGCCCACCAAGTAGCGACCCAACGAAGGGAATAAACGAAATTAGTCCGGCGAAAATGCCAATAACCACCCCAAATTGCAGCCCAATCGCCGCCAATGCCAGCGCATAAAACCCGCCCAGAATGGCACAAACCGTTAGCTGCCCGCGCACAAACCCGGCCAATACCCGGTCAATCCGCTTCGCTAAAATGCGCATCGTGGGGGCTTGGTCACGCGGCAACCAATTGTCCACCGCGGCCACAACCTTTGGCCAATCCAGCATTAAATAGAATGTCACCACTGGCACCACAAAGACGAGAATCAGAAAATCGACCAGCGCCAATGAGGTGTCCAACAGCTGGTTTACCACCCCCACTCCAAAATCTTTCACCACCGATTGCAGCCCGCCCAGCGCCTTGCGCAGCGGCGAATCGGCCTCAAACAAGGTGGGGAAACGTTCACCCAAAAAGGCTGTCAGCCGTGCCACATAATCGGGGGCGACGGTAATAAGCGCCGCGGTTTGCTCCACCACCATCGGCACAACCAACAACATCAGCGCCACAACTATAAGCATTGCCAGTAGCGAAATGATGATCGTCGCCCATAACCGGTTCATGCCATGTTTTTGCAACCGCACGACAACCGGTTCCACAAAATAGGCAATGGCGGTGGCGATGAGAAACGGCAAAATCGCATTGCCAAGCAGCCAAAGCGCCACAATGCTCAGCGCCGCACCGGCAAGCCAATAGCGCGTCTTTTGCCGGGTGCTGAGCACGACGATTTCTGGGGTTACTTTGGGTTTACGACTCATTGGAATTGCTCACTTAATAGGCGCTCTTCGAGGCCATGGCCGGGATCAAACAGCAAAATATGGCTAACATCCCCAGCGCTTGAAATATCAACCGAAACAACGTCACGCGCCTCGGTGCTATCGGCGATGGCGTTTACCGGGCGCTTTTCAGCGTCCAACACCTGAAACCGAATTGTCGCGGCCATTGGCAATATGGCCCCGCGCCATCGTCTTGGACGAAAGGCGGCCACCGGGGTCAGGGCCAAAATTTCAGCGCCAATTGGCAAAATTGGCCCATGGGCCGAATAATTATACGCGGTTGAACCCGCCGGGGTTGAAACCATCGCCCCATCGCATACCAACTCTTCCATGCGCACACGGCCATCAACCGAAATACGCAGCCGCGCTGCCTGCGCGCCAGTGCGCAACACCGAAACCTCATTGATGGCCAGCGCATTATGCACCTGCCCATCGCTCCCCACAGCCCGCATCCGCAGCGGATGGATCACCGCGCGCTCGGCCTGCGCCAGCCGCTCCGCCAACCCATCAGGGCTGAATTCATTCATCAAAAACCCGACCGTGCCTTGGTTCATGCCATAAACCGGGCGGCCAAGCTTTTGGTAGCGATGCAGCGTGTCGAGCATAAAGCCATCGCCCCCAAGTGCTACAATCACATCAGCCTCTGACGGGCTGACATCACCATAACGCGCGCCAAGCGCTGCCTTGGCGGCTTGGGCCGACTCGCCCCGGCTCGCCTGAAAACTGATTCTGGTAAATGCCACAATTGCCCCCGGCTGGCCCTGCTTGAAGTGCAGTTTCGCAAGCGGGGCCCTCAAATACAAGCGCCCGAATGGAAACACCTGCCCGCCATCGGCAACATAATTGGCGATGGCGGGCAAATTGTCCGCATTTCGGGCCTGTTCTGCGCCCGTCCCGGCCTCTAAACCTGCGGCAAAACTGCGCTGCGTCGAGTATTGCCGATGCGGTGTCGTATTCGCCCGTTTCCGATCGGAAACAAACCTGCTACCAACGCGCAGCCAACAGCCAAAGGATCCTCCATGACCTCCTCCATCCGCGACGCCGGTTTTTTTACCGAAACCCTTGCCACCCGTGACCCCGAAATCCACGCCGCCATTCGCGGCGAACTTGGCCGTCAGCGCGATGAGATAGAGCTGATCGCCTCAGAAAACATCGTATCCGCCGCCGTGATGGAGGCACAGGGTTCTGTGCTGACCAATAAATACGCCGAAGGTTACCCCGGTCGCCGCTATTATGGCGGGTGCCAATGGGTAGATGTGGCCGAGGAACTGGCCATCAGCCGCGCAAAAGAACTGTTCGGCTGTGATTTTGTAAATGTGCAGCCAAATTCGGGCAGCCAAGCCAACCAAGGCGCGTTTAACGCGCTCATCAAACCGGGCGATACGATTTTGGGCATGAATCTCGCCTCCGGTGGCCACCTCACCCATGGCGCCGCCCCAAACCAATCGGGCAAATGGTTTAACGCCGTGCAATATGGCGTGCGCCCGCAAGATTGCTTGCTTGATTATGACCAATTGGCCGATTTGGCGCGTGAACATAAACCCGCGCTCATCATCGCCGGTGGCTCGGCCATTGCGCGCCAAATAGACTTTGCCCGTTTTCGCGCCATCGCCGATGAGGTTGGCGCTTATCTCATGGTTGATATGGCCCATATCGCCGGGCTTGTAGCCGCTGGCTTGCACCCATCGCCCTTTCCACATGCGCATGTGGTCACGACAACCACCCATAAAACCCTGCGTGGCCCGCGCGGCGGCATGATCCTTACAAATGATGAGGTCATCGCTAAAAAGGTTAACTCAGCCATTTTCCCTGGCATTCAGGGCGGCCCGCTCATGCATGTTATCGCTGCCAAAGCCGTGGCCTTTGGCGAAGCCCTGCGCCCCGAGTTTAAAACCTATCAGGCCGCCGTGATCGCCAATGCACAAAAACTGGCCGAAACCCTGATGAAGGGCGGCCTTGATATCGTGACCGGCGGCACCGATACGCATTTGATGTTGGTTGATTTGCGCCCCAAAGGCGTGAAGGGCAATGATACCGAGGCCGCACTTGGCCGCGCCCATATCACTTGCAACAAAAACGGCATCCCCTTTGACCCTGAAAAACCAACCATCACATCCGGCGTGCGCCTTGGCTCACCCGCGGGCACAACCCGTGGCTTTGGCTTGGCTGAATTCACAAAAATAGGCGAGCTGATTGTGCAGGTTGTTGACGGGCTTGCCGCCCATGGACCAAGTGGAAATGCCGAGGCCGAAGCCGCTGTGCGCGCCGAGGTTGCCAAGCTTTGCAATGCTTTCCCTATGTATCCCAACCACTGAAACCACTAAATTTTGTGTGAAGGCGCGCATTTTTCACGCCTTTGCACGAATTTGGTAAGGTTCTGTTCATCTTTCTGCGCGATCCATATGTAAGCAGAAAGCGGAGCACATAGATGCAATTACAGGCCCTTATACTCGATGTAGATGGCACAATCGCCGAAACCGCAGATCTTCATCGCCAAGCTTGGAATCAAGCCTTCGCGCGGCTTGGCATCGGCTGGTATTGGACCCGCGCCATATTTTCTCGGCTCTTGCCCCTGCCTGATGGCGTGGCACGGCTGCGGGCTTTCGCCATGGGGGCCGATCCGGGCCAGCTAACGGGCCTACTTGGCGGTGATAATCTGCGCCAACTTCTGGCCGAAAAAACCACAGCATTTGCTCAAGTGCTGCGCCAAGGCGCGGCGCGACCCCGCCCCGGCGTCATTCGCCTGATTGAGGAGGCGCGCAACGCAAACCTGCCCATTGCCGCTGTCAGCACCGGCAGCCGGATTGATTTTGACCTGCTGTTATTTCATGCCATTGGTTATGATGCGCTTGGCTGGTTTGATTGCGTGCGCACCCGTGATGATTGCCCCGCCCAGCCCGATGCCACCGGCCCGTATCAGGCGGTTATTCAGGCCATGGGCCTCACCCCGCCACGCTGTTTAGCCATTGATGATAGTGCGGAAGGCGTGAACGCTGCCGCTTCCTGCGGTTTACAGGTTTTGGCCACGCCGGGGCTTTACACCTCGTCGCACCGGTTTGACTCTGCTGCCCTTGTGCTATCCGACCTTGGCCGCCCCGATGCCCCGTTTGATGTTATTCGCGGCGATGCCAATGGCCACCAATTCACATCGCTGCATGCCTTGCAAGATTGGCTGCGCATTAAGGTTCGCGCTGCCTAATACCAGGCTAAACAGGCGCAAGCGGCGCGGGCCTAACCGCAAAGATGGTGCAACAGTTTACGCGCCGCCACCGCCAAGCGGCGCGCCCGATTTACAAATCGGGCAGTGCCTGCGCGGCAGGGCTTTGGCCAACCGCCGCGCGCACCATTTCAAGGTAAACCGCGCTCACCTCGTCAAGCGATAGCCGGCCCCCAGCCCGAAACCATGTATTTACCCCATTCAGCAGTGCTATTATCCCAAACACTCCAAGCCGCGTTTCGGGCAAACTAAAGACACCTGTCGCTACACCGGCGCGTAAAATGCCGTCCAACACATCTTCATAATCCCGACGGCGTGCTTCTATTTTGGCAAAATTTTCAGGCGTCAAATTACGCAATTCCATATAGGAAATGAAAACCGCATCCGCCCGTGCCAAATGCCAGTGCAGATGAAACCGCACAAACTGCTCCAATTGCGCCGCAGGGTCGGGCGCGGCGGCTGCGCTTTCATCCGCCCAAGCCGCCGCCAAACTGGTCATATGCGCGTCCAACAGGTCAAATAATAGCGCCTGCTTATCCGCAATATACAAATACAACGCGCCCGCCTGCACACCAACCACGGCTGCGATCTGGCGCATAGACACAGCCGCATAGCCGTGGCGCGCAAAAAGCTGCGTGGCGGCGGCCCGCAGGTCTGCCGCTGTCTTTTCGCCGCTTGATCCGGTTTTGCGTGCCATATCTGCCCCGTTTTAGGGCAGGCTAAATGAACATCCGTTCAAATGCTAGCTGCTAGCGCCAAAACTAACGCTGGTCAAACCGCACGCGCACATAGCTTCCCGGTGCGTCTTCCAGAACGGTTGAATTTGCGCCGGGCACGCGCGCATCGACCTTACGACGGTCTTGCGCATGCAACCATTTGCTCCAATCCGGCCACCAACTGCCGGCCACCTCTTTGGCCTTCGCGCGCCATGTTTCCACATCTGGCGCGGCCAGTTTTTGCGTTGTCCAATACTGGTATTTCTCAGCCGCAGGCGGGTTTACCACCCCCGCAATATGCCCCGAGCCGGCCAAAACAAACCGGACTTTAGACCCAGTCATCATTTGCGCCCCACGATACACCGAATTGGCCGGCGCAATATGGTCTTCGCGCGCGGCAACATGGTAAACTGGCACCGTTATATCTGCCAATTCAATCGGCGTATTAAGCACTTGCAGCGTGCCCTTTGCCAACGCGTTATGGATGTAAAACTGCTCCAGATAATAATGGTGCACATGCGCGGGCATCGCGGTGGAATCGCTGTTCCAATACAGCAAATCAAACGGAAACGGGTCTTTGCCCAGCATATAATTATTAACGATATAGCCCCAAATCAGATCATTGGCGCGCAATGAATTAAAC
>Ga0105054_10004342_pt1 | contig 21262 bp, 24 predicted proteins | sample BON02_FD_78091 | JGI IMG/M metagenome (GOLD analysis project Ga0105054, IMG submission 78091) | Freshwater microbial communities from Lake Bonney liftoff mats and glacier meltwater in Antarctica - BON-02 (megahit assembly) | ecosystem: Environmental > Aquatic > Freshwater > Ice > Glacier...
CCGCCAGGAAGAACGCCGAGACCGCGCCGACCGCAAACAACTCAGCCGAGAACTCAGAAGAATCGAAAAGGCGGCACAGGTCAAGCCGGCTGAATAGGCAGATGGTGCTGCTGTACGCTTACCTGTCAACATACGAAGCGACGTTCAATTACCGAGCATGAAAACGAGGATGTGCGTTGTCGTTCATCGCAGTTGTGAAACCTCTGTTCGACTGGCGTGAAGCCAGTGGGGACACGACGTTTCGCGTTCGTGCCGCTGCTGTTTTAGTTTCCAAACCTGCGGTTCACTGGCACAGGGCCAGTGGGGCCGAAAGGACGGCTGCGGAGAAAACGATCGCGATCTGCTGGATCAACTCACGGTTCGCAAAATGCAAACCAGCGAATCTTCGCTTCATGCGCCTTCACAACCAGGTTCCACTTCCCGCGATGCGGCTTGAGTCGTAATGCGTGATTGCTTGAAATCGGCGTCTGGGGCATGTATACGGTACAAATTCGACTGTCCCAGATTGGTGTGTGCAGAGGGTCGCGAGTTTTTCTGGACGGAAACGTCGGCGTTTTTCAATAAGCGACTCTCCAAAAAAGATTCTCGACGCTTTTCCTTCAGCGAAAATAAGACAGTCGAAACGGTGCAAAGACAATGTACCGGAGGGCTGACGCCACTCCGCTCGCCAAGCTGCTTGATCCCGCAAGACCCTAGAAAAACCATCCGTCGGTGAATCACATAAACGTCGATCCTGAAATTTCCGCTCGGCCAACAGCCTCCCTGCTGACATGGCTGCAACTCATGCGAATCCCAACTGTCTTCACAGCGATGTCGAACATATTGTGCGGCTATCTGATCACGCACACGCTGACGACTGCCGAACTTAAACAGCAAACGGATCTGTGGCTACTGCTGATTTCCAGTGCAGGATTGTATCTGGGCGGCATGGTGCTGAATGATGTTTTTGATGCGAATCTTGACGCGATCGAGCGGCCCGAACGACCCATTCCATCAGGCCGCATTTCGCGGAAAGCAGCAGGACTGTTTGGTGCCTTATTGATGATGACAGGAACGGCATGCGCTGCTGCCGTGGGGCAGGGGAGCCTGTTCATTGCGGCACTCATCGTCGTCGCAGTATTGCTGTACGACGGATATCTAAAGTCAACAATCGCCGCTCCACTGGGCATGGGCACCTGCCGGTTTTTGAATCTCATGCTGGGAGCCAGTGCGGCTGGCACATTCACCTCGGTGTGGCAAACGACACCAATGACTGTTGCGGCGGGGCTCGGGATTTACATCATCGGCGTCACGATCTTTGCGAAAAACGAAGCTGGCAAAAGCAGTTCCATCGGGCTGTTCACTGGAGTCGCCGTCATGCTTTGCGGAATTGGTCTGGACGCATGGCTGGTCACAACATCAGGCGTTAAAGACGCAATTCCAGGCAGTCAAATGGCACTGCTGATTTTGGGTCTAAACGTCCTGCTGCGAGCAGCGACTGTTGTGAGCAATCCAGAACCAGGCAGAATTCAACGCACTGTGGGACTCATGTTGCTGTGCATCATTTTTCTTGATGCATTGGTCGTGTTTGGCCTGACGGGCGACGTCAAGCATGCGGTGCTGGTCATCATGCTCGTCGCACCAGCATCATTGGTGCGACGATTCATTCCGATGAGTTAATTCTGCTCAGCGCTAAAGACACGAATCTCAACGCGACGATTCTTGGCATGATTCAGTGGATCCTTCGGATCTCCCGGACGATCCCAGCCAACTCCAACCGCGTTGAACTGATTTGGATCGAGACTGTACTTCTGAATCAAAGCTTCCTTGACCGAGTTGGCTCGATTTTCAGAAAGTTGCTTGACCAGCCCGTCATCCGGCAGAAGGGCTTTCATTGATGCGTCGGTGTGACCATCAATAACGATTCTTGCCGCTCCGAACTGACCAACGAGCTTCGAGATTTCGTCAAGGATGAAATCCACATTGGGATCATAGAGCTCTTCCGTCTCTTTACCGTCAGCACCTTTGCGAAGAATTTTATGCATCGCATTGGCATTGTTCGGAGCGAAATGGATGATCACGGTGTTCGACAGAACTTCGTCGGACTCAGCAATGATCTCACCAGTGGTCTTTGGCGCGAAGCGTGCCTGATATTCATCGCGTTGAGCTGCATATTTCGGTTCGCTTTCCAGACGTTTCAGCACGCTGAAATCGACAACCTGATCGAACGCCACAGGCTGATGCGTAACCGAACGAATGCCGCGATAGATGTAGTACGCCTGCTGCCAGACGGATTCGAATCGCGAGGGGTTGTTTTGATTCAAAAAGAATTGAACGTTTTCCGCATAGTTCGTCCAGTGCGCATCGCCCAGCATCCCCAGACAATCACTGGCGGGAATCGCGTAGCCCGCAGCCATCCATTCAGAAACTTTCTGCTTTTCTTCCTGAGCTTTTAAGGCTTCCGTAGAATCCAGAATACCTCGTACGATACCTTCGATCAGATCAGGATGATCCTGCGCAAAATCTGCACGAGCGAACCACACGTCAGCGATCAGTTTGTTTGCTGTTTGCGTATTCACAAGCATACGATTGCCGGGCAGTTCCGACAGTTTGTAAATGTCCGGAGCCCACGACACGCAGGCTGAGATGTCTTTTTGTCCATTGAATGCAGCAGCCGCTTCAAAAGCATCGTTCGTGTAGATGAATTTTACTTCGGCTGGCTGCACTCCACCCGCTACCAACATGCTTAAAGCGAAATACTGCGACGGCGAATTCTGAGCCAGGACAATCGTCTTGCCACGCAAGTCTCGAACGGTCTTAATGTCATCGCGGACGACAATTCCGTCACCGCCATTCGACCAATCGACCTGTTGAAAGATGCGCGGCATAATGCGGCTGTCTCGCGGCTTTCCGCTGGCATCGACAAAGCCTTCCATGAAGAGCGGCATCATATCGACAGTGGCCCAGCCGATATGGAAATCGCCCGCAGCATATTTGTCACGCATATCGACTGGATTATCAGCGAGAACTAGCTGGATGCGAAACTCTTTGCCATCCTGTGTCTGCCAGACCTTGTTGGGCTGAAATCCTTCGTTGGCATGAATAATGGGTGCCCAACCAGCCCAGACATTGAGCGCAAATTGTACGGTGTTGTTTTCCAGCTTTGCATAACCAGCGGTCCCTTTGACCGGCGGCAGTCGCTCAGCGGGAACAAAGTCGTATTCTTTCTTCGTCGTGACGAAATCATCGGCAGATCCTTCAGCCACCAATTCACCGCCAGCGCCACCACCCACGTTGATTTTACCTGGATCAAGTTCCGGAGCATCGCCTGCATTCGCGTTGATTTTCGGCTCGGCGTTCGGTTTTCCAAAAAAGCCTGCCTGCATACCTGCGAAATAGACCAAGCCGCCGACGACCGCAAGTACGGCGGCATAGAATGCAAATGTTGGACGCCCGTTTGACATTTAAAACTCCCTTGACTGAATTGATTCCAGCATCTGTGTGTAGGCAAAATTCGCCAATACAACTGCTGACTTGAATTTCCATCACTAAATGTGAACTGTGAATGGCATTAACTCAACCGATTCACGGTAATTCCGTGGGAAGTATTTTGAAACGAACAAAGTTTCCGATTGGATCACGCTATTTTTCCTCGTAACAGCGAGCTATGCCCAAGTACGAAACAGTTCCGTCGAAAGGTTCTTTATTCGAAACTGTCAGTCATTTTGGTACTCACAACCGCTAGGATTTTTGAGGACGAAGAGTCATAGTACCACGAGTACCATGCGATGGAGGGGTTTTCAATTACGAGCCACCGATTGTACTCCACGCAGTCGGAAGTGAAAGAATTGGCGAGCGGCATGCGTCAGCTTGCCGGTACAAAAACGAGGTACCGGAGGGCTCACGCCGCTCCGCTCGCCGGACTCATTTTTGGTAGCATCGAAACATGTCGCATTGCCGCTCGAAATTCTTCACGGCATCAAGCGATGCAGACTTCGCGTCGCGCGTTGTGCATTGATGATCTCCAGCGCTTCAGGGATCGCGGCGACGAAGCGAACCAACTGGGACGTCGAGCAACCAAGGGCCGCTGCCGCACGCTTGACGTCGAACTCTTTGGCATCGATCGCATCAAGTGCTTCGGCCAGCATTATTGGAAAATCATCGTGACGCTCGTTGCAGGAGATCTTCTGATTTCGGCAGCGAGACTGCCACAGCGTCGATGGATTCACTTCGGTGTGCCTGACGGAGCGAACGCGAATCGCCAGCAGCAGCCGCAGACGCGAGATCGCAACCTGGCGGTTCTGTTCCTGACTGCGGCGCTCGGCAGCAAATGAGATAATGCCGGTCGGGCGATGAGTGATCTCAATCGCCGTTTCGACTTTATTGCGATGCTGCCCACCTGGGCCGCTATGGCGAGTCCGACGGATGTCGCACTGTTGCAGCAGCGCGTCAACTGTCAACTTAACAGGATGTATGTCGTACGTGCGGAATGAGTTTTGGTCGTCTTCAGCCATCTTCACATTCTTGCACGTCAACCGATGCTCTGGAATCCCATCGCAGTAAATCGAGGCATTTCGATCGCATCAAGAATTTTGACGGCGTTGATTGTGTCGAATGCCACGATGACGCGCCGAGCCCCCTGAGCGTCTGGGGTCTTGCGTTCAATCAATAGCAGATCCCCTGACAACATGAAGCTGCAAAACGGTATTGATTCGCCGAATGTCGTTACGGCAAGTCCGGACTTTGGAATACTCACCGGCCACTCCGCGAATATGCGACGCATATCTTTTACTGCACCAGTCGCCATTAATATCTTCCTTCAAATCCAGAAATCTGTAGCACCAACTCATCTTCGGCGCACTTGCGAGAGCGACTGAAGTTGTAGCGTGCCACGGCCGCGACTTCACCCATGGAATTTGGTGCTGCGGGGCGGCTCTGGCGGTACATCTCACATAACCCGCAGATTGATCAAAACAACTAAAGTCGAAATATGAACTTACTTTCGGCGGCATTCGGACACCTCGGCGACGCAAGTTCGGCTCACGTCGAGCGATCAACGCCATATTCGGAGACGCAAACTGAGCCTGCGTCTACCGGTCTAAGTCAGTGCCTTTGTAATGAAGACTCCCTTGTGTCAACTGTTGCCGCTGCGCCATTTGACTGGAAAACACTCAGCAGCACTTCTGTTGCGTCGGTGAAGTCAGAACTGCTTCCCGCGTCGATCGAATTGCCCGCGCTGCCGCACGCAGTGACAGAATTCGTCCAGAAAGCTGCCAGCCCGAATTTCGACCTCAAAGAACTTGCTGCGATCGTTGAAAAAGATGGCGCCCTGACCGTTGAACTGTTGAAACACGTCAACTCCGCCATCTACGCCATGAAGAATCCAGTCCGAAATGTTCGTGACGCAATCGTGCATATCGGTATCAATTCAGCTCGATTGCATCTGCTTGCAGTGGGCATGAAGGCCGCCACGCGAGCCTTAAAAACGAAGTTAATCAATCAACGCAATTTCTGGAACGAATCGCTGCAAAGAGCACTGTTGCCCGCGAAATTGCAAAGTGCATGAAGCTTGACCCAGGGCTGGCATTTCTGGGCGGATTGCTTCAGGACTACCTGTTACCCGTGCTGACGAACAACTACGACAAGCAGTACCTTCAGTTTCTAGCCGTTCCGCTCGGGCAAGGGAAAGATCTTTCTGCATGGGAACGAGAAACGTTCGGCTTTGACCACGCATCGGCTGGAGCACATTTCGCGGCCCAATGGCATTTCCCACCCGACCTGCTGTGCTCAATCTTCTTCCACCATTCACTGGAATCAACACTTCAAGGAACTCATGCCGAGTTCTTTAAATTGTTTCCAATCGCTCTGGCATCGCTGCTTCCCGATCAAATGCATCAGTCTCCGGCTGGATTTCAAACACTGATCAAAGTTGCAAAACACTGCAGCGTTTTTGATCTCAAAGAAGTCTGTGAAGCGGTTGATGCAGAGCAAATGAAATTGGCCGAAGGATATGAAATCCCAAATCATTTGAGCCATCTTCTTGAAAAGACGGAGCGTACTATGGGCATCGCCGAGGCAGAGTAATTATTCCTCACGGAGGTGAGAAAGAGATGTAGCTGGACTTGTGAGAGTTTGGGGATTCGCTCATTTCGCCCAAAGTCTCGTGCGTTCCGCTCCAGATCGACTTAAATCCCATTCAGGGATTGCAGTATGGCCGATCAATGATGGCAGCGAAAGTTCCCAATCGAACCATGTTCCATCCCGATCCCAGGAAAGAAACAGGGCAGGTTCGTGCCACTTTGACTCATTTTTGACTCGCTTCTACACTCGCGGGGACGATGCCTGAAAAACATCACAGGACTAGTCCCGGGAAGTACGTCAGGCTTTCAATCCTGACACGAAATAGAACCTGTCAGCCTGGAAGGGCCGACGTAACTTTATTTCAGGACTGTTCCTGTGAGTTTAGTGTCGGTCAAATTTAGTGTTGGTAAAAAGGGTACTCACGGGACGTTGCCAGATGCCTCAACGAAAGTCTGAGACTACTCAACAGCGTCAATCGAGAGCCTCACAAGTCGCTCAAGCATATCGCACAGCCCATGAAGTTGTTTCGGGTGCTGTTTCGATGGCGGTGATGACAGGTGGAGGTTATTGGCTGGATCGAAAATTTGGTTTCTCACCAGTATTAACGATTTGTGGTGCGTGTCTTGGTTTTGTCGTTGCAGGAGTTTCTCTTAGAGCCCTCCTGCGACGTCTGGATCAGGAATCCGAAAGAAACAGAAAGACGCTAAAGCCTGACGCAGAGGAGAATGAATCCAAGTGACTGAATCTTCGTTCAAGAAGGGCTTCGCTTCGGCGTTTTGGCTGACTTTTATTCTTGCAGTGGGTTGGACAATTTGCTTTTTTCCCGCTCGCTGGTCAAGAGGCGACACAGGAATCTGGTGGATGACAATTGCGGCGATTTGTTGTTTGATTCCCGGCTGGATTGTTGTGCTCCTGTCAATGGTTGCTATTGTTCGCGATGAATTGTCCGCGATGTTGATTCAAACCATGGTGCGACTGTTCGTTGTCGCTGGAGTAGCTCTCGCAGTTAGAAAGCTCAGGCCAGAGTTGGGTATGGTAGATTTTTTTGGCTGGTTGATCGGGTTCTATTTGCTGGCACTGTTTGCTGAAGTAAGACTCCTGAAACGTCCGTTGAAAAACAGTTATCCAAAAAGCTGATTGACGTTTAGTGCTGTGTTTGATTTGGCTCAATTTTGAATCTCGGTGTCTTTAACAAAGGTTGGCGGACAACAGGAAATGAGTGCTGAAGATCATTTTCATCACGTTCGCGACTTTGGCCACCTTGAGTTGCCATTCGGGAATCGCATAGACCTGCCTAAGATTCAATTGCCGGAGTTTCTGGGGGGCGAGTGGCAAATTACGAAGTTTATGCTGCTGCAAGTTGTTGCTGCGGTATTCGTATTTTTTGTCTTTACAAGACTCGGCCAGAAAATCCGCTCCGGTCAGCCAGTTAAGGGTCGGTTTTGGAATTTCTGGGAAGCGATCGCGCTCTTCATTCGTGACGAAGTCGTGCGTCCTACGATTGGTGATCATTCCGCTGGGCATCACGCAGATCATCACGGAAACGTAGAGGTCGATGGGCACGGTGGTCACGTGATTATCGAACACAGCGGACAGCATGGGTCAAATGGCCATGCGTCACACGCGATTGCCTACTCACACCCAGCAGATCAATATCTGCCGTTTGTGTGGAGTTGCTTCTTCTATATCCTGATTTGCAATTTACTGGGTGCCATTCCATTCCTTGGCTCAGCGACCGGCGAAATCAATGTCACTGGAGCTTTAGCTTTCTCTGCTCTTTGTGCCACGTTTATCTTTGGGACTAAGGCAATGGGGGTTCAGGGTTTTTTCGGGAATCTCATCCCGGCAACTGGTGTGCCTGGGGCGGGCGGTATGTTGCTGGGTGGCATGATGTTTGTGATTGAACTGCTGGGATTCTTCATCAAGCACAGTGTGCTTGCTATTCGATTATTTGCCAACATCATGGGAGGCCATACGGTACTCGGCGTGATTCTCGGATTTATCGCAGTTGCGGCAAGACCTAATGTCAGCAATGTGATTTACGGGATGGTTTTGCCTGGAAGCATTATCGGCCAGGTATTTATCGGATGCCTTGAGTTGTTTGTTGCGTTTCTCCAAGCCTATGTATTTGCTTTCCTTGCGACGATTTTCATCGCTGGGGCCGTGCATAAGCATTGACATTTAGAGAGTTTGTGGCTTGCTCTTTTTCGAGTTTAGTCATTGGTGTGTATGTTGTTTTGAAACTGGCTTCGCCTGTCGCCCGAGACGAGCGGCGTCATTTTGATGAGTCTTGATTGAAAGAGGAGTATTGTTGTGGCTCAGTATGTTAAGATGTCCCTGTTAGTTGTTGCAGCTTTTGTTGCGATGAGCGTTCCTGCAATGGCTCAAGGCGATGTGGTTAATTCGCCCATGATCAATCTGGGTGGTGCTATTGGTGCGGGGATCGTGATGCTTGGTGCGGCATACGGTATAGGCAAGATTGGCACTGCTGCGGTTGAGAGTATGGCTCGTCAGCCAGAAGTTGCTGGAGACATTCGCGGGGCAATGATCGTGGCAGCAGCGTTGATCGAAGGTGCTACGTTCTTTGCATTGATCGTGTGCATGATTTCATAGTTGATCTGCGGCCTCGCTGTGGTTGTCTTGTCTTTTTGTTGTCTCTGTTTCGGTCGGCGATTTCCATGTGCTGCACGTCTGCAAAGAATCTGTTCCGCCTGGCTATGATTGGCGGCCTGATCCTCTTCGGAGGCTCCGTACGCCTGTTCGCGGATGAGGTTGCGGATAAGAAAGCATCGGATCATTCCGCTGAGGCGGTTTCAGACGCAGCTCTTCACCCTGCCATAGCCGATGTTCACGATAAGAAACCTGCCGATGCTGTTCATCCTGCAGCTGGTGATACAGCACACGACACAACTGTCCCATTGAAGTGGAAAGCCGATTTGGCTTTCTTTTCACTGATTACGTTTTTGTTATTCGTTTTCGTGCTCGGCAAGTTCGCTTGGGGGCCGATGATCAAAGGATTGGACAGTCGCGAAGCTGGGATTCAAAAAGCCATCAGCGATGCGGAAGAAAGTCGGCGTAAATCTCATGCCATGCTGGCTGATTATGATCAGAGGCTGAAAGCTGCTGAACAGACTGTCCAGGCTATGGTTGCGGAAGCTCGGCGTGATGCTGAACGAACAAGTCAGGACTTGTTGGCGAACGCGCAGCGTGAAGTCGAAGCAATCAAAGAACGTGCGAAGGACGACATTCGCCAAGCAAAGAACACAGCGCTGGTGGAAGTGTTTACCCAGATGAATTCGCAGGTTGTGGTGGCAACGGAGCATGTTCTCGGGCGTGCATTGCAGGATGCTGATCAGGATCGCTTGGTGAGTCAGGCACTGGCTGAAATTGGCCGTTGATGCGGACCGCGATTTGAAATCAAAGATTTCAATGAATATAAATCTGATATTGGTCATTCGAGATTAGTTATTGCTCAATTGAGTTTCGGAATCCGTCATGTTTGATACAAGCACAAAGCAACGGTCTGACAGTGCACTGGAAGATCCAGGCGCGCTGGCTGTTGCGACGATGTACGCTCGGTCCTACATGACCTCTGCTGCTCAAAATGGCGTGACGGGGCCGGAAGAAGAACTAAACTCCCTGATGGATGATGTTCTTGCGGAAAATCCTGAGTTCAATAGTATTCTGATGTCTGATTCCGTGGGGCGTGACGACAAACTTGGCATCGTGCATCGAGTCATTGCGCCAATATCGTCAGAGTTTTTCGCAAATTTTTTACGAGTTCTGATTCGGCACGGTCGGGTTGCGATGCTGCCGATGATTCAAAGTGTTCTTGGTCGAATACAGGAAGAAGCGGCTGGAAAGCAGCGAGTTCGTGTTCGAACTGCCAAGCCACTGTCGGAGAGTTCACGATCTCAGATTCGTGAGCAGCTCCAAAATAAAATGGGGTTTGAGCCTCTCTTACAGGAAACCGTCGATGCGTCGTTGATCGGTGGCATGATCCTGCAAGTTGGTGATACTATTTATGATTCATCCCTGCGATCCCGGCTTAAACAGCTGAAGAGTCGTCTGGTGGAGAAAGCATTCAATGAAATTCAAAGCGGACGAGATCGCTTCAGTCATCCAGAAGGAGATTGAAGACTTTCGCGGTCAGATTCAGACCGCAGAAGTTGGTCGGGTGATTGAAGTCGGTGACGGGATTGCTCGTTGCACCGGACTTTCCTCAGCGATGTCTGGCGAGATGTTAGAATTCTCGAACGGCACTCGTGGGCTCGCGTTCAACCTTGAAGAAAACAGCGTCGGCGTCGTGATTCTCGGGGACTACCTGAAAATCAAAGAAGGCGACGAAATTCGCTCCACCGGCAAGCTATTGTCTGTGCCGGTCGGAGAAGCCCTGCTTGGTCGTGTCGTCGATCCGCTTGGAAATCCGCTGGACGGAAAAGGTCCTGTACTGACCCCTCATTCACGTCCTGTGGAATGGCAGGCCGCTGGTGTGGCCGAACGTCAGCCAGTGAAAGAGCCATTGCAGACTGGTATCAAAGCCATCGACGCAATGACGCCAATCGGACGCGGGCAACGCGAATTGATCATCGGTGACCGCAAGACCGGCAAGACGGCGATTGCGATTGACACCATCCTGAATCAGAAGGACACGGGCGTTATTTGCGTTTACGTGGCCTGTGGTCAGCGCGGTTCTTCCGTGGCAGGCGTGGTAGAAATTCTGCGTCAGCATGGAGCACTGGATTATACCATCGTCATTGCGGCGAGCAGTGCAGATCCGGCACCAATTCAGTACATCGCACCGTACGCCGGTGCTGCGATGGCTGAATACTTCATGTATCAGGGCAAGCATACGCTGGTTGTTTACGACGACCTTTCAAAGCAGGCTGTGGCATACCGCCAGCTTTCATTGCTGATGCGTCGCCCGCCGGGTCGCGAAGCGTTTCCCGGTGACGTATTTTATTGCCACAGCCGATTGCTCGAACGAGCGGTCAAGCTGAACAAAGAACTCGGTGGCGGTTCAATGACCGCATTGCCGATTATCGAAACCCTGGAAGGCGAAGTTTCCGCCTACATCCCCACGAACGTAATTTCGATCACCGATGGCCAGATCTATCTGGAATCCGACCTGTTCTGGAAGGGCATTCGGCCGGCTATTAACGTCGGTGTGTCCGTCAGCCGCGTGGGTGGTAACGCTCAGAACAAGGCGATGAAGAAGATCGCCGGAAGTTTGCGACTGGACCTTGCGGCATTTCGCGAGCTGGAAGCTTTTGCTCAACTCGGCACAGAACTGGATAAGGCCACTCAGTCTCAGCTTGACCGGGGCTACCGAATGGTAGAACTGCTTAAGCAGCCGCAGTACGCTCCTCTGCACGTGGCTGACCAGGTTGTTGCCATTTATGCCGGTGCCAAAGGTTACTTTGACAAGGTTCCGGTGAACAAGGTGCAGGAAACCGAGGTCCAACTACACGAGTTCATTCGAACCGAGCATGCGGATTTGCGAGACAAACTGATCGCCCAGGCGGCCTTGACGGAAGAAATTGAAGGCATGTTAAAGGCGGCTCTGACAGCATTCGTGGCCCGACTGGCATCGAAGAGCTAAGTCACTCACTCCGAGGCTCCAGCCTTGGAGTACATGCAATGGAGGCTCCCGCCTCCAAGGATGACAGCGGAGGCAAGAGCCTCCGGGCAGTGCGTTCCGAGGCTGGAGCCTCGGAACGAGTACGGTATCAACACTGGATTTTTGATTCATGGCTAACAGACGCTTACTCGTCAAACGGCTCAAAGCGGTGCGCAACATCCGCAAGATTACGCGCACGATGGAGCTGATTGCGACCAGCCGCTTTAAGAAAGCGATGGATCGCGCTACGGAAGCTGCTGAGTACACTCGCAAGATTTCTGAGATCGTTGGGGACTTAGGACGAGCGAATCTGAAGTTTTCGCATCCATTGCTTGAACGTCGAGCGGAAATGAAACGCAGTGTATTGCTGGTACTGACTGCGAATCGTGGTCTTTGCGGTGGATACAATGCCAGCGTGCTGCGTCAGACACTCGGACACATTCGTGGCCTGAAGGAAAGCGGGATCGAGTATCAGATAGAGGTTTCCGGCAAACGCGGAATCAAGTTCCTGAATTACCAGAAAGTGCCAATTCACAAGCAGTACATGACGTTTGAGGATCAGCCGTCGTTTGCGGACGTGGATGCATTAGGAACTCGCTACATCGCGGATTTCATCGCAGGTCGAATTGACCGCCTGGATGTCGCATACACACAATTCGTGACGTCCTCAAAGCAGTTCGCTGTGGTGGAATCCTTGCTGCCGATCGTTGGCTTGGGGGGCGTCATTGAAACAAAGTCTGAGGCTGCTGTCGATTATGAATTTCTGCCGTCGGCTCAAGAGATCCTTGCAGAGATAGTACCAGCGGCATTCCGAGCGAAGCTCTTCAAGTGTTTCCTCGATTCGGCAGTCAGCGAACAGATTGCCCGAATGGTTGCCATGAAGGGTGCGACAGAGAATGCAGACGAAATGGCAGGCAGCCTGAAGCAGCAGTACAACCGTGCTCGACAGGCTGGCATTACATCGGAATTGGCAGAAATTATTGGTGGTGCAGCAGCACTCGGTTAATTATTTAAGTTTTTGAAACATCAGTCACGGGGCGAACGACCCATGAGCGAGACAATGACAGCAGGCAAAGTTTCTCAGGTAATTGGATCAACATTTGATGCCAAGTTCCCGGAAGATCATCTCCCCGACATCTACAACGCCGTTTTAATTGAAGCGGACGTTAAGGGCAACAAGGTCAAGGTCACCGGAGAAGTTCAGCAGCATCTCGGCGGTGGCCGAGTTCGCTGCGTAGCTCTGGGAAACACTGACGGCATGCGTCGCGGCATGGAAGTGACTGATACAGGCAAGCCTTTGTCAGTACCCGTTGGCAAAGCAACGCTGGGACGCGTGTTTAACGTTCTGGGTGAAGCAATTGATGGTCGTGGACCCGTAGATTACGACGAGCGATGGCCAATTCATCGTCGCCCACCGTTGATGGAAGACCTCAGCCCAAAGGCCGAGGTGTTTGAAACAGGGATCAAGGTGATTGACCTCCTGACACCATTCGTTCGCGGTGGAAAAGCGGGCCTATTCGGAGGAGCTGGTCTGGGCAAGACCGTGATTCTGACAGAGTTGATTGCTCGTATCGCAAGTGCTCACGGAGGTTACTCTGTGTTTGCTGGTGTGGGCGAACGAACTCGCGAAGGAAACGACCTGTGGCTGGAAATGCAGGAAACCAAGATCGGTACGACGGATCGATCGGTGATTGAACAAACATGCATGGTGTTCGGTCAGATGAACGAACCTCCGGGTGCTCGTCTGCGAGTTGCTCTGTCAGCTCTGACAATGGCGGAATGGTTCCGCGATGCAACCGGGGCGGACACGCTGTTGTTCGTAGACAACATCTTCCGTTTCTCTCAGGCGGGTTCAGAAACGTCAGCGTTGCTTGGACGTATGCCGTCTGCGGTAGGTTACCAGCCAACGCTGGGTACGGAACTTGGCGAACTTCAGGAACGAATTACTTCGACGAAGAAGGGGGCTATTACTTCGGTACAGGCCGTTTATGTTCCGGCAGACGATGCAACCGACCCTGCACCGGCAACTGCGTTTGCTCACTTGGATGCGTTTATTTATCTGGAACGACGAATTTCGGAAAAGGGTATTTACCCGGCGATTGACCCGCTGGCTTCGTCAAGTCGACTTCTGGATCCTCAGTATGTCGGTCAGCGTCACTACAACGTGGCTCGCCGTGTTCAGCAAACACTGCAACGTTACCGCGAGCTGCAGGACATCATTGCAATTCTTGGTGTTGATGAGTTGAGCGAAGACGACAAGATGGTCGTGCATCGTGCTCGCCGAATTGAACGCTTCCTGTCACAGCCGTTCCTCGTGGCTGAAGTTTTCACTGGTAAGGCAGGGAAGATCACACCGCTGGCAGATACCATTCGCAGTTTTGAAGAAATCTGTGACGGTAAATGGGACCATCTTTCAGAAGCCGCTTTCATGTATGTCGGTGCCATCGAAGAAGCAGAAGAACAGTACAAGAAGATGCAGGCTGAAGCCTAAGCATTCTGTAGTGGGATTCGCCAGAATTCCACCCACGGGCAGGATTTCAGGCGAAATCCACTACGACAGTTTTTGGTCGTTCGTTGCGAAGGTGACATCATGGCTGATCTGAATTTAGTGCTCGTAACCCCGGAACGAACGCTGTTCGATAAACCGGTTGCGACAATCCGTGTTCCTCTATTCGACGGATCTGCTGGTTTTTACCCCGGTCGAGCCCCACTCGTTGGCCGGCTTGGTATTGGTGAATTGCGACTGACCGATTCGTCGGGTGCCAGCGAATCGTATTTTATCGACGGTGGTTTTGTTCAGGTCAAGGGGCCAGTCGTATCCATATTGACGAATGCTGCCGTGCCAACATCTGACCTAAGTCGTAAATTCGCGGCAGTACAGCTCGAAGCGGCCAGGGCAGAACGCACGCAAACAGATGAGCAGTATGCTTCGGCATCACGTCGACTTGAAAAAGCGCGGAAAATGTTGGCGCTGGCGAGCAAGGATTAGGCATTCAAGGACTAGACGCTCATGAAAAAGTTTGATCCTCGTATCGATGCGTTGGTAATGGAAACGCGAACAAATTGGGATCCGTCAGTTGGTTCTTTGTCTGACGAAGACCGCTGCTGGGTTTCAAAGTCTATCCACGAACAACCGCAACTGGCGTCTCAGATAGCATACGAGCGCAGCCACACCGGTTTTACGCGCACGATTACTGTCACTCTGGAAGACATTCAGCGCCTGTATTTGTCACGATAGCCAAATGCACTGCCATATCTGGATCGTAGGTTGGACATTCCTGTCCGTCTGGAAAAACGGGGCAATAATGCTCATCCAACTCTCGATTGAAGATTCGACTCCGCAACAATGAAATTCAGCGAACGCCTGCGGCTATGACCTTTATCGCGAACGCCATTTCAGTCGAATGGCTGAACTCGCGAAACTTTTGTCCGCTCCTGAAGGTGGCAGTCCCCTTGAATCAGTAGGATTCTACCGCTGCGCAGCCTATGATCCCGGCACACGCAATCTGCTGAAATGGTTCAGCAGATTTAGCACAGCCTGCTGCGTGCGATTATTAAATTCTGATGTGGAAGAAATGCCATGCGTAAGTTTGCGATATCGATCGTTCTGGCGGGATTGTCAAGCTTTATAGTCGGCTGCAGTGACAGCGACTCTTCATCAGCCGGTAGCAACGCCACCGGTTCCATAGGAGATGAAGCGGCTGTCGCGTCGTCCGATGCAGCTCCAGGCACGACACCTCAGGAGATGAATCTCGCCGAACCCACGCCAGCAGCAGAATCCGATTCCTCCGGGGAACTGATGATCGGGGATAATGCTCCAAAAATTTCCATCGGCGAATGGATCAAGGGCGATGCTGTTGAATCATTCGCCAAAGATCAGGTTTACGTTGTTGAATTCTGGGCAACATGGTGCGGACCTTGTCTGGCGAATATGCCACACCTTGCATCGCTCCAAACTGAATACGGCGACAAGGTCACGTTCATTGGCGTGACAGCAGAGGACAATGAAGTTGTTTCTGAATTCATGACACAGGACTCTCGGGGCGGCAAGCCCTGGTCAGAAGTCCTGACCTACACAATCGCTCTCGATAAAGACCGCGAGACAAACGCTGCCTATATGGAAGCGGCTGGCCAGAATGGAATCCCATGTGCGTTTGTCGTCGGTAAGACTGGAAAAGTAGAATGGATCGGCCATCCAGCAGCCATTGATGAGCCTCTAAAGCAAGTGGTAGAAGGCACATGGGATTCTACGAAAGCTCGCGCTGAGTTTCTGGCGGAACGTGAGTCTGCAGACATCATGCAACAGATGGCACCAAAGATAAATGCAGCACTTCAGAAGGGCGACTTTAAAACAGGGGTTGAATTGATCGATCAGTTGATCGCCAAGTTCCCTGACAACAGCAATTTCAAGAATGCCCGATTCCAGTTTCTACTAAAAGGCAAAATGTTTGACGAAGCAAACAGGACTGCCGGAGCATTGTTCGAAGCATCCAAGGACGATGCATTGGAGCTGAATCAGTTGGCATGGATTTTGGCGACCGGTGTTGAAGGCCCTGGCCCCGATCTTGATTTAGCACTCGCTGCAGCAAGCCGTGCTGTGGAATTGACTGAATCCAAAAATGCTTCAATTCTGGACACTTTAAGCCGAGTCCAATTTTCCAAAGGCGACGTTGAAGAAGCAATTGCAACCGAGAAGAAAGCCCTGGAAATCGCAAGCGATGAAGAGAAAAAACAGTTTGAAGAGAGCTTGAAAGAATACGAAGCTTCTGTAGCTCCAGAAACTCCGGACGCCAAACCAGCCGAGCCTGGTGAAGAAAAGCCTGGTGAAGAAAAGCCTGCCGATGAAAAGCCGTCAGAAGAAAAATCTTCGGAAGAAAAGCCAGCTGAGGCGACAGAGCCGGACCCGGCCAACTGATTGAGGCACATAGGCGAACCCCATGGCTCGCCATAGCACTAATAAACTCAAAGTCGCCACGTTCACTTGAACGTGGCGATTTTTTGTGAGCCGAACGCGCTAGCGTCGGGCCATTTTTCACAGCCATTTTTACAATAAAAACACTGTTCGTTCCGAAGCCCGAGGCTAGCGCCGGCGGCTCATATAAAGACCAGTCACTTCAGCCTATGGGACGAATTCACTTGTCATCATGATGGCATCACGGTGAATTCCGCTGTGCTCAAGGTCCGCAAGCAGTTGACTCTCGGCTGAAGCTCGAGCACTTTGGCGAATGAGGACTCGCACTTTAATTCCGTTGGAATCACCCTTGGCAAGCGATGCTAATTTCACGATACGGGAAAGTTCAGCTGGCCGATGGATCGAATCAGGATTTCCAGGCAGTTCAATCATGTATTGAAAGTCGTCGATCAGCACCGTCAGCAGATCACCAGAAAGAGCTTTACGTTCGTCATCCGTGAGACCGCCCACCACAGACTCTGGTGCCGCGAGACTGGGATTTTCGTCTGGATTGGTTTCACTGCTGTCATCAGCCGCCTTTGAATTTTCGGGCGTTGCGGTTCCTTTCTCAGTTCCGGATCCACTTGCCCCTGTTCCTCCTGGACCAAGTCCTTTGAACAGCATGAACAAAGCCAATGCGATCAGAATTGCGCCGCCACCCATTCCTGCACGGGATGTGTTGCGAACAATTTGACCTGGAAGAGATCCTTTTTCATTCTTCTTCGACATAGGTAACCTCAGAAACAATCGATGAGCAAGCGAGGCGAAATCATCATCTATGGGACACGCGATTTAACCGCGTTAAATAAAGCCCCTTGAGCGCGATAACCAACGATGGAGAAATCATACCATCGTGTGCCTGCGGCGTCTCTGCGGAGTTGGTTCATCAGCAAGGGCATCGCATCCGTGGCTCGGCGACGGGCACCTGCCTGAGCGTCGCCCCATGTCAGCAAAACAATCACCAGTGTTTTAGGTTCGGAAAACGATTTGCTGAATTCAAACAGACGCGACGCAAGTTCTGCATCACTTGAAAAATCGGCGGTAAATGACTGTTCGCTATCTGTAATGAACGCCTGTCCGTTTTCCTGCACATAAATTTCCCAGATCGTAACGTGCTTCTGCATTTCATCAACTCGCACCATAAAGCGAAAGACTTCTTCGCCGCGTGCCTGCATCAATTCCTGAAGTCGCTGAGAAGCACCCTGCAGGCGATCAGCATCGTCTGCAAATCCGGAAGTGCGCAATTTCAGAACTTCTGCCATCACATTGCCAGGCAAATTCAGTGATTCCGCCAGAATTGAACCGACCTGATGATGCTGATTGATGATACTTTGAAATCTTTCGTTATACGTTTTTGCAAGTTGTTCCAAAGACTTTTTCTGTTCGGCAACATCGTCTTCAAGTTGCTGTTGCCGCACTTCGATCGCCTGTTCGCGAACTGTGAGAGATTCTTCAATCGCTACGGAACGATGACGGTTCTCAATATATTGCGAGAACATCACGATCAGCAGCAAATCCAGCAGTGGCGTCAACTGCATGGCCAGACGACGTTTCGGTAGCGTCACTTCGCGTCCTCCGTTCGCAACGATGCCAGACCGAGTTCGCGTTTGGCTCGAGCCACCATTTCACGGACGTGTGTGCGACTATCGGTGAGTCGATTGAAACGGATTTCCAAAACACTGTTCACAAACATCAGCACAATGGCGGCCGTCAGGCCGGTAAATGTTGACCAAATCGAATCACCGAAGCGTTCCATGACGACATTGACGGTTGATGCAGATTGCTCGATTGCGTCGGCCTGAAGAGCAGATCCGATTGCAAGCACAGTGCCAAGTACGCCGCACAAAGGATAAGCCTCAATCATCGTTCGCGCGACGTGAGTTGCTGTTTCGAACGACAGCGATTCCAGATAACGACGCTTTTCATCCAGTATTTGCATACGGCGCAGACATTCAGTTCGGTCCTCACTGCGACTGGGATCAGAAAGAACATCATTGACATCCTGCACAAAGGCGTCGATCTGCGTTGTCAGCGGAATACCGCGTTCCAGCACACTGCGGTGCTTCAGGCCGCGAGTATAGTCATCAAGTGTCCCGGCAATGACACGCAGGTCGCGAGCACACCAGCCACGAAGAAATGAAAAATACAACAGATGTAAGACGGCAGCGACGGCGATGAAAGGTGTCGAAAGACTCGACAGGAATTGCAGCCATTCGCCGACGTTGCCGGATTGAGGAACCTGAAATGGCATGAAAAGAAGCTCTCAAGGTGTGAAGGTTCGATCGAGGCGTTCGCCCGAGCATTAACTCAGGAACCGTCAAATCAAGGACGAGACCGGAAGCGTAGTCCGAAATCCCCATAAAAGTCCAGATCCAACGTATGTCTCTCGCAACGAGATGAATTTGATTCCGCAGGGGGCCTCAGTTTCAAACAAACCCGGCCGGTTTCCGCAAATCGTAGCGATTGCGAAGGTCTTAAGGCAGATCCCTCATCAAAATGGACACCAATTGGCTGGCCGATGTGCAACTTGACACCAATGCAGAGGTCCGATTACGCATATCTGTACGGAATGCGCCTCAGATGGCAACGTTAGCGTTCGATTCGAAACCCCGGTCTGCGCCGCCGCGAACCAAACTTGTAATTTCCTGCCGCTGAGTGGTCGATTCTGTCATTCATAAGGAGGAATTTATGCTTGTACTATCACGGCAGAGCGACGAAACGATCATCATTGGTGACAATATTCGGGTCACAATCGTTGAAGTCAGAGGCGATAAAGTCCGCATTGGCATTGACGCTCCACGCGACGTGGCCGTTCATCGTCAGGAGATCTACGACGCGATACGCCGCGATGCAGAAAAGGCCGCGCACCCAAACTAAGTGACTCGCGAATTCCATAGAATCAAGCAGAATGGCCTGCGGAAGATTTATCTTCCGCAGGCCATTTTGCATCTCTGCGGTGTTCACAGAACAGGCCGCCATCAAACAGACGGCGATATGCGATATTGGTCTACGGATGTGTGAAGTTTCGCGAACGGCTCTTCGGCGAGCGGCAGATTCCGTTTTTCCGTAGGACGGGTCTCCAGACCCGTCCGGACCTGAATTTGTTCTGATCAGGACGGGTCTGGAGACCCGTCCTACTTCAAGCGGCTGGTGAATACTTTCCTGCCGCTCGTCTTATGGCACACCGCCCTCATTGATCTGAAAATTGAAGGTGGCAAAACGCATCACGTCGTTACCCGCTTCTTCCCAGCCGAAGGCATAGTTTCCAAAATGCCAAAGCCGGATGGACGTATCAGCGTAGATATCGAAGCCTGCCTGTCGAGCACGTTCGCAGAATGCAAAGTCTTCGCCCAGATACCAGTGGCCAGTTTGGTATTCGCGAATCATCGGCTGAAACCACGGCACGACCGCGTCGCCAAACATTGCGTTGCAGTCAGGCAGATTCAGTTTTTGCTGGATGTCCAGATAGACCTGCCGCTGCACAAGTAGAAAGCCGGTCGCTGCATACAGGATCTCCATCAGCCCACCACCTGCTCCGAGCAGTACATTCTGAGTTCCAGGCAGGAAGTTGGAGGCGAACTGGCGACGTCCTTTCTTGGCATACAGGCCGGATACGATCGGCAAGTTGTGACTGCGGAGTTGTTCGATGCTGTCTGGGTCGAATCCGATGTCAGAATCGATCCACAACGTCTCGGCAAAGCCATCACGAATGGCGGCACTGGCGATGACGTTTCGAGCCATATCAATGGCAGCATACCCACGGACTCGGCGAACCGTGTAGCCGCGTTGTTCGAGGACTCGCAGCGATTGTTCGCAGGCCGTGGCAATGGTGTCACCGCATGGCACAAGGATAACACAGTCTTTGGCGGGTAATGTGGTCATGGCATGATGTCCAACAAAGGCGAGGTTTTAAGAAAGGATTTCAATTAATTCTTCCAATTGGGGTACGGCGCCGCAATTGACAGCCAGATTCTGGAACGATAACGTCCCTCTGGCAAGATTCCACACTTACTCCGGAGACACTTACTCCGGAGACACTTACTCCGGAGACACTTATTAGTCGTCGGAGAAGCAGCATGAGTATGTCGAGCTGGATTGGTGCGCTAGTTGATGGAATTTGTGGGACTGTAGCGGATTATCGCTCTCCGTCCTGGCGCCGCCGCCGCGTCTATGCCCCTCGCACGACCGAGGCCCTTGAGACTCGTATGTTGCTGTCGTCCACAAATGGATTGGAAGACCCTGGCACCACACCGCTGATGGGGCCATTTGTTAATACGAATTCAAACTCTGCGCCGCCCACGCAAAATCTATCTGCGGGTGGCGTTGGAAGCGGCACTGCCGCCATGAGCAGCAATGGATACGGTGACGGTTCCGGGAGCGGCTCGGGGTCTGGCATTGGCCCGGGTTCAGGCAGTGGCTCAGGTTCAGGCAGTGGCTCCGGTTCGGGCAGTGGCTCAGGTTCAGGCAGTGGCTCAGGTTCAGGCAGTGGCTCAGGTTCGGGTAGCGGCTCAGGTTCGGGTAGCGGCTCAGGTTCAGGCAGTGGCTCAGGTTCGGGTAGCGGCTCAGGTTCGGGCAGAGGCTCAGGTTCGGGCAGTGGCTCAGGTTCGGGCAGCGGCTCAGGTCCGGGCAGA
>Ga0105054_10004348_pt1 | contig 21243 bp, 9 predicted proteins | sample BON02_FD_78091 | JGI IMG/M metagenome (GOLD analysis project Ga0105054, IMG submission 78091) | Freshwater microbial communities from Lake Bonney liftoff mats and glacier meltwater in Antarctica - BON-02 (megahit assembly) | ecosystem: Environmental > Aquatic > Freshwater > Ice > Glacier...
CCCCCCGTGCCCGCGCCCCCCCCCCCCCCCCCTGCCCCCCCCCCCCCCCCCCCCCCCCCCCCCCCCCCCCCCCCCCCTGCCCCGACCCCAACCCCCCACCCACCCTTCCTTTTCGTCCTCTGCTGGAACCCGCGCCTCCCGAGTTTTTTGCTTCCCCAACATGTTTCCATTTTTTTGAAAGCCAGGAGAGAAATTATTACCGACACAACGACGACCGACGCGCCGGCGCCCTCCCGCAGTCCAAGGACGAGCCTGGTCGTGCCATTAGGCCGCCGCCTCCGCCGCCGCCGCCTCTGCCTCTGCCTCCGCCGCCGCCGCCGCCGCCTCTGCCTCTGCCAAGAACCCGGCGACGATGTCCACGAGCGCGTCCGCGCGCTCCTCTTGCGGGCAGTGGCCGCACCGCCCCAGCACGGCGAGCGTCGCGCCCGGGATGGCGCGCGCCAGGCGGAACGAGTTGCTCAGCGGGACGAGCCTGTCGCCCGCGCCGTGCACGATCAGCACGGGCACGCGCGCGGCCGAGGTGGCGGCGGCCAGCCGCTGGCCCAGGCCGGCGTCCTCGCCGCCGCCGAGCGCCGGGGCCGCGTCGCGCGCGGCCGAGGCGGGGGGCGCCGGCGTCGAGGCCGCGCTGGCGTCCAGGCCGCCGCCGCCGCCGTCGCCCGCGCGCCCGCCGCCGCTGTTGCCGCCGCCCCGCCACCCCCGCGACAGCAGCGCGAGCGGGGCGATGCGCGCCGCCAGGAATCGGAGCATGCCGCTCTCCCACCCGCGCACGCGCTGCGGCGCGCGGTAAGCGTCCACGCACGCCTCGTCCAATCTAGAAGGATCGAAATAAGCCTGGCGGAGCGCCTTGCGCCAAAAGTCGCCCGAGCGCACGGCGGCGCGCAGGCCCAGCACCAGCAGCGGGCGGAGCAGCAAGAGGAGGCCGAGGACGGCGAGCAGCGAGGCCGCCTGCGCAAGGGCCACCGAGCGCGACAGCAGGACGCCGAGGGGGCCGCGCGCGCGCTCGCCGCTGCCGCTGCTGCCGTTGTCCTTGGCGTTGTCGCTGCTGCTGCCGCTGCCGCTGCTGCCGTCGACGGCCCCCCTGGAGACGTAAAGGGTCAGGTCGTCGTGCTTGAGGCGCAGCGAGCCCGGGCGCGGCGGTCGCGGCGGCGCGGCTGAGGCGGACGGCGAGGGGGGCGAGGACGAGGACGAGAACGAGAAGGACGGCGCCGCGCTGCCTTGCCGCTGCAGCGCGTCGCCCACCTCGGCCTCGGCGGCGGCCGTCGCCGCCTCGGCGGCCCCGGGCGACGCGTCCTCGGCGGCGGAGGCCGCGGGCGGGGGGAAGGAGTCGTCGAGCGCCTCGAGCCAGCGGCCCGCGTGCGCGCTGCCGTCGCGGCCGTCGCTGCGCCCGCCGCCGAGCAGGGGCATGAGGATGGCGGGGGCCACGAGCACGAGCGCGCTCACCTCGCCCGGGCGCGCGACCGCCTCGAGCGCCGCGCTCGCCGAGCCGAGGCTGTGCCCTACGAGCACCCGGCGCACCCTCGGGGCGGCGGCTGCCGGGCGCGCGCCTCCGCCGACGCCCGCCGCCGCTGCCACCGCCGCCGCCGGGCGGGCCGTGATCCGCGGCAGCGGGCCGCCCCCCTCGCCCCCCTCGCCCCGCGGCGACAGCAGGCCCCTCGACGCGAGCTCGTAGTCCTGGATCAGCCGCCCCAGCCGCCCGTTGAACGCGAGCGAGTAGGCAGACAGCGTCGCCGGCCGCTCCGTCAGGCCAAAGGCGGGCGAGTCGTGCGCGGTGACGAGCGCGCGCAGGCGGTCCGAGAGCGCACCCTGGACGCGGCTCCAGGAGTAGACGTTGGCGCCGAAGCCGTGCCACATGTGGATGGCGCACGCGAGGGGCGCGGGCGGGTCGGCGGCGGCGGAGGCAGGCGCGGCGGCCGCGGCGGCCGACGCGGGCGGGCCCCCGCCTTGCCCCGGGTCCGCCGCCGCCGCCGTCGCCGCCGGCGCCGCCGGCGCCGCCGCCGGCCCCTGCTGGTCGCTGGGCTCTCGCGTCTTGACGTGCACGACGAGGCCCGACAGGAAGCGGAACTGCGAGTCCGGGTCGCCCAGGTCCGTCTCTGCGCGCTCGCGCGCCTTGTACCGGTCCTCGAGCGCGGCGCCGCGCGCCAGCGCCCGCAGCGCCAAAAACAGGACCGCCAGCGCGCCCCAGTAGACGGGCCCGGCGGCGGCGGCGGCGGCGGCGCCGGCCGGGGGGCGGGTCAGGAGCCAGGCGATCGCGGCCGCGACGCCCGCGACGGCGGCGCAGATGATTTCTTCGGGCTTGGACAGGCCCGGGCGCCAGTCGAGGTCGACCGCCACGTCCTCCTCCTCGCGCGCCGCCGCCTCGGCCTTGGGGGGGGAGGCGGGGGCGGCGGCCTCGGAAGGAAAGGCGGGGAAGGCCACGGCCGCGGCCGGGCGCGGCGGGAGGAGCCCCGTGCGCGAGCGGCGGCGCGGGAGGCCGGCTGGGGCGGCCGCCGCCGGGGACAGGGGGCGGTGGCCGCCCCACAGGTCGACGGCGAGCGTGCGGAGCTTCTCTGCGCCCCCCCACGCGGCGCGGGGGGCGGCGCGCGCGGCCGACGAGGCCGACGCCGGCGTCTGTTGCCCGGTCGACCGGTCGCCCAAGATCGAGCCGGCGCCGCCGCCGCCGCCACCGACGCCGCCGCCGAGCATCGGATGTTGCGCTCTTCTAGGTTGTGGGCGCTTTGCGAGCTGGGGTGTCCGATGTGATTCGCACCAGCTCTGGTTGCGGCGCTTGGCTGGGGGAGAACAAAAGTTCGAGAAAAAGTGTTTTTGTCAAGGTTTCGAAACGCCGGGAAACACAAAGAGGCGCAGAGAGGCCCGCAGGAACAAAGAGCAGAGTGAGATCGTCAGGACGAGGCGTTGGTCTGGTCGTGTGAGAGGAGCGGTGGAGCGGCGGACTTGGGGGGGGAAAGGGCACGGGCGCTGATGGGTGGGGAGAGAGAGAGGCTCGCGCGAGAGGCCCGAGGCGCGAGAGCGTCAACGCTCGACGGACGCAAAAAGACGCGGCGTGCACAAGTTATGCACCTCACACTCTTCCCTCTCTCTCTCTCTGCCTTTTGCCGGCCTGCTTGTGCGCGCGGGCGCCGCGCACCCCTGTGTTGCTGTAGTTCCCCCCTTGCTCTCGCTCCGCACGAATTCCCCCCCCTCCTCTCCTCCTTCGCGACTTTGCGACGTCCAAAAAATCAATTCCTCCACCAGGTCAACGCCTCCGTCTTCCCGCGACCACCGTTGGCCTGCCACCGTGGCCCGCGACCAATCCCGCACCAGCGCCATGGTCGCGGGGGCCCTCGCGGGCTGGGACGACGACGGCGAGTTTGCACCCGGGCCACCATTGTCAAAGAGGGCGGGCGAGGAGCAGGGAGAGCAACGCAAGAACCCTTCCTCCCGTCTCCCTTTCGAGCGGCCGTCGACAATGCGGCCCCGCAGCGGCCGCAGCGGCGACGACAGCGAGAGGGCGCGCCCCTCTGACAGCCAGGCCGCGCGCGCGCGCGCGCGGCCGCCGTCATCAGCGGGCGCCCTCGCCTGCGTCGCCGTCGTCAGCTTTCCGGCGGCGTCGCGCCCGCCGCCGCCGCCATCGCGCGGCGCCGGCGACCAGGCCAGCGCCGGAGGACGAGGGGCCGCCGACAGCGCCTGCGCCGCGGCGCCCCCGCCTCGCGCCGCCGCCGACGCCGCCGCCGCCGCCAGCGCCGACGGCCCCGACCCGCCGCTGCCCTACCGCGTGGGCCTCGCCTTCGCCGAGGCGCCCGAGCACGTCCGCTTCCCCAACCTGCTCCGCGGCTACCGGAGCGGGGGGTCCTACGGCCGCAACATCCGCGCGCTGTTCGAGCTGCACACGGAGACCATGAACGCGTGGACCATGATCGCCGGCGCGCTGCTGTCGGTGCTGCAGCTGCGCCTGGCGCTGCGCGAGGTGCGGGCGGCGGCGGAGGCAGAGGCGGCGGCGGCGGCGGCGGCGGCGGCGTTTGGCGGCGGCGCGTCTGGCGGCGCGCCCCACCTGTCCTCTGCCGCCCTGCCTCCGTGGTGGTGGTGGCGCGAGGCGAGTCCAGTGGTGGCGCTCACCGTCTCTTGCTGCGCGCACGCGCCCGCGAGCGTCGGGTTCCACCTGTTCCGCGGCATGGGCCCGCGCACGTACAACCTGTGGCGCCGGCTGGACCAGGCGCTCATCTTCCTCGCGTCTGTCCCGATGGCGTGGGCCATGGCCGCGTGGGCGCGCGGCGGCCCCGGCGGCCTGTTCGGCGACGGCGGCGGCGCGGCGGCGGCCGCGCGGCCCGGCGGCGGCGGCGGCCGCGGCGGCGTCGGGTCGCCGGCGGCGGCGGCGACGGCGGCGGTCGCGCTGTGCGTGGCGTGCTGGGGCGTCGCGCGGGTCGCGTCGCTGGCGCCCGGGTTCCGGCGGGGCAGGCGCACGATGTGTCTGTTCGTCGGGACGATCGTCGCGTGCTACTGGGCGCCCATGGCCGCGCAGGCGTGGGACGACGTGTCACGGTGGCGGCGGCAGCAGCAGCAACAGGGGGCGCTGGCGGCGGCGCAGCTGCGAGGCCCCTCCTTCGGCACCCCCACCGGCGGCGCCGCCAACAACGGCGGCTGCGGCGGCGGCCCCGACATCGACGCCGCCGCCGTCTTCCACGGCCTCGGCGCCGCGCGCGCCGCGCTGGGCGCGCTCGTGTCGCTGGCGGCGGGCGCCGCCGCCTACGCCTCGGGCTGGCCCGAGCGGCGGTGGCCGGGCCGCTTCGACGTGTTCGGCAGCAGCCACCAGCTCATGCACGTGGCGATGGTCGCGGCGCACGCGTGCAAGCACGCCTTTTTGCGCGAGCTGTGGCGGCGGCGGCGCGCCGAAGAGGCGGAGGGCTCGTTGCTGGGCGGCGGCGGCGGCTGGGCGGCGGCGGCGGTTCCAGCGGCGGCGGCGGCCTCCTCGCCGTCGTCTTCCTTCCTCTCCGGCGAGGGCCTGGCGTCGCTGGCGGCGTCCTGCGCCGCCCTCCTGTCCGACGCGGTCGGCGCGGCCGGCGCCGCCGTCGAGTCTGCGCGGCGCCGCCGGCCAATGCCGCCGCTCTCGGCGCTCGCCACGAGCCCCGCGGCGGCCGTGGCGCTGGCGATGGCGCTGGCTGTGCTGCTGCCCTCGATCGGCGGCCGGGCGGGCGCGCGGCCGTCGCGCCTGCCGGCGTCGCCGTCCTCCCCAACCTCGTCGTCCGCGTCGTCCTCCTCGTTCGACAGCGGCGGCGGCGGCGGCGCCTCTCGGCGGCGGTGGCGGCCGAGGCGGTCGCAGCGCCGCCTCAACGCTTGACGACGACAGTTTCTTTTCCGCGCGCGACCGCTTGATGCGGTCTGGATCCGGTTTGGCGGCACCAATCTCATTGCCTCCTCCTTCCCCTCTTTTTTCCCCTCGAACCTGCTCCTTCCCCCCCCCCCCCCTCCTCTTTCTTCCTTTCCCGGTCCCGGCCGCGCCGCCTCTCAAAGTCGGCGGGGCCGAAGGTTTTTGCCCCATGCGAAACAAGAATTTCTCCTCGAAGCACGCCCGACCCGAACAACCTCGACGACGTTGGCCCTCCATTCCTTGGCTTGATGAAAAAATATGCGTATGACATTCCGACGTGTAGAAGATTTTACCGAGCTCGTCGACGACAACGATGGCGACCGGCGGGCGACGCCGCGAAGCGAAGAAGGACACGGCGGCGGCGCGGCGCTTTTCTGCAAGGCTGCGCGCGACCCTGGCCAGATCCGGCGCATTCGATTCGACAGGTGCCCGCATCCATCCGACCTTCTCACCCGTTTCCACGACTCAAAGAAGCAGGCGAACGAAAGACACAGAGACGGAGACAACACCAAATTCTTTCGGGCTCCCCACTCTCTCTCGGGGTATTTCCGCCGCACCCACCGCCAATCTCTGACGGTCGACGGACGGCCGTCCTTCACACACCATGGCGGAGAAGCGCGGGCAGCGGAGCCCTTTGCGCGGTGGTGAGGAGGACGACGACGAGGGGCTGCTCGCCCTGATCGCCGAGCAGCCGACGTCCAAGCGCGCGCGCGTCGACAGCACGGCCATTGTCAAGCAGGTGAGCGCGACCTGGAGTAGGACCGCTCGATCGTAACGACCCGTGGCGCGCGCGCTCGAGCCGGCGGAACGACGGCCGCCGCCACCAACGCTCAATGCGCCGACGCCCTCGACGTCCGCCGGAGGGCCGTTTCACGCTTCTCACATTCCTCGCCCTCGGAAAAAACAACAACAGGCCCACCACAACAACGCCCCGCCGCAGCGCACCAGCAGCCTCCTCGCCCCGATCATGCAGCTCACGGGCCACGGCGCCGAGGTCTTCTCCGTCAAGTTCTCCCCGACCGCGGGCGCCGAAGGCGACGGCGGCGACGGCCGCGGCGGCGGCGCGCCCGTCCTCGCAAGCGGCGGCGCCGACCGCTGCGTGATGCTCTGGCGGCCGCGCGGCGAGCACGACGAGGATGGCGGCGGCGGCGGCACGGCGGGCGAGGGCCGGCCCGGGGCCCAGCAGCCGGCCCCGTCGCAGCCCGGCGAGTGGGCCAGCTGCGCCCTCATGCGCGGCCACCGCAACGCCGTGCTCGAGGTTGCGTGGTTTGGCGACGGCGCGCGCCTGGCGTCGGCCGGCGCCGACGGCAGCGTGCGGCTTTGGGACTGCGGCGCGGGCGCGCAGCTGCGGCGGCTCGGGCGGGGCGTGCGGGGCGCGGTCAACTGCTGCGCGGCGCACGGGGCGCAGCTGCTGGCGGCCGGGGGGGACGACGGCGTGGTGCGCGTGTGGGACGGGCGGCAGCGGCGGCCCGCGCACGTGCTCGGCGGGGGCGCGAATGCGGGCGCGACCGCGGGCGCGGGCGCGGGCGCGGGCGCGCGCACCCCCGCGTTGCCCGTCGCGGCCGTCGCTTGGTCGCTGGCGGGCGACCAGCTGTTCGCGGGCGGGGTCGCCGAGGCGATCGACGGGTGGGACCTGCGCCGCGGCGCCGTGTCCACGCGTCTGCAGGGCCACACGGACACGGTCACGGGCCTGGCGCTCTCGCCCGGCGGCGACGGCGGCGACGGCGGCGGCGGCGGCGGCGGCGGCGGCAGTGGCGACGGCGGCCGCTCGCTGCTGTCCAACTCGATGGACGGCTCCCTGCGCATCTGGGACGCGCGCCCCTTCGTCCCCGAGGGCCAGGACCGCTGCCTCAAGGCCCTCGCGGGCCACAGCCACAGCCGCGCGGAGCGCGCGCTCCTGCGCTGCGCGTGGTCGAGCGACGGCTCTCGCGCCACGGCGGGAAGCGCCGACCGCACCGTGTACGTGTGGTGCGCGCGCACGCGCGATCTGCTTTACGCGCTGCCTGGGCACCGGGGGGTGGTGCACGAGTCGGTGTTCCACCCGCGCGAGCCGGTGGTGGCGTCGTGCAGCTCGGACCGCACGATCTACCTGGGCGAGCTGGCGGATTAGAAGCCCCCTAGATCTCTGTCTCAGATTTCCCCCCAAAATTGAATCTTGACATTTTTTGTTTTGATCGTCCCTGGATCTCTTTCAGAGATTTCCCAAAATTGAATCTTCGACATTTTTCGTTTTGATCGTCGTTCGTTCGTTCGTTCAAAGCTCGTCCTTTGATCCGTTCTCGTCTCCTTTGTCGTGCCGCCGCGACCCGTCCTCGTGCTGCTGCAGCTCGCCTTCCGTGACCGCGCCCGCGCTGCCGCCGCCGCTGTCCGCCGCCACCGCGTCTGCTCCGCTGCCGCCGCCGCCGACGCCGCCCGTGACTGCCGCCGCATCCAGCTCCCTTGCCGCCGCCTCCTCCTCCTCCCCCCCGCCGTCGATCGGCGCGCACGCCACCAGCCGCGCGTCTTCCGGCCGCGCCTCGAACGCCGGGTGCGCGCAAATCGCCGGCGTCGCCACGGTCGCCACGTAGTGGCACGAGGGGAACTCGCGCACGGACAGCAGCGTGGGCTTGCGGGCCGCCATCCAGGCGGCGGCGGCGGCGGCGCCGCCGCCCAGGCTGGACGCGCCGCCCCCGAGCGCCCTGGCCGCCGCGTTGCTGCAGACGTAGCGCACCTCGGCCGTGCGCGGCTGGCCGCTGCTCAGGGCGCAGGGGGCGCCGGCGCCGTACACGTGCCGTAGGAAGGGCGTGCCGGGCGCCAGGCCGCTGCCGCCGACCCCGCGCCGGTCGCGGCGCACGCGCGCCTCGTCCCTGTCGCGCGCCGACGCTGTCGCGGGCGCCGTCCGCGACGCCGGCGTCCGCCGCCGGTTGGCCTCTGTCGCGGTCGCCGCTGCCTCTCGAGCCCCGCCGTCGCCGCCGCCGCCGCCGCCGACGTCCCGCGCCTCCTCCGCCCCCACCTGCGCCTGCTCCTCCTCCTCCTCGTCCAGGAAGAGCGAGGGGTGGTCCGGCGCGGGCGGCCACGAGCTGCCGCCGCCGCCGCTGCCGCCGCCGCCGCCGCCGCCGCCGCCGCCGCCGCCGCCCGCGCCGCCGTACCTTCCGCAGATAAAGTCCTCGCTGCCGCCCGCCGCGCCCGAGCCGAGCAGCTGGCGCACGTGCCGGCGGTGGCAGACCTCGTACGTCCACCCGCCGGGCTCCGTGCGGTACAGGCACAGGCCGGCCAGCGACTCGAGCAGTTCGCCCAGGGGCGGCAACGGGGAGGAGGAGGCGGCAGCGCCGGCGCGGACGGCGCCGACGTCGCCGCCGGCGCCGGCGCCGTCTCCCGCCGCTGTTTGCCCCGCATTCGCGGCGGTTGCCGGCCCGCCGACGCCCAGTGCGGGGCCGTTGGGCACCGTGCAGTTGTACCGGCGGCCATTAGCGTCCGTCATGAGGAGGTGGCGCGCGGGGGCGGCCGGGCTCCCCTCGCCGGCGTCGGCGAGCGGGAGCAGCGGCTCGGCCACGCGGCGCGCGGTGGCGGCTGTGATTTTATTTTGTGGTTTTTTTCAACGTTGGTCGGTTTTAGGAGCGAGGCCAGCGGTCTCGGCCGCGATCGACCCTCGAGCCGGCGAACGGAGGACGCCCCAGCAGCACGGGAGGAAAGGAAGGGAAACAAAACAAACGCACCGTCGCCGAAGAGCGCGGCCACCCAGCGCGGCGCCAGCGGGTCGACCGCCACGGCCGCCGCCGTCGTCGGGCCGGCCGGGCGCGGCTCCTCCAGCACCTCGACGTGCAAGGCGCCCGCGCGCCCACCGAGCGCGGCGTGGCAGGCGATCAGAAGCAGCGGCAGGACCGCTAGTCGCGGCTTCATGATGATCAGCGCGTTTCGGGAAAGGAGGGGGTTGGGTGGGGATCGCGCCTGTCTCTGTCTCTTTTTTCGGATCTTACACAGTCTGAAAATGAGGTGCAGGGATTCTTGTCTCTGCGCGATTGTCTCTTGCGTGTATTTGTGCGCGCACGCCTCGGGAAAGCATTCCTAGCCGCAAAGCGCCGCAACGCGACGCCGCAGCGCCGCCACGAGCGCCGGCCGCGCCGACGCCCAGCGCGCCAGCGCCGCCGCGCGGCCACCGGCGTCGGCCGCCGCCGCCGCCCCTCCGGCCGCGTGCAGCGGGTGCAGCGCGTGCGCGGCCGTGTCCGGCGCGCGCGCGACCCAGAGGCCGTTCTGGTGGTCCATGCGCTCGAGCACCAGGTTGCGGAACGAGACGGCCGACGAGGGAGCCGGGGGAGTCGGCGGCAACGGCGCTGCGCCCCCACCAGTGTTGCCGCCGCCGCCGGCGTCGCATGCGTCGGCGGCGGCGTCGGGCGCGGCAGCCGAGGGCGGCAGAAAGTCGACGCTCTCAGGCGAGCCCGTGATGCGCACGGCCAGGAGCACGGGGCGCAGAGAGGCGCCTTCGGCCGCCTGGACGTCTTCGTCCCCCTCCATGGCCTCCCCCTCCTCTGCCGCCCCCGCCGCGTCGCCCTCGTCCGCCAGGAAGACCCACTGCTCCTGGTCGCGCCGCTCGGTCAGGATGGCCCCGGCCCACAGCAGCACGCCCGTCACGTCAAACTCGCCGCGGAGCGCCGGGGACGCGGCGAGGGCCGGGCCCAGGTAGGCGATGCGCAGGGGCGGAGGCGAGGCCGCCGCCGCAGCCGCCGCAGCCGCCGCCGCCGCCGCGCCGCCGCCTCCGCCGCCGCCGCCGCCGACGCCGGGCCGCGGCGCAAAGGCCGGGAGCGCAAAGGCGCCGACTTCGGCGGCCCGGCGCACGGGGGCGGAGGCGTGGCGCGACGCCACGAGCAGGCCCGTGCGCGGGTCGACGCGCCCGAGGACCTCCCAGCGCGTGCCCTTGCTGGTCTTGAGCTCGAGGGCGGAGAGACGCGCGCCGGGCGCGGGCCGGGCGCCGCCGCCCCCCGCCGCGGCCCCTCCTCCTCCTCCCGCCGCCCCGCGGCCCTGGTGCGGCACGAGCGCCGTCACGATCGCGACGTCGCCCTCGCACAGCGAGCTCAGGTCCTCGGACGGGCGCATGATGCGCACCACGGCGCTGCCGCCCTCGTAGACCGAGCTATGGGGGCCGCGGCCGCCGACGCCGTCGCCGTAGCCGCTGCCGCCGCCGCCGACCACTGACCGCGCCGCCAGCCCCACTCCCGCCACCCGGAGCCGCATCAGCGGCGCGCCCGCGCAGTCCTGCCCGTCGGCGTCGTCGTCGCCGCCGCCCGCGGCGTCGACGGCCGCGCGCAGGCGGCGGCGCGCGTCCTCCTCGACGGCGCTCTGGCGCGAGGCGGCAAAGGCGGCGAGCGAGGCGGCAGAGGCGCCCGGCACCCCGCCGCCGCCGCCCCCCTCGAGCAGCAGCGGCGGCGGCGAGCCGTCTGCGGCCTGCGCGCCGGGCCCGAGCCCGGACAAAAAGGCCGCCGCGTACGCGCGCTGCTCGGGCGTCGCGGCCGCCGCCGCCGCCGCCGCGACCCGGCCGCGCGCCACGGCGCCGCCGACCGCCACTGCCGCCGCCCTGCCCGTCGCCAGCCAAGCGCGGCAGCGCCCGCGCTCGGCGGCCAGCGCGGCGGCCCTCGCCTCTTCGGCGGCGGCCGTGGCGCGCCCGCACGCCGCGCGGGCCGCGCGCTCGGCGTTGCGCGCGGTGCGGTATACGGTGGTACCGAACCCGTAGCCGCCGCCCATGCCGCCGCCGCCCCTGCCGCCCGCTCCGCCGCCTCCCCCTCCGCCTCCCCCGCCTCCCCGGCCGCCGCCGCCGCCGCCCCCGCCGCCGCCGCCCATACCACCACCACCGCCGCCGAACGAGCAGTAGAGCGTCGGGTAGACGCGCTCCACCAGCACCACCGTCCGCGGCACCACGCCCCCCGCCGGGTCCACCAGCCGCAGCTCCCGGAGCGTCGCGCCCGGCCGCGCGGGCCCCAGGCGCGCCCCCGCGACCGCCGGCGACGCGCCGTTGTACGCCAGCCGCAGCGACGCGCCGGCCGCCGCCGCCTCGAGCGGCGGCAGCGGCTGCTCCGAGTGCAGCTCGGCGCCGCACACGCGCAGCTTGGCGCCCTCGGGCATGCCGCCGGCGAGGGCGAGGCGGGTGAGCGGGGGGTCGAGGACGGCGGCGACCGAGTACCAGCCGTCGGTCAGGAGGGCGCCGCGCAGGTCGCCGCCGCCGCCGCCGCCGCCGCCGCTGCCGCCGCCGCCGTTGCCGCCGTAGCGAAGCTCTGCCACCATCAGCACTAGCGGCAGGCTCGCGGCCATGTCGTGCTCGAGCACGCGGTGCAGGGCCGAGCGCTCGCCCTCGCGCACCTCGCGGCGGTACCGGTGGCGCAGCTGCTCGAGCGCGGCCTCGACGCGCAGGGCGCGAGGCGGCGGCGGCGGCGGCGGCGACGGCGACGACGACGATGCCGCGCCGCCACCGCTGCCGCCGGGGCCGCTGCCGCCGCCCCAGCCAAACGTGCCGATCGGCGCGACCAGCGCGCGGTCGTAGCTGGCCAGCTTCCAGATGATCCAGCGCCAGTGGTTGGCGACCCAGGCCGGCGTCGCGGGGGACGCCTCGGCCGAGTCGAGCGCGAGCAGGGCGCGCCGCGCGGCGGCCGCGCCGAAGCCCGCTACGGCCGCTGCTGCTGCTGCTGCTGCTTGCGGGGGCGCGCTTGCGGAGGCGGCGGCGGCGGCGGCGACGGCGGCAGCGGGAGTGGCGGCGACGGCGGCAGCGGGTCTGACGCAGAAGCGGCGGAGGTGCGCGGGCACCTCCTCGGGCCGGAACTCAAAGGTCGCCGCGGCGCGCGAGTCGATCTCCGCGAGGCGCGGGTCCTCCCAGGCGGGGTCCTGGCGCACAGAGGAGCAGACGAGGGGGCCGGCGGCAGGGACGTCGGCGGCAGGGGCGTCGGCGGCAGGGGCGTCGGCGGCAGGGGCGTCGGCGGCAGGGGCGTCGGCGGCAGGGGCGCCGGCGGCAGGGGCGCCGGCGGCAGGGGCGCCGGCGGACGCAGCGACAGCCGCAGCGGCGCCAGCCTCGTCTCCCGGAGGGGCCGCGGCCGCGGCCGCGGCCGCTGCTGCGATCACGGCAGCCCGGTGCGTCACCGCGTATGCGGTCCCGAACGCGCGCGGGTTGAAGTACTCGGCCAGCGACAGCGCGGCCGGGCCGCCGCTGCCGCGGCGGCGGCCGCCGCTCGCCGCGCCCTCGCCGCGCCGCGGCTGCTTGGCCGCCGGCGACGCCCGCTGCTGCTGCTGCTGCTGCTGCTGCTGCCCCTGCCTCCGCTGCGCGGCCGCGACCACCGGCGAGGACGCGGCGAGCCCGCCCGCCGCGCGGGCCCGCTCGGGGTCGACGGTCGCGGGCGACTTGAACTGCCGGCGGAGGTGGAGGCCTGCGGCGCGGCGCCCGCCGTCGGCCGCGGCGGCGGCAGCGGCCGGCGACGGCAGCGGCCGCTGCTGCGGCTGCTGCTGCTGCTGCGCCGGGGTGCGCGTGCCGACGGAGAGGCGCTTGAAGGCGTGCGCGGGCGAGGGGCGGGCGGGCGGGGGCCGGGACGGGGACGGGGCGACGGCAGGCTTGAGAGGCGGCGGCGGCGGCGGCGCCGCCGCCGGGCGCTGCTGCTGCTGCTGCTGCTGCTGCGGCTGCTGCGGCGGCGGCGGCCGCTCCCCGTCCTCCCTTTGTCCCTGCCCCTCCTCCTCCCCGCTGTCGAGCGGCGGCGGCGAGGCCGCTGGGCCCATGAGCGCCGCGCGCGCGCGCGCCAAGGCGGCTGGGTCCATCGGCGCTAGCGTGCGTCCGGTGCCCGTCGTCAGGCCAGGAAACGTGGCGGCGCCGGGGGCCAAAGGCGAGGGCAGGGGCCCGGACGGCCGCGGCAGGGGCGGCATCGAGCGCGGCGGCGGCGGCGGCGGCGGCGCCGCCGCCGGCAGAGGCCGCCGCTCGCTCGGCGGCAGCTGCTGCTCCTCCTCGTCGGCGTCAGCGTCGCCTCCTCCTCCTAGCGCGGGCGGGGCGGCGCCCCCCATCAGCATCGCCCGCACTTTGGCGGCCACGGCGGGGTCGACGCTGTCGAGAGCGCGCCCGCCGGCCGTGACCAAGCCAGGGAAGTGCGCGGGACGGGCCGCGACGGGCGATTGCGGCGGCGGCGGCGGCGGCGGAGGAGGCGCGGGCGGCGGCAGCGGCGGTGCTGCTGCTGCGGCTGCTGCTACTGCGGCCGGCGCCGCCGCCAGCCCCGCGCGCAGCTCGGCCGTGCAAAATTCGGGCATGCTGCCGTCCGCCAAGCTGGCCTCGATCGCGCCGCGCTGCTGGGCCGACGGCGCTGGCGGCGGCGCCTGCGATGCCGCCGCCGCCGCCGCCGCCGACCCGGCCGCCGCCGCCCCCTCGTCGTCGTCCTCCCGCAGCAGCGCGGGCGCGAGCGAGATGGCACGCTCGCGGGCTTGCGACGACACGCGCACGCCGTTGCCGGCGGCCGTCACCACCAGGCGCATGCCGACGTCGACCATGCGGCCCTGCTCCTGCGCGGTGGCGGGAGGAGGGGGATGAGCGCGCGGCGGCGGCGGAAGCAGCGGCGGCGGCGCCAGCGGGGGGAGCGGGGGGGGCACGGCAGAGGCAGCGGCGGCGGCGGCGGCAGGGGTCGCAGCAGGTACGGGCCGTGGCCGCGGGGCTGGCGCCTCGTAGCCAAGCTGTTGGAGCGGCGGCGCGAGAGCCGCTGCTGCGGCGGCGGTTGCTGGGCCCGGAACTCGGGCCGGGGCAAGTCCTGCGCTGCGGAAAAGGGTGGCGGCGGGGGCGGCAGGGGCGGCCGCCTGCTCGACCGCCGCCGCGTCGCCCCCCGCCTCCTCCTCCTCCTCCTCCTCCTCTCGGCCGTCGCCCGCCAGCATCGCTGCCATGCGCGCCATCGCCGCGCGCGCCTTGTCGGATGGTGCGGCCAGCACGACGCCGTGACCCGAGGCGAAGAGGGCGGCGGGCGCCGCAGTCGCAAGAGCCGGGGGCGGCCGCAACAGTGGCGGCGACGTGCGCTGCGGCGGCGGGCGAGCGGGCGGGGGCGGGGGCGGGGGCAGGGTCGGCGCCGCCTCGCCCCCCTGCTCTTGCCCCCCCTCCTCGTCGTCCCCACCGCCGGCCAAGAGGGCGGCCATGCGCGCCATCGCGGCAAGCGCCTGGGCGGAAGAAGCTTGCACGGCGCCGCCGTTGCCGTTGACGAAGCCCGCGGCCGGGGCACCTCCTGCGCGCGACGGGGGCGCGCCGGGCGGTGGCGGCGGCGGCGGCTGCGGCTGAGGCGCGGGCGGAGGCGGCGGCGGCCGAGGCGCGGGCGGCGCCGCCGCCGCCGCTGCAAAGGCTGCGGACGCGGCAGACCGCGGCGGCCCCGCGTCTACGTCCCCGTAGTCGTCGCCGCCGGCCAGCAGGGCGGCCATGCGCGCCATGGCGGCGCGCGCCGCGGCGGACTGGACCTGCAACGCGTTGCCGTTGCCGTTGACAAAGGCTGCGGCGGCAGGCGGGGCAGAGGCAGCCGCGGCGGCGGCCGAGAAGAGAGCGGGGGCGGCGCTGGGCGGGGCCGCGGCCGCTGCCGCCCTCGCCGCTGCTGCTCCTGCTGCTGCTGCTCCACCTCCCGCCGCCGCGTCGCCCTCGCCGTGGCCCTCGCCGCCGTCGCCCGTCAGGATTTCGGCCATCATGGCCGCGGCGCGGTCGCGCGCCGCGTTGCTCAGGGGGCCCACGGCGCGCCCGCCGGCCGTCGCAAAGAGGGCGGGGTCGGCGGCGGCGGCGGCGGCGGCCAGGCCCTCGGCGGCTGCTGCTTCTGCTTCTGCGGCGGGGCCGACAGACGTCGCCGCCGCCGCCTCTGCCGTTGGCCGCGGCGCGCGGAAGCCGCCGCGGCCTGGGCCCGCGGTCGACGCGACAGGCGGCCGCGGCGCCGGCTGGGCGGCTTGCGCGAGCGCGGGCGCGAGGCCCAGGGGGCGCGGCGCGCGAAAGGAGCCCGCCGCGCCGCCGGGCAGAGGCCGCGCGAGGCCGCGGCCGCGCGGCGGAGGCGCGGCCGGCGGCGGCGGCGGCGGCGGCGGCGGGGGGGCCTGGTGGCGCCGCGCGAGGAGGGGAGGGCCGGGCTGCCCGGGGGCCTGGGCGGAGGCCAAGGGAGGGCGCTGCTGCTGCGCCTGCTGGTGCTGCTGGTGCTGCGGTGGGTCTTGCTGATGCTGCTGCTGTCGTTGGTCTCGTCGCTGCTCGTGCTGCTGCTGCTGCTGCTGCTGCTGCTGGTCTTGCGGCGCGGCGTCGGCGCCGATCGGCGACAGCGCCGGCGGTGCTGGCCCCGTCGCCGCTGCTGCTGGAGCTGCCGCGGTCGGTGCTGCCGCCGTCGATGCTGCCGGAGACTGCACGGGCGGTCGCCGCGGCGGAGGAGCCGCGGGCTTGCTCAGCGCGAGCGTGCCAAACCCCCCGGGCGGGCGGGGAGCCGGTGCTGGCGCTGCCGCCGTTCCGGCCGCCGCCGCCGCCGCTCGTGCCGCCGAGGCCGCCGCCTCCGCCGCCGCTGCCGCTCCTGCCGCCAGGGCTGCCGCCCCCGCACCTGCCTCCGCCACCAACCCGAGGGCCGGACGCACACGCCGCCCCGCCTCGGCTGACGCGGGGGTGCTCTCTGCTAGTGGGGTCGCCGGCACCGGCCCCTCCTGCTCCTCCTGCCCTGCCGGCCGTCGCTCCTGCTGCTCCTGCTGCTCCTCCTCCTCCTCTTCCTCGCGCCGCCGCCGCCGGCCGCGCCGCCGCTCGCCTTCGGGCAGCGCCTCGGGCGCGAAGACGGCGGGCCACGCGCGCGCCAGCCGGCCGTACGCCGCGGCGGCAGCCGCCGTCGCGTCGCCCACGCCGCCCTCCAGGAACCGGGCGCCGCCGACAAACGCGGCGCGCAGCGGGAGGAGCGCGATCGCCGGCGGGGCGGGCGACGCGCCGCCGCCGCCGCCGCCGCCTTCGCCTTGCGTCGGCGCCGCTCGCCTCGCTGCTCCGTCGTCGGTCATCTTTTGCTGTCGCTGCTCGACTGAGAGCCTCGGTCGCCTAGGCTGGTGCGTTTGCGCATCCGGGCGCCCGCGCTGCGCACGGCATCTATCAAGGGGCGCGCCTCGATGGAGCGCGACAGGTGGAGTGCTCCTGGTGTTATTTTTGAAACGTGTGGGTCGAGCGGCCGCTTCTCCCACTTTGGTTGTGTTTATGCGGCGATGGGAGAGAAGGCGCACTCGCGATTGTGATGTGAGAGTGGGGAGAGAGGAGGTGCGCTCGCGCAGAAGTCTGTGAAGGCGAAAGCTTTGAGAGAGGAGCAGAAAGGCAGACGAACCCACACAACACGCAGCTCGAACTACCCACGAGCAAGAGCACCTTTGTCCGGCCCACGTATGGCCTCATCGGCGAAAAGGAAAGCACGACAACACTGTGCACGCCCCACACCGACCACCAAAACTTCACAAAAGGTGGGTCCTTCCCCCTCCTCTGTCTAATCAGGCAATTGACGCGCGCTGTGCATCGTTCGGGCGCCCGCGACCTCGCGGAAGGCCTTATGAAGTGCACGGGCGCGAGTTTCGAGGGCCGGCGGGGACGCGCGCACGTTGACCGAGGCGACAGACAAGCCGCACGAGGGAGGCTCCACTGGAAGCTCCAGCCTCTTTGCTTCCGCGGCTCCTTTCGCAGCTGCCCACTGTCGTCCAAGGCCGTCTGTGGCTTGGGTATTCCAGGGGAAACGTCGAGCGAGCGAGCAAGAGAGGTAGAGAGAGCGCTCAGCGCTTCGACGCTGCGCGAGCAGCCAAGCCGCCGCTCTGAGACAACGCCGCGCCGACCGATTCCCTCCCCCGCCCCCGCGCTCCCCCCCCCCCAACTCACAACAGCAGCATCAGCACCAGCAGCAGCGGCGGCCATGACGCGCGGCAACCAGCGCGAGACCGACCGCAAGCGCGCCGCGCAGCGCGCCGACAAGGTCGGCAAGAAGACCGACAAGGAGAAGGACGGCCTGACGGCGGCGCAGCGCCGCGAGCGGGACGCCAAGGCGCTGCAGGAGAAGCTGGCGAAAAAGGCAACGCAGGAGGCCGGCGGCGCCGGGGCGTGAAAAGAGACAGGAGGCAAAAAAAAACCGCAGGGCCCGCCGCGTGGTCGTTTGTCGCGTCCTTTCTCGAGGCGGCAGTGTGCCGCCCGAGCGGGGCGGGGCAGGGGTCCCACCAGGCGTTGGGAGGGGGAGGGAGTGGCGGGCGGGGCCGACGCCCGTCCTTTTTGTCCGGCCGCCGTGCCTGCCCGCTCGCCGTTGTTCTGTTCAAGGCGAAGCAGCGCCCACCTCTCGTCGAAACAGGACTTGGCGCACCTGCGCCGCCCTCTGTCGTCTTTTTGTGTTTGTGTGGGCGTGAATCTTGTAGCTTCGATTATCGTCAGCAGCGGCAGCAACGGCTTGAAAGATGCGCGCTCGACGCCGCGATCGCGTCGGGCGATTTAATTCGCCGCCTCGTCCGAAAAAGCACGGGTCGGGGAAATCAGCGGATCCCCGTCCACGTCGTCCTCACACACCCGCCGCCAATTCGTCCCCCCACTCTCTCCAAAATACACTCGACCGTAGTCACGTCGCGCGCGACCTCGACCAACGAGCGCTTTGTTAGCGAACACCAGAGAGCCTCTCTTTCCCTCTTTCTCTCCTCCTCCCTCCCCTTTTTTTTCCCCGCCCACGTGCGCCAGTTCCCTCGACAGCCCCGTGCCCCCCAAACCTCCCGCCCGCCCGCGTCCCATCCGTCCTCCCGACCGCAATGGTCGACCGCGCCTGCTCGGGGCGCAAGCGTCGCACCACGGCCGACCCCCGGGCCAACGGGGGCGACGCCGACGACGACGCTACAGTCGCGCCGCCGCCCGCGCAACCGCTCGCGCCGCCGCCGCCGCCGCCGCCGCTCGCGCCGTCGGCGCCGTCGCAGTCGGCGCTCGCCGACATGTTTGGGCCCTTGGACGCCGCGGGGCTGCCCGCGCCGCTGCGGCCGAGCTCGCCGTTCGACCTGGGCGCCCCGCTGCCCGGGTTCCCGAGCGCGTTCCCCGCGATGGCGCAGCAGCAGCAGGACCAGCACCAGCACCACCAGCACCAGCAGGCCGCCGCCGTCGCCGCGCTCGCCGGCGACCCCAAGGGCGGCGGCGGCGGCGGCGGCGGCGGCGGCCTAGGGGCCTTTGGCACGCTCGGCGCCGGCGACGACCTGGGCGCCGTGCTGGCCGCGCACCACGCGGCGCTCGCGGGGGGCGGCGGCGCCGCCGCGTACGGGGCGCACGCGGCCCTGGCGCACTACAACCAGCAGCAGCAGCTGCACCAGCACCAGCACCAGCACCAGCACCAGCAGCAATTGCTGCTGCAGCAGCAGCAGGCGTCCGCCGCCGCCGCCATTGCCGCCGCCTTGGCCGGCCCCGGCGGCGGCCCGGAGGGCACGCCCGACCCGTCGGCCGCCGCCGCCGTGGCCGCCGCGCTTGCGCAGCACCCGCACGCGCACGCGCACGTGTCGCCACCGCCCAAGCGCTGCATGTCGTCGGAGCAGCCCGGCAGGTACCCCTCGGGGCCGGCGGGCGGCGGCGGATGGCAGCTTCAGCAGCAGCACCACCACCACCAAGGAAACGGCGGCGGCGGTGGCGGCGGCGGCGGCAGCGGCGGCATCGGCGCGACGCCGCACTCGACTGTAGAGAAGGCGCGGCGCGACCGCCTGAACGCGCTGATCGACGAGCTCGCGGCGCTCGTGCCCCCGATCGACGCCAAGTACGCGGCGCCGCCGGCTGGAGGAGGGGCCCTGCCCGCCGGAGGACCGCCGTTGCTGCTGTCGATGGCAGCGGCGTCTGGCGGCGGCGGCAGCGGCGGTCTCGGCGGCAACGGCGCAGCGGCCTGCGGCCTCGCGGCCGGGATGGAGGCGATGCGCCGGCCAAAGCACGCCGTGCTGGCGGACGCGATCATGGTCGTGCGCGTCATGCAGGAGCAGGCCGCGACGGCGGCCGCAGAGCTGGCAATGCTGCGGGCGCAGGTTGCCTTGGCCGGCGGCGGCGGCGGCGGCGGCGGCGGCGGGGGGCAGCCCCCGACGGCACTGCCGCCGTTTGCGCAGCAGCAGCAGCAGCAGGCGGCCGGCGGCGCCTTGATGCCCCTCGAGGCGCCCGGCTGGCCCTCCTACGACGCCGGCGAGCACCCCCGCCCCACACACCCCTGGCCCGCCGCCGCGCCCGCCCCGGGCCTCGCCCGAGTGCCCCCGCTCGAGGGCGTCGTGCTCGACGCCGACGGCCTGCCTCTGCCGCCGCCGGACGACGCGCCGCACGCGGTCGGCGTCGTCGTCGAGCAGGTCGCAGGGCCGCCGCCGCCGCCGCCGCTGCCCCCGCCGCCCGCCCCCTGCGCGCCGCCGGGCGGGGCGCCGGCGCCCGCCCCCCCTGCCTCCCCCGCCCCGGGCCCCCTGCGCCTGCGCGTGCGCGTCGCCTGCCGCGACCGCGCGGGCCTGCTGTCCGACGTGGTCGCCGGCCTCCGGTCGGTGCCCTCGTTGCTCGTGCGCTCGGCCGCCGTTGCGACGTCGCGCGCGGGCGTCGCGCACGACTTGTTCGACTGCGAGCTGGACCCGGGCTCGGGCGCGACGGCCGAGGACGTGCAGGTGGCCGTGTTCAACGCGGTGCACGCCGCGCGCGCCGCACGCGCCGCCGCCGCCGCATCTGCCGCCGCCGCCGCCGCCGCGCCCGCCGCCGCCGCCGTGGCCGCCGCCGACGCTGCGACGCCGTCCCCGCCCGCGCTGGCCCGGCCCAACCTGGCGGTGGCGACCGCGCCCCTGCTCCCTCCGCCCGCGCTCCAGCAGCCGCCGTCCCTGGGCGACAGCGGCGACGGGGCCGGCGCCGGGGGCGGCGGCGGCAGCGGCAGCGGGCGCGGGAGCGGCGGTGCGGGCATCCCTCTGCCGGGCGCCGCCGCCGCTGGTGCCGCCGCCCATGCCACCGCCGCCTCCAACGCGCCCGCCGGCGCCTCGCGCCGCGTTTCGCGCCGGAGGCAGAGCGGCGACAGCGTCGTGTAGGCGTGCCAAAATAACACGCCGAGCGGTGGGATAGAGCGAGCGCCGCCGCGCGCGCGAGAGGCCTAAAGGGGGGCTCTTCTCGCAGCGCTATTCGCCCTCTTGTCCCCTGCTTCTCCCCTCGCCCCTTTGTCCCCCCCGCCCCCTTATGATCACATCTTCTCTCTCCCTGCGCCGCCCCCTTGCCCTGTTTCGCCCTGCGTGCTAGGCTCGCTTGCTTGCTGCACCCCGCGTTCCCACCCCCTTGTCCTTCCCCGGCCCGCCCCACCCGGAAAAATACCGGATTCAGCGCTCGCTTTCGATCTCCGCTTTCGATCTCCCCGCCGGAGGAGGAAAAAACAAAAACGGAACAAGACGACCTCACCGGCCCTTTTCCTTCTTCGCGCCCTCCCCCTTGCCCCCCCATCATGCATCGAATCCAGAGATCAGATCTCCGCTACGCCGCAGCGCGCACACCCTTCCTTTTTCTCCCCGTTGCCTCGAGAGGCGAGATTGATCCATCTTTTGCCGCGCTCGATCTTTCTTTTTCTTACCCCCCCCACCCGTTGGCGTCTCTCGGGCCTCTTTGTTTTCTCGTCCGTCCGCCGTCACTTCCAGCGCGCCTGTCGCCCCGCTTGGAATCCAAAACAAAGCCCTCCTTGTCAGACTCGGCATATGGAAACTGCCGCACCATGTCAACGTGCCTCGACGTTTCCCACAAAGCGCGATTTCTGTCACGAATTACAGTTGTTTTACCGAGATTAAACCGACGCCCCCCCCCCCCCCCCCCCTCCCCCCCCCCCCCCCCCCCCCCCCCCACTTTCCTTCTTCGCGCCCTCCCCCTTGCCCCCCCAACATCCATCGAATCCAGAGCTCACACCTCCCCATCGACGCCCCGACCCCCCCCTTCCACGTCCTCCGCGTGCCCACCCGAGGCCACATCGATCCATCTA
>Ga0105054_10004349_pt1 | contig 21242 bp, 19 predicted proteins | sample BON02_FD_78091 | JGI IMG/M metagenome (GOLD analysis project Ga0105054, IMG submission 78091) | Freshwater microbial communities from Lake Bonney liftoff mats and glacier meltwater in Antarctica - BON-02 (megahit assembly) | ecosystem: Environmental > Aquatic > Freshwater > Ice > Glacier...
CCATCGGGGCTTTGAATACCGCCTATTCGAAGATACACCATTATAGTTTGAATCTCTGCTTTTAACTCTAGGCAAACATGGCTTGGGTCTTGGAACTTTTTTACTCTGTTCAACATTTGAAATCTCGAACCTATCTTGAATCTCGACGAATTTGCTATCAAGAGCATCTAGGGAACGTTGCAAGTCCCTCTGCGATTCGAATAGGACTATTTCATTATTTATCATATTAAGATATTCCTCCAACCCGTCCGGCTCTAGCAATCTTTCGACGCCTCTCGTCGAATAATAGATCCGTTATCGATCAAAAAAAGTATTTTCACGTGTTCGAGCGATTCAAGGAACAGGTTTATTTGGAGTACTGATATGCAAAATTGCTTCACACAATGAGAGAGAACACTATGGAGTATGCTTCTCGGTTGTTGGAAAACTCCAACCAGAAAATCTTAGAAATAATGGAAACGAAACTTCGGGATAGAGAAGACGCTCTAAATGCAGCTGCTACCGACAAGCAAAATCTGGGAGTCTCTATGCATCGATTGCAACAGGAATTTCTAAAGCTTCAATTGGCACTGGAGGAGACGCAGAAGAATTCTCACGAAATTTCCAAATCCAATTCAGACCTTAAAGGACAAAATAAAGGGGCCAACGGGAAATTATCGATCATTGAGAAGCAGAACATGGAATTGAACAAAAAAGTAGAACTGCTGTCATCTCAAGCAGAAAAGCACAAAGAAGATCTTGAATGCACTAGAATAGCTGCCAAGTCATTGAAGATGAATCTGAATTCTCACAAGATGACAGAAGCGACCAACGCGAAAGACATTGATAGACTGGAATCTAGTATCGGAATGATGGAGAAAGAAAAATCTCAACTCCATTTGACCCTGTCAAAAAGTGACAAAAAATACGAAGATCTGCAAAGGAAGCTGACTGCCCAAGAGCACGAAACCAAATTGGCACAACTAGAACTCAATAAACTAGCAGAAGAGATGCAATCTCTAATAGCTTCAAAAACACTTGTTCAACAGCAGTGGCAAAAGTCTATTGTCGCAATGACTAAAAGAGATGATGCTCTCGAAAAAGCCCACAGAAAGCAACAGGAAACCGAATCTCAAATCGCGCTAGTTAATAATTCCAAAAACGGGGTTGCCACAATGGTAGCAACATATGAGCAACAGCTGCAGCTCAGGAACCAAGAACTCGCAGGAATTCAGGAAAAGTTGCTTGGTGTGGAAAATGAGGTTAAGGCCTTACTGCAGTCGAAGCTAGAGATGGAAAAGATCGCAGGAAAGCGTGAGGCCACACTTCGTAAATCCGAATCAGTTATTTCAGAAACATCAAATCTAATAGTGCACAAGCAAAAACTACTTGAAAATGCGAATAATGAATCTAATGAATACAAAAATCGAGTGAATGAACTCCAAATTCAAATTCAAACGCTGACGAGTGAAAATGAAATATTGAAAAACACGTCCAATCATCAGCAGTCTGGATTAGAGTATGAAAATAAGCGTTTACTGAAAAAGGTAAATGAACTTGAGGCTTTGTCCAAGAATAGCGAAAGCCGAGCGAGAAAATCCTTTTTGGAACAGAAAATTGAATATAGCAATTTGAGAAAAACGCACCAAAAGGAGCAAGAGGGATTAGAATCACTGCAACGCGAGAAACAAATTCTGCTCGAAAAGCTGACAACGAGTGAAGCGGTTGTTTTGCGTCAGGAACACCAGCTAAACAAACTGAAAAATGTTCCCAAAACATCTCTAGCTGTAAGTGGTTCAGGCAAAAACGATATTGAAAGGGCGAAAATCGTGAAACAGCTGAAAGAGGAGAAATCTATTCTTACTCAAGAATGGAGTCGCGCTGAAGATGAATTGATTCGATCGCATCAAACAGCAGCCCATATGAAATCCTTAACATCCAATACGTTACAGGAGCTTTCGTTTGTTTCAAAAGTTCATACGGCCGAGGTTAGCAGATCTTCGAAGCTGCAGCGACAAGTGGAAAAGAAATCAATTGAAATAGATCTTTTAAGAGCCAGTCGCTGTAAAGATAGTCAACATTCTAAAGAACTGGAAGTTGGTAATCAAAAGTTGGCCGTCGACCTCCATACTGCCATGATGGGTGCTAAAATGGATCGACTGAATGGTTCAACTGAGAATGCTATTCTTAAATCCACTATTCAATCTGAGAAACGAAGGCGGCGCGATATGTTCGATATGAATCTCAATGCACAAAGCAATATCTCCGCAATGCATGGGCGATTTGATGTGATGCAATCAAAATTCCAAGCAGCAAAAGTTCATTCCGACACAATTCAAATTGAGTTAGATAGCATGCGAATGAAGCTACACGAAAGCACTAAACAGATCAGTTCGCTTAAAAAGGACGTTGCTCTTAAGAACGTCATGCTGGACAAATTGAGTAGTCGTTTGCAAGACTTAAAGCCTGGACACTCAACCCCCCAGTTGGAAGATGATGTTTCTAAAAGGTTGGTATACCAAGCGGAGTCCCGGCGAACAAAGGCGCAACTAGAGGCGACGCAGGTGCGCAACATGTATGATAAAGAAAAGGATAAATGTGAACGATTAGGCAGAGGGTTTTTGGAAAGGGATCAACATGCGAGAGAGTTGTTGGACCAGGTTCAATCGCTTGAAGCCAGCATCAAGGTGCTTCAAAGTCGCTACGACCAAGCTGTGAGAGCTGCCTGCAATCTCGAGAGACAGTTGAAAAGAGATTCTATTGAGTATCTTCATATGGACCACTGTGACGATAGGCTAATGTGCATCTCGCCTCAACTGGCCAAAGATTTGGATTTCAAAACAAATACATCTGAATTGTAAACCCCGATTCCTTTATCAAGATCCTAAACCCATAATGTAATATTCAAATTATACCGCTATTTATTAACTAGTTGAAAACATTTTTGAACGGATTTGTGACTCGAAGCAATTGTGAAATACTAAAATCAGAATTTTCCAAATTCATTTTAGTTTTGGCTTGCAAAGTATTTTCTAACTTTTCACTCTGGTTCTTGTCATGCTCCTGGAAATCAACTTTAAACCACTCCTCATCGGATGTTTTATTGAAGGCACCAAAACGATTCTTCTTCCTCATGGATTCCATACGAACTTCAAATTCTTCGTGTATCTCCTTCGCATTGCGCAGCACCTCCATTAAATCATCTTCCAAAAGTTTTAATGTACATCTCTTTATAACATTGAGCACTGCACCGCAATCGGTTCCTCTTTGAATGGCCTGTCTAAAATGTACCAATATCGAAGTAGAAACAGCGTCCACAAAGGTCAGAGTATCGGAAGTACAGGAAAACACTGCATCCCAAACTATGCAAACCTGATTCAAGTGGCTAAACGCCCTGCATAGCATAAGTCTTACCCAAGGGATCAGATACATGTGAGGCTCGACGTCCATTTGATGCAGAAATGCAGCCAGTTCTGGATCAGCGTGTTGTAGCAGCACATGTTGGATATGAAACAAACGGCTGGGCAAAGGCATCGGTTGGTCAAGCAATCCAATCATATTTTCAGTATCATGCTCCGAGGAGTAAATTGGAGTAAGTCGTTTCAACAATACGTCTAACATAACAAATGCATCATGTTCGAGGTATTCCAAGCTTAGCGCACATGAAAGAGTATCTGTATTTGAGCCGATTGCGATATATTCTTTTTTGAAAACCAGGAGAATAATAGCGACAAGTTCATTCATTCCCTGCACATATCCTATATACTCATTCGACAGCGACCATACTAATAGTATTCGCAACATCATATCTTGCAACGACAGTTCCATATCCATAGCATAGTTGGATATTTGCGTTCTATCGATATCTTTTTTTATTTGATTTTCTGTCACTTTCGAATTAATCAACAGCTCCATCGGTTTCAAGTCTCCTTCTATAGATATGGAGCTTTGAAACTTTTCTTCTAGGTCTTCCGCAATTTGTTGAAAGGAAATCAGATGAGAAGAGCGGAGGTCTTCGTATGCTTTTCTTCGCCTGCAGAGCACAGGAATCCAATCCTCAACTTCCGTAGGCAATGTACCCAGCAAATAACGCCACACAACACTTCGTACAACAGAATGGCTGCCCAGAACCCCATTGAAAATTTTGGTCCTTAATTCATTAACCGGTTTTAAGAATTTACCGCCTCCAAAAAACACAAAGTTAAATTCTTCTCTATGGGAATCGAGACTTGTGGCCATGTTCCCATCCGATAAAAACAACGGCAAGAACAACTTGGTCGGATGGTTAACTAGATCGGAAATACAAGATTCCCATTCAGATGCCTCTGTATCACTGACACAGCAGAGCAGCCATGATCCCTTTGGATTGCTGTCACTAATAATCAATATAACTTTACGATACGTGTGCACTTCCACTGAGTTCAGCATTAATTCATCCAAAACCTTTGCTTCCCTTTCTACGCTGCATGATGCAAGTATTAGACGAGGTGATCGGTGTTTTATAACGGCTATAAATCCACATAAGGTGTTGTTGTCCCTGTCGAATCTACGAAGAGTAAGGAAACCACTCTTGGACCACATCACCGCGTTTTGTGAGCAGCGGGTATTAACTGGTGTATTGGTCTCTTGATACAATTTGACCGTTTGAAATGGCGGTGGTGTTCCAACCAGGAGGCTTTGACATGAAGCCGGATGGAAATGTTTATAGACGGGTAAGTAGTTTGAAAGGGTATGCTGATGAATATTCTGATTGGTGGTCACCAGGGACAGATCAAGTATCCCCATGGAGATCTTTACGAGGGCGAGTTTGTGAACAATGAACGACATGGACGGGGAGCGTATTCGTTTGCGAATGGAGATAGATACGTGGGTGGTTTTCAAAAAGGACTTCGAAGCGGATTGGGAGTTTTTGTGCGGGTGTCGGATCCTTTAGGAGACCACAGGTACGAGGGAAGCTGGAAAGATGGGAAGATGCATGGTCGCGGTTTGCTGGTTCTAGGTTGTGGCGATTCCTATGATGGTGAGTTTTGTTGACTCTATGTTTTATTGGTGTATTTAAAATTGATGATTCTAGGGGAATTTGTTACTGGAGAATACGAGGGTTCCGGCTTGCTCCTATTTGCAAACGGTGACAGATATAGTGGCCAATGGACTCGAGGCAAATTCAATGGTCATGGGAAATTGGAGAAAGTGAATGGTGATATATACCAAGGTAAATTTAAAAACGGAAAATTTGAAGGCTTCGGGCACTACAAGTATGCCAGAGATGGTGGGTCCTTTTCAGGAGAGTATTGTCGTGGAGCCCCGCACGGAAAAGGTCTTCGTATATTCGCGAATGGAAACCGATTCGATGGCCACTTTAAGAACGGGAAAATGCATGGCGATGGAGTGTATTCAACTTATAATGGGTAAGTTGCTGGCGCTACTGAGACTTATGTGTTCTCACGAATTTCAAGCGACGTATATGTTGGAAATGTGGCGAATAATAAATATCACAAAAACGGGGTTTTAAATTTCGCACACGGGTAGGTAGACAGATACACATGATATTTATTCCATTAATGTATATATGTAGGGGCAGATATGAAGGTCAATTTTATGAAGGTGTGTTCTACGGTCGAGGCAAGTATACGTTTGAAGATGGGAGTTATTACGATGGGGAGTATGTAGCAGTGACCACTAATAAGATGGGTATTAAGTTTCCACTCCCGGATGGCCTTCGTCATGGGCGTGGTGTCAGAGTGTGGGCCAATGGGAATCGTTACGAAGGGGCCTGGATCCAAGACAAGATGGAAGGCATCGGGCGTCTCGAATACTTCAACGGTGATGTTTACGAAGGATTTTTCCAACAGAGTGTCAGACACGGACAGGGTACAATGACCTACGGAAGCGCATGTGGTGCACCTTACGAAGGCCCATTGCCGTTGCCTTCCGGTCACGGGAAAATATTGAAGGTTGTGGATGGCAGACATTGCAAGTATGTGGGTCAATGGGCGCATGATAAGTGGCATGGTAAAGGGATCTACAACTGCTGTAAGTGAATGATGATAGTATATGAAAACATTCTTAACAACACTCTATACATAGCCGATGGCACTTCGTACAATGGAGAATTTAAAGATGGGTTGAGACATGGGAAAGGTGAACAGCGATTTGTTCCTTCTACCCATATAGATAATAATTGGGACCTTGTTTACAGAGCAGATAAATATGTAGGGGATTGGCAGGACAATTATATGGAAGGAGTTGGAGTACTAACGATGTATTTCAAGGATCCCAAAGGGAAGCAGCAAGTAACCGCCGTATTCTCAAACAGTGCACTCGTTCGAGTGATTGACAAGAGTTACTCTAAGTGACGATACTTCATTTAATCTAGGTAATTTATACTAAGAAATATACATCAAGAGTGCACAATCACTTGAGATTCCCACTTTTTAAACAACAAAAATCGATTTTTTTTAAAGCACTACAAGTAGTGGATAAAAGCCATCAAATGCTATTAACTTTTTTCATTTTCAACAAAGTAGCCGTTGAATATTCCAACAGTTGTAGTATTAATGAGCATGAAAGCTTGGGAAGTAGAGTTAGACCGTGCTCTCCAAGACACGGACTATCGGGTGGAGACTAAAGTACCAGAGACTCCTGGGAAGCAGCATGTTTTTCAGCGACAAACTGACCAGTATTCGTTCCCGGGTCCTAAACTTATACAGGAGATTCATTTGGCCAACGAGAGGATAGATGAGCTGCAGGCTGAGTCTCAAGACGTGGCAAAATTTTCGAAAGCCTGTGTGAATCGATTTAAAACAGCAGAGAGTAAAATTGAGACTTTGCAGTTGTGGAAAGATGAATCAAAAAACCTGTTCAAGAAGACTCACCATTCCAATAACATGATATGCGAGAAACTCAATAAATTTGAACGTGAAAATGGATGCTATGTTACATATGAAGTATTGGAGGGTAGTTTGGAAAACGCTGGAGTGAATCTGGAGAACAGGTTCGGAATGCAACTTTCCAGTCAAAGTAGGAACATTTCGTCGTTGCAGGAGCAAATTTCCAAATTGCATCGGGAGATTGAGAATCAAAGTTCTCCAATTAGAGAGGTGGGAGTGGTTTCCGATCAAAGAGGTCAGGAACATATCAATCTTCACATTGCAAATGTTAGACAGGAGCTCCATGCCGTAGAAAAGAATATTGCATGGAAGATATTAGAAGAGACAAGAAGTCTCGATAGACGAATAAGCGAATGTCAGCAACTGGTTGTAAATTTTGTGACGAATCAAACTTGCCGCAGTGAAATCGCCCATTCTCCTATTCTATCTACACCGAACTTGGATCGATCTCTACTGGAGGAGTTAACCAAGCGAATATTCTCTATTGAGACCCGACTGAAAACGATTAGTTCCGAAAAAAACAGCTGTGCAACTTCCCTAACTAAAACCCTGAATAATGAGGACATTATGAAGCTTATGCAAGTCCAGTTGCAGGCACATGGTTTGAAAACGCAATCCCAATTTGATTCGCTGAAAAAGGAATTCGAAAAGGAACAAATCACACTGAAAGATACATTTACAGCTTTTATGGAGGAAAATAGAAAGCAGCTGAAGTCTCTTGAAGATGGAAATAAGCTCTTATCGCAAAGAGTCTCAGAATTGGATGAAATGCTGGTCAACCGAACATCTGACACCAAAGTCCATCAGCAGCTAGCATTTCTCACAGAATCTTCGAATGCAGTGCGAAAAGACGCGGATGGGCTGCGTCAACGGATCGACGGTTTAGACGCAAAAATATGTGACGAGTTTGCGCTGTGTGAAGGGATGGTAACGAACAAGCTTTCCTCCGTCAGCACCACAGTTGCTAGTTTGACCGTATCAGGGGCCGATCATCAGTCACGTATAAACACTTTACTGAATAAGCTGGATGGATTGGCCATGCAGTTGGATAAGTCTGACAAAATACACGAGGGAAAGGTGGAAAAACTGGTAGAACGAATTGGATGTCTTGAACGTAGTAAGACCAGCACTCAAGTTGTCCAGCAGCAAGCCAACCAGGAGTTAGAAGAGGCCCGATCGCGTGCCAATAACAAAGCGAACCATCGTACCAATAGTGCAGGATCTATTCCGGAGCCAATTACTCGTTCAGCATCGCAAGGATTTCCCACCGTGACAAAGGAGGAACCCCAAGAAGAGGAAAAAGGAGCCCAAAGAATGGAGGAATTGGCTAATGTTCGCAAACGTCTAGCTGACTTCGAAGAGAAACAGAAATCATTAAGAGAAAATGCCGAAAAGCAGGTGAGCGACAAGGGAGTCATTGAAGAGCAAACGAATTCTGAAAAGAAAATGGCAGAGGCTGTAAAGAAGCGTTATACCTCTATTACATCTGGTGTGGAATCTAAGACTGTGGAGCAGCTGGAGAAGGAGGCGAAACGCAAGGAAGAGCTAGCAGCGGTTAGAAAGCGATTGGAACAGTTTGAGAAGAAGTGGAAGGAGAACAATCAAACATCGTTTGCTTCACCAAAAAAGCCGCAACCGGGGCCCCCTAAAGAACCCCCTCCTGCTCAAGCATCTGTGAAAGAGCAGTCATCAGGTTCTGACACTGAAGAAAATGATTCAGAAAGTGAATCAGAAGAAGCAGCTATTACAGGAAACGAAAGTAAACAAGAATCTCCTCCCAATATTCGTATTCCGGTATTTCAGAAACCTCTTAATAGCACTTTAGCTTGTCAGTACTGTAGACGAGTCTTACCGGGAAAAAACACTGCGGCTCTTCATGAAAAGGTGTGTGATAAAAGACCAGTCAATTGCAAAATATGCTCCAAATCGATGTGTGCCCAAGAAATTAGGTTTCATGAAAACAATTGTAAAGGATCTTCAAATGCAAAATGTCCTCATTGCGACGACGACATCGCTGAGACCGAATTAGCAGATCACGAGAAGACATGCGACTGGCTGCCTGCAAAATGCACACATTGTGGGATGGTTATCATATTCCGTGATGTAGAAAAACACGAAATTCGATGCACCAAGAATCCAAAAAGTCAAAAATTCAATGCTTTAATGCAGTTGCAAACTCAGGATAAAGGCGCTCATTTTGAAGACTGGGATACCGACCAAGTTCTTCATTGGTTAAATTCCGTGGATGGGATTAACAAAAAATGTGTTGATGCTTTTGAAGCCTTCTCAGTGGATGGATGCATGCTTGCAGAAATGGAAATTCAAGATTTAGAAAATGAAATCGGTATTCATAGCTCATTGGACAGGAAACTCATCATGGAAGCGTTGGGAGATCTAGAATCCACTCACAACGACGCAAAGAACGAGGCCCATAATATCACAGCTCAATTATTACAACAAAGTTAATGGAATTAGGAATTTTGATTATCTACTTTGTAATGTGGCTATCTTGCTATCTTTTAATTGAACCAGCTGTTCCAGACGCTTCACTTTCAGTTCAAGAATAGTGATTGTGTCTCGAAGCTCTATTATAGTTTGGTCTTTATCTTGTAGCAAAATCTGCATATTCCCATTTGATTGACTATTACGAAGGAAACTCATATCTTGCTCCGTGGAATTGCCTATTCCGAAATTACCAGCTAACTGGTTATCCATTCTTTCATTCTCGAATGACAGAGATGCGTTGTATACGGCTGGTGCTTGACTAACATGTTGTTTTGGTTGGTGGAAGGGATCGTGGCTATACTGGGAAGAAGTTACACGTTTCGGAGGTTCTTCAGCCTTTCTCGCGGAGCCAGGCTGATAAGAGGCCAGTTTGGACCTCAATTTATACAAAAGCTTTTCCACATATCCTGTTTTACAGTTGGCAACACCTTCAATCTCATCCGGGGTGATCGTAAAGCGAAGTTTCTTAACAACTTTCTCTACAACGAAGTTTAAATCAGCTTGTGTCGATAATTTGATAGCATACTTACGATTCAGTGTTTCCCAATTGTAAATTTTCTGCCCCAAACTGTTGGCAGTTACATAGTTATGCAAATCTAGAAGTTTAGGGTGATAATTATGGATGACTTCAGCGAACAAAACTAGGTGAAAACAGGTTCGTTAACGATGGAATCCAGAAGAGCAACAACTTACCGCCATCACTGAAGTCCCTGCCAATGTTTCTTTTCGGTCGCGAGAGAGGTATTTTATCGACCCAAGTATATACCTCTTGCAGCTGTTCATCTGACAACGAAGACTCCATCCCGTTTTGACGGTTATTATTGTTTTGTTGGGAAGGTGGGTCTATAAAAAAACAATTTTTGAATTTGAATTTGCAATTATGATACGTTTTCAACGGTTCACCAAGTTGATTCCTACATCTTCGCTGCCGATTGAATTTCCAAGAAAGGAACCATCATCTTCCCCATCCATTCTCATGTACTCGCTCATGATATTCCTCACATCTTCATGGAACTCTTGACGCATTCGAGTTCTATCCCGGAGTCGAACCAGGTAGAATGCCAACACAAGCCCTCCTGCGAGAAGAACAAGCACCATGAAAAAGGTGCCGGTACCAACTCCCCCTGATGAAGGTGGAGTGATCGGTGGCGGAGGGGCGTCAAAGCATTCCCTACGAAGAGTGATGTCGTCAGCCGATCTAGACACGCATTGGCAAAGTTCTGGTCTTTTTTTGCGAATAAACCCTCCGCAAATGGCTTCAAGAACAATTTTAAGAGTCAGTTCCGCTTCTATGATACGTCCATTCACTGTAATGGTTGGAAGTCGTTGTAGATCAATTTCGTTTCGGTCTCGTAACTCTTCCTCCCATGCAGAATTTTTACGATCATCATCCACACCATAACCTCCGTTGTCTGTGATGCATTTCATAGTGGCATCGAAATTCAGTCCGGCGTCCGCATGGCATTCCTTTGAACAGTCAACATCAAAAGGTCGCCGCCCGTTGGCTGCTCGGGAGCATTTCTCTGCAATGAGAGAGATGTATTTCCACCACTTGATCTGTTCAGAGTTCGTTTTAAACACACAGTATTGCCGCATATTTTCCTGTGACATCCTAATGCCTGAGTAATCACCAGTGTTCAAACCGTCGGGGTCCATGTGGCAATACCGGTTTTTGTTGTGACAAGCGTCCCCACATTTCTTGCTATCACGACATCCTAGTTCTGTGCCATTCCACACGAAAAACCTTGGCTGGAAGGTAGATATGTTTTGGAGTCTCGGCAAAACCATTTTGTAGAAATAGGAGTCGGCGAAAACATCTCTATTTAAAAGAGAGCTAGTCCACAATTCCCAGGATACTTTATCGTGAGGGTTGAGATTCCATTTCATTTCTAATTCCGGGACAGCAGTGCATTCTACGTCAGTAGTTTTATTGGCCTTGTTCACAACTTGCTTGAAGCAATCTTTGAGTCTCTCAGCGTCCAATCTCGAGATAATAACTGCAGGAATAGTGATGTCGGACGCGAATTTACCCGTCATATGCGGTAGCGTATCTTTGCAACCGTGCCTGCCCTCTGCCTGTTTCTTGTACCATTCAGGATACTTTCCTAGAGTGCATGCATATGACTTCTCCGCAACAACTACACCGACCATTCCAGCTTCTTGAGCTTCTCGTGCAAGTTTAGTATATGGACAATCGTAATACCCATCAATAAGCAAGATGCCTTTGCTGCCCATATCGCGGCTAAACGTCGGACACAGATTCGAATCTTGGCTATTTGTTTCATAGAGCTTCATTTTCTGCTCTGCGTGCGAAAACTCCCCCAATAAATCAGGGGTACCAAACGTGGCGCTTTGATGTTCTAGCGAAGTGCTCCCTTGCAAACCGAATTTCAAACCCACAGGCTTCGTGACGGTGATATCTAGGGATTGAAACATTAAAACTAAAATTTCTCTAGAGAATTCAAGCATACGTACCAGTCGATGATTGAGAGCGGGATGCCGTACCAACTCCAATTAATACACATGCTGACAGTACTTGCGCAAGTCCAACAGTCATCGAGTTCTTTTTTGGTATGGTCTACCTTGTTCTTATTCTTTGTATTAGGATGGATTTGATAGGAACTGTAACAGGTGAGCTGGCCCAGTTGAAGGCTCTATGGAAGAACAAACGACAACTCGCGTTCCAAGCATTCAACCTTGCTATGATAGTTTTTACGGCGCTTATGCTTTGGAAGGGGTTGATGGTATACACCAACAGTGAAAGTCCTGTTGTTGTTGTTTTAACTGGGAGGTAAGTACAGTCAAATAGATTCTTGGCAATGTTTTGATACTTTGTAGCATGGAGCCAGCAATCGTGCGAGGTGACATTCTGTTCCTGGATAATGCGTATGTGGAACCCATTCGGATCGGTGAAATTGTTGTTTTCAAGATAAGCAATCGAGAGATACCCATCGTGCATAGAGTTCTTGAGCTACATGTGGATGAAAATGGAAAGCAAATGATTTTGACGAAGGGTGATAATAACAATATTGATGACAGATCTGGTGGAATTTATGCCCGTGGGCAGAAATGGTTAGATCGAGATTCTATCATGGGTCGCGCCAAGCTGTATCTTCCAAAGATTGGAATCGTTACTATTCTTCTGAATGATTATCCCTATTTGAAATACGTTGTCCTGGGAGTCATGGGCATCTTTGTTCTCACGAGCAAGGAATGATTTTGAATCGATATTTTAATTGTGTCATTAGATTTTCTATTTCATTTAATAGTATAAATACCTCAGAACAATTAATAAAATACTAAATCTGGTCCGTCAAAAAGCACTTTTAATTAAAAACAATGCACCAATTGCTATTTGAAGACAATAATATTTGAAAACGTAAAAAAAGATGATGTTGCAAGCCTCGGTAGTCGTGAACGACACAAGCAGCTGTCCATTTGCGTCGGGGTTTAAATGCGATCTTAAAAAGGGTTCCACAATATGGCTTCATGGCCCAAGTGGCACTGGCAAGACCAGTATTGCTGAGAAAATTATTGAGGCTTCTCACACAGGTCAGTCTCATTCAAAGCTTGGGTTTTCGGTACACCTTACTCGTCATGAAAATTTGAAAATTCATATATTGAGCCAAGAAGCAACGCTTTTGGACTCGTTGACGGTGGAAGAGAACTTAAAACTTTCCTTGGAACTGGTTGGTGCAAGTACTGCCAAAATGGTCATTTCAAAGTACATGGAGATCGCAGGGGTGGGATCCGGCGAGAAGTTTCTCTCAAAGTACCCATCCCAATTAAGTTTGGGTCTTCGAAGGCGTGTTGCTCTCTCGGTTATTCTGTGTCAAAATCCACAAGTTCTTGTATTAGATGAACCATTTGCTTCGTTGGACGATGCAGCAGCTCGATCCATCTCTGAGAGCATTAAATCCCTTCAGTCCAAAACGGGACTTTGCATTTTCATAATTTCCCATTTAGCAGAGTTTACCAATTTGCTGGAACCGACCGATACATTGCAGCTTCAAACGAACCATCAATTTTTTGGAGACCACAAGCTGACACCGTCGTACATTCGGTTCTTCATATCCATGTTTCATGCCAGAGGTGGACTTTCATTTTTACAGCGAATATGGAGTGACTTTTTCCAACTAGTTGCTTTTTCGGCGCCTATGTGTTTTCTCGCCGGATTTCTGGTAGGCAATGGATTTCTCGGGATGCTCAATAAGATACTGCGTTTTGTCAACACGGCTACTTTATTGCAAATTCTTCCAAGTTCCATTTTAGATAACCCGCTTTTTAGTTTAGTTCGTGATACAGTTGAAGGAGCTGGTGAGGAGATGGTGTCAGAAAAGGAACCCAAGATCATAGGCGTGGCTTTGGCCTATGTGTCAATCGAAGTTGTGCCTTTACTCGTCGGGTTGATGATGGTAAGTGCAATTCATTTGGGGCCCATGAAATGGACTAATTAATAATACAGGCAGGTATCATTGGTTCCTCTTTCGGTGGACGAATTGCTACATTGCAAGCTACCAATCAAGAATCCCTCTTATCTAATCTCGGAATGCATCGAACTTGGGTGTGGACGTTCCCCTCCTCAGTTCTTGCAGTGACATTTGCTGCTCCGTTGTTATCTGCATTATGCTCGTACGGTTTATGGACTGGTGTGGCGTCACTGGACGAAGACCATGCTGGCAAACATGAAATCATTTGGAAGCACATCATTGAAGGGTTCTGGGACCACAACTTTAACGGGGGGTACAGAATTGATACCAATGGGTTGGCTACATATCCTCCCTTTATAATGCTGTATCGGACTATTGGTTTCATGATTGTCGTCGTCGCTGCAGCAGAATTTACAACACGCAAGCTATCACCATCACTCTCCGCCAAGGATGTTTCATTTGCAATTGCGCTCTCAGTCGTTCTTTCTTACATCGCTGTTTTTATCGCCGAGTTCTTGTTCTCCAAAATTATGATTGCAAGTATCAACACTGTTGGAATCTTGAAAGATGTGGTTTGAATAATTATTTTTAAAATCTAAACTACAAGCAGAAGTGTGACAGCTATTTTGAATTCAAAAATATAGGGTAGGCCCCCGAACATTTGTAACGTATTTTTCAAAACCGATGCATACGAGCTTGAGGTGGACTAGACGTATTCTGACTCCAATATCAGAGGATGATGAATCTGCACTAAGAGAAATTGATCTTTCGGATATGGCTTTGAATGGACCCGAGCTTGAGGGAATTTACAGCAAAGCATCTTGTGTACTGCAACTAAATCTATCCTTCAATCGTCTGCATTCGATGGCGACCTTCAACTGCTTTACTTCCTTACGAAAGCTTAATATATCGCATAACTCGATCACAACTCTGGAATTTTCTAGCCAACTATGCAATCTGCAATTTCTTGATTGTTCCTACAACCAACTTTCGAACTTGGGGTCGATAAATCAACTGCCAGAATTGAAGGTTGTATGGGCTAACGACAACGTGATAGCTGATTTTAGTATGGTATCTGAGATGCGCAGTTTAATGTGGCTTGTTTTATTTAATAATCCGTGTGCTTCCTCCGCGTTGAGCATGATACTTCCGAACGGCAAAGTGATCGTGTCTCCTACATACGGTGAACATACAGAATTCAAAATAAATCAAGATAATAAAACATCATTGATAGATCAAACAATTGAATCTGTATTAGAACGTAGTGACGGCTTGGCGAGTGTACCAGCCAATAATGTTAGTGTGATCATGTCTCCTACTGGTGAATACACAAAATCCAAATTACATCAAGATAACAATTCTTCATCATCGATAGGTCAAACAATCGAATCTGTATTAGAGAATAGTGATGACTCGATGAGTGTATTAACAAATAACGCTCCAGAAACAGAATCCATAGAGAACCAAAGTTCAGTATCTGATAAATCCCCGGAACGAGAAGATTCAACAAAAGGCGTAAGAGTATCTAATAACCAGGTTGAATACAAGAAGGAAATACAGCCACAAAAGACCAATAATGAAATCACAGGTAAAAATGACCATTTGAATGAAAATGAGATATGTAGTAAAGAAGTGTACTCCAAAGGCAACAAGAATGCTGTTCTTTTTCGCAATGATGGATCTTGGGAAGTTCGGTGGCCTAGTGGTTCAATAGCAATTTCAATTGAGAATCTAGAAAATGGGCAAAGAGTCTTAATTATGAATGAAAATGGAGGAGTTCTTGCAAGTTTTGACAATAAAGGTTCGGGAACCCTCAATTACGAAAACGGGAAAACGTTTCTTTCTGTTTCAAATTCCGGACGCGGAATTGTGATGGACGAAAAAAATGCGGTTGACGAAGTATTTTATTGCGATGACGATTCGCAAGGACGAAAATATTGGAAACATTCTCTCGGAAGCTGTCTCATGTTTGAGGTCACAATAGAAGTAAGGGAAATTCCAATCATTAAAGCTTTCTTCAAATGCCAAGATGTATTTTACTCGTTCACAACAGGAGCGGAAGGAATTCAAATAGCGAGACTAGATGTACAAGACACGGATATGATGATGCCTATTTCCAAACAAAATCGACGAAAGAAGTCATTAAAACCAAAAATACCTGAACTCCATAGAATTTTGCCAACGATGCAATCTATAATATCTGATTTAGAGAATATTGAGATTCTTAGAAAAAATTGAAGTTCGTTCAATGCTCACAAAGTTCAACAGTTCGAATATTCCAAGTTTGTTTTTGAAACTTTCTTTCTTTCATCAATTCTAGCCTATCTTCTTTCGCCTCCTTTAAAGATCTTCCTTCATATACGTAACTAGTGATTCGTTTAATGGCTTCAGTTGGGAGCAGGGGACCAAATAAAACAATTAATTCAGCGTAGATCTTTTCAATTTGTTGGGGGCCGACCATATCCGTTCCAATTATTCGAACATCTGGATTAACCAAGAAAAAAACAACTAGTCTACGGCGTTTGAGGGTATCGTCAGTTTCAAATTGCTTCTCATTTATTAATTTGTGAAGACGATGAACGTGAGAATTTGGGAATACGACCAAACGACCTCTCGCGGTTTCGACCTGCCCAAGAATAGTAAGTCCTTGATTTCAAAAATTTGATGAGAATTGTTCAAATATGGAAAGACAACTGACTTACCCTGAACAAAGAAATCTTCCACCACTTCAGAACGGTCCTGATTTATATTGAAATACAAATCTGTTAATTCATTTGGATCCATAGAACGCTTGAAATGAATTTCCCCGCCAACGCAACCTTCGTCTTGGTACGGAACAAATAAGCAAGTTGCTACAATGTTTTCATGGCTCATACCTTCAACATGCCACACACCAGAGTAATCTCCGCCTTCACTTGGAATCTCATAATCTACTATCTTAGTAATCACTTGCAATCTGGCAGAATCGATCGACCTTGGTGTAACGTATGGAGACCCAAAACTGAAATCCTCGTATTCCTCAGTATCAAGTTCAGTTTCTTCGAAATTGAAAAACATAGAACGCATATCAAGATATCCAAGAGCGAATTCAAACAAAGGCAGGGCATATTTGAACAACTCTTCCAATGCAGAGTACAAACCGAGCGTGTCCCTATCATTCCTGTTGATTGAAATGTTATTGATGTAACCAGCAATCTCCACCGTGCGTTCTCCCTGTGAGTCTTTCGATACTAAATAATCGGTGGGCAACCATTGAAATTTTGAGCCCTCGTAATCTCTTCCAAAGAAATCACGTTTATTCGATTCATTTTCATAATTGGGATTTTTATAAGCAAACAATGCGGGATGGACAATATCTCGAACCATATTTTTGGAATTCGGATGGTAATCAACCGGCGATGCTTGAGCCAGTTTTTCAATCTCTTCGTTAAGAGTATCCACAAGTGATTCCGGAACGGCGTTATCCAGGCACCAAACCCCCTCTTTCACAGGCCTCTCGTAGGCGTCGCTCACCAAGGTTTCCAGGGCAGCTTGCACTTCGGAGGTGTTGGTCGGAGGAGCATCATAATCCTCACTGTCGTACTCAGGTTCATAACTGTTAGCAAAATCCAGCAACTCTGTCATAAAACTCGAATCTTGCACAAGCACTTGTTTCAAGTCATTCTGGGACATTTGATGATACGTCGATATAAAGGGGGGCTAGCCTCCTGAGTTGTGTGTTTCGTCATACGGGATAGCCCCCCATTATTCGTTTCTACTAAATTCGTGGGCGCGATCGGATAGTTTTCGTCACTGGATTAAATTGAAAATTGATAGTATTCTGCAACAACAGCTACACGGAAAAACAAGATGATGATGATGAAACGAGTAACCTTGAGGTCGCTGTCTAGATCGATACCTCGCTCATTTGCCACTTCGGCACCTCCTCACGGAGGCAAGCTGCTTGACCTCATGGTTAAGGATGAGAAAGAAAAGAAAGACGTAGCTTCAAGAGCAGATGTGACTGTAGACTTGAACGATCGTCAATCTTGCGATGTTGAGCTTATTATCAATGGTGGTTTCTCTCCGATTGATGGGTTCATGAACAAATCAACGTACGACGCTGTTGTGGAAAACATGCGGTTACCTGGGAGCAATTTATTGTTTGGACTTCCTGTGGTTTACGATACCAATAGAACTGATCTAACTGTTGGCAAGAAAGTTCTTTTCAAATACAAAGGCAAAGATATCGCCGTACTTGACATTGAGGACCGTTTCATGCCCGATAAAGCGAAAGAAACCAAGTTGTGTTACGGAACCAGTTCTCTTGAGCATCCTGGAGTCCGTATGGTTGCAATGGAGCGTGGTCATACTTATCTTTCTGGAAAATTGACTGGACTTAATCTACCTGAAAGAGTTTTCCCTTGCCAAACTCCTGCTGAAGTTCGCGAAATGCTTCCTTCAAAGGACGGCAAAGACGTCGTAGCGTTTCAATGCCGCAACCCAATTCATCGAGCTCATTACGAATTATTTACTCGAGCTCTGGATGCCAGCAATGTTAACAAGGATGATGGCGCTGTGGTCCTTGTTCATCCTACTTGTGGGCCTACCCAAGAAGATGACATCCCTGGGGAAGTACGTTACCAAACTTACTTGGTTTTGAAGGAAGAAACGAAAGACCCTAATGTTAAATGGGCGTACTTGCCTTACTCCATGCATATGGCTGGTCCTCGGGAGGCGATCCAGCACATGATGATCCGAAAGAACTATGGGTGCACTCACTTCATTATTGGTCGTGATATGGCAGGGTCAAAGAGTTCCCTCGACGGAGAAGATTTCTATGGTCCATACGATGCTCAGGATTTTGCTCAGAAACATTCTGAAGAATTAGGAATGAAGACTGTTCCTTCATTGAATCTTGTCTACACCCAGGAAGCTGACTATATTACCGCTGATAAAGCAGCGGAACTTGGTTATAAACCAGTGAAACTATCTGGAACTGAGTTTAGGAGAAAACTTAGAGCTGGGGAAGATATCCCAGAATGGTTTGCATTCAAATCTGTTGTCGATGTTCTTCGAAAGCACACCTAGAGCTAATTAATAACGAAATCTCGTTCGTCTTTTTTAATTGTTATTGGTGCATGAAACTAGCAATGAAAAATAATGGTATTTATATAGTGAAAACAGTAGGGCTTTGTCGTTTGATATCTAGATTTGATATTTGATTGAAATATTTTCTGCTTGATCCCTTCACCTCCTCCAACGTTCACGTGGACATAACGTGGCCCAAAATATCTAGTAAGGTTTCGCTGAAATTCTCTCGTGAAATAATTAGACTTTAGATCGTTTTATATATATATGCCCGCAATCTATCACTTGACTCAATGCAGCTACTTCTCACACTTCGAAGCCACATTCAAGTCACGACCTCTATTCCGACTTCAACTGTGGCACCGTCTTCGTCTGGAACAACTAGCAATGTAGGTCTTATTGTAGGGGTAGTAGTGGGGTCTTTAGTATTTATATGTCTCATGGTATTTGCTTTTCTGAAGTGTCAGCACGGGAAAGAGCAGCATATGGAATATGAAGCTAGACAAGACGCTATTCACAAAGGAGATAAGTTCAGTGCTGGAAAAGATCCGCCATACGTTTCCGATGACGTGCTTCGAGAAATTGCTAGAAGGGAAAGTATTCGAAAATTGAGTGAGAAGGGAATAGTGCTGGATCCAGAAGATATTGAAAACATGTGATATAGTTTAATAATAAGATATTTCGTCGGCTAAAATTAGTACAATATAGAAAAAGTACAACTATTGTAAGAAATCGAAGAGATCATCAAAAAAGTCTTCGTTTCCAATGGATCCCGAATGATTTCTAGGCTTAGCCTGTGATTGATCCAATCGAGAATTTGCATCATGATCGTTTACCTGTCTGTGTCGTTGAGAATCATGTTGCTCCTGAATTTGCTGATGAATACGCATTTGAACTTCCATTTGTTCAAAAATCTCTGGGACTTTCTTGTCTGTTTCCTTTTGACCAGGGAATGAACTACCGCAGTCTGATTGATACCCACTCGATCGCGTTTCGTCTAATGCATATACAGGAGCCATCACCTCGGTGGTTGTCGGAGAACTCGAATGAAGGTCAAACATTCCAACTGGTAATGGATATGCATGGAAACCAGGGTTTAGTGCTCTACCATCACTCATCTGCTCCACCTGTAATTTAGCGATGTCAAACTGCTTCAAGAACATGGTCCGATATTTACTAGAATTGCTCCTATATTTTTGAAGATGACTTTTGATATTTTCCGTGGTTAAATTGTCTGGCCTAAACTCCATGTTCCCGAGAATAAGCTTCGGTTTTGCAGACTTCAACCCAATATCAAATACTGAAGCAATAAACAATCTGTGCATGTAATCGTCCCAAATGAATCGCGATTTCTTGTTGGTTTCAGCTTCCTCTGAAGAAGAAATCTTACGTTTCATAGATACATTTTTAGTTGTCTTTTCTTTCGTGTCATTAGGAGAAGCAACTACAGAGGTCGCACAAGATTCAAGAGATGGTGTACTCGACTTTTTTAGTCCATCATACACATCGATAAGCTTATTTATACTGGGAGGATTAGGCACTGTAGTATGGCTACTAGTGGCCTCTATTTGAGGAGAAGGATCTTCAGCCGATCCCATATTTCTCGAATCCAATGTAGTGGAACCAGGAATCTTGATTGACTGGTGAATAATTTTCAATAGTTGGATAAACTGCTATATAATAACGAGCAGATTTGCGGGATGTTTAAAACCAAGTGGGGCCTGGTTCAGGCTACGAAGAAAGAACTCGAACAAATATGCTCCCGAGATGCTTGGAAGATGCGAATTGTGTCGATTCACGGAAAGAACGAGTGACGTAAATATTCATTGCACTGTTTCTGCATTAGGACTCACTATATATAACACTAAGCAAATTATTTGTGAAGGTAATTTACATCATTCAATTCAATAGCGAATATTGAACCCATTTGAAGGTAATTAACCAAAACAATAGGGAACGTTTGATGGTAAAGATAGCCCCCCTTTGTTTTCGTAGCCCCCCTCATTGGCGATGTTTTTCTGGAAGATCAACGTTTGAATGGACCAAATATAAAACTTTATAGGTGGTTGTTTAGGAAGAGTTATATAGAATGTTTTTCGGAGGCGGATTTCCAGGCGGTGGTGGAGGAGGGTTTCCAGGTGGGATGGGAGGCGGAGGAGGCTCCGTTGATAATGATGCGTTTTACGAAATACTCAATGTGTCGAAGGAGGTCAGTTCAAATGATCTGAAGAAGGCTTACAGGAAACTCGCCATGAAACATCATCCGGATAAGGGAGGAGACGAGGCTGAATTTAAGCAGATTCAAGAAGCGTATGACTGCTTGAGTGATCCAGAGAAGAGAGATCTATACGACAAATACGGAAAGGAA